>CAACVD010001811.1_pt1 | contig 10159 bp, 3 predicted proteins | sample 2381771 | NCBI WGS metagenome assembly CAACVD01 (sample SAMEA5211965, study PRJEB30684) | marine metagenome | biome: Marine; feature: Epipelagic; material: Water | collected 2015-10-15 | depth 15 m | reverse complement strand
ATATAATGGCTATTAATTACACACAGGCGTTTAATGCTGGGGAACTATCTCGCAATATTGATGGGCGTTCAGACTTTGAAGTTTATAAAGTAGGATGCCGTAGCTTAGAAAACTTTGTAGTATTACAGCAAGGTGGCGTTGAGCGTAGAGCAGGTACAGAGTTTGTTCAATTAACTGGTTCTGATGGTAGCGCACCAGCACGATTAATTCCGTTTGATTTTTCTAGTGATACTAAGTATGTAATCGAGTTGGGAACAGACTATGCTAAGGTACACTACACAGATGCTAATGGCGCAAATCAAGTTGTTACTGTAACTGAAACAGATAACATAGGGTACACAACGGCAGAACTAGAAACAGTACAGTTTAATAGACGTTACGATACATTGGTTCTTACCTGCCCAACAAAAGAAACTATGATTCTTGAAAGAACAGCTATTGATCCTACATTTGCTATTCGAAACATTTCTTACACTTATCCTCCACTTCAAGAGCAAAACTTAACATCTACTACGATTAATGTTGGCACAGTAAGCTCTGGAACTGTATATACTGGTACTGTACCTTTAGTAGCTAGTGGTGCTTTGTTTGATAGTAATCACGTTAATTCATTTTGGGCTATAGATCATATACGGGCTACTGATAAAAAAGATATTGTATTTTCTGATAATACTGGAACTAGTCAAAAATTTAGCGATGTTCTTGATGCTAGTTTTAGCAACTGGTCATTTGAAACTAGTGGCACCTGGAAAGGTGATTTAATTTTACAAAGAAATATAGCTGGTGCTGGTTGGGAAACATATTTACCTATAGGTGATACATCTACTGGTACAGCAAGAAACTTTGCAGATGCTTCTACGCAAAGAGAAGGTGCAAATACAGAATTAAGAATTTCTTATACTAGAGCTACTGGTTCAAATTTTTCTGTTACATTAACCACAGATAATGCTTACCATAAAGGCGTTGTAAAAATAACTGCGGTAGCTGACTCCACTAATGCAACTGCTACAATAATTTCACAAATACAGGGTGGTCAAGCAGACCCAGATGCAACTGTTTATTGGGCTGAAGGTGCGTTCTCTACATATCGTGGCTTTGCACCAGCATCAGAGTTTTTTGAAAATAGACTATGGTTTGCAGGCTCTAAAGATCAACCTGCTGATATATTTGCTAGTCAGTTTGGTGACATATACAACTTTCTTGGCGGTAGTATTTCTACCGATGCAATTAAGCGTACTATTGATTCACCTGAAGAACCTAAGTGGTTAGAAGGTAAGCGTTATCTTTTTTTAGGCACAGCAGAAACAGCAGTATCTATTCGCTCTGCTGATGAAGATGCACTTATGACTCAAAGCAATATTACTACATTAGTTGAAAATGCTTATGGCTCAGACCCATTACAAGCTGAGATTGCTAACGATGTTATTGTATATGTGCAACGTGATGGATTAAAAATTCGTGAGTTAGTTTACAATAATGTGCAGGATACATTTGTTGGCAATGACCTAAACCTTATTAGTGAAGACATTACTGAATCAGGCATTAAAGAAATGTTTGTGCAAAAAACACCTAACCAGTTTGTATGGTGTATAAAACAAAATGGTGATGCTTGCATTATGACTTATGATCGTGGGCAGAATGTTAGAGGTTGGGCTAGAATAGAAACAGATGGTGACTTTATTAGTGCCGCAACTATTCACAATAGCGGTGAGGATACTATCTGGGCTTGCGTTAAACGCACAACTGGTGAGGACACACCTGTTACTAAATACTGCATTGAAAAGTTTCATCCACGCAAAGACCTTAACTGGTATGTAGATTCAGGCAAAGAGTTTCAGGGTACTGGTAGCAAGTCTGGTAATGCTAAGAATGATATTAGTGAAGACTACTTAACAATTAATATTACAGGTCACGGATACTCTACAGGTGACTTTGTAAATATTGAGTCATCTACATACAGCGACTTAACAGGTAATAATTACGAAGTAGAAAGAATCGATGATAACAATTTCTTTTTAAGAATTATTGGTACAACAACTAAGGTTCCCGTAAAAGAGTTTGTAGTTAGCGGAACTACTGGGGCTAACGGCACTTATGCTTTAAATCGTGGTTTTGGTGACTTAAATGATTTACAAACTAGATATACAAATTCTTCAGCATCAACCAGCTTAGCACCTTCTCAGGAATATATTAGCTTGCGGTGGCTTGCGACTGCCCCTGCACCTACATCTACCGATGATTACTTTGGTGCTGGTACAGAGTTTGTTTGGGATACTAGTCCAAGTTCAGGCATAATGAATAATGCTTCATTTGCTGATGGCTCAGACAGAGCTATGACAGTTAAGCAAATTAGCAACAAGGTTACAGGGCTATCGCACTTAGAAGGTAAAACAGTACAGGTGCTAGTAGACGATAACTATGTTGCTGATAAGGTTGTAGCAAGCGGTACTGTAACAGTAGATGAGTATGGTGCTAAGGTAACCGCTGGACTACCATACATATCAAAACTACAACCAATGCCTATAGAGCCAGCATTTAGAAATATGAACTCACAAAGCAGAGTAAAATCAGCTTCTAAAGTTATTGTAAGATTTTATAAGACTAAGGGTGCAGCTGTAGGTGAAGCAGGTAATCAGCTAACTACATACTCTGTATTAGACACACAGGATTCATTAGGTCAGGCGTTGTCATTGCAAACTACACAACAAAGATTTTTTATAGCTTCAGATTATCAACGAGAAAAACTTATAGAGGTGCGACAAGACCTGCCATATCCCATGACAGTATTAAGTATTGCAACGCACGTTAATGCGGAGGGTTCATAATGGCTGATCCAATAACAATGTATAAAGTGGGTAGTAGTTTACTAGGAGGTTTTTTTGGTAATCGTGCTGCTAAAAAGAAAGCCAAAGCAATGCGAGCTATGGCTAACTACAATGCTAGGATACAAGAGCAAAATGCAAAGGATGAAGCCGATAAACTATCTCGTTATGCTACAGCGTTAAATAAATCTCAACGTGAACAGTTTGCACAAGCTAGAATGAGTGCGGTAAGTAGAGGCGCTTTAGAAGGCACTGGTGGAGATTTAATGTCTTTAGTTGACATGATGGAAGCAATGCAGTTAGATAGGGTAAATCTTAGACGAGAGCAGGATGTAGTGTTAGCTAGAGGATTTAACCAAGCGGCAATGACTAGATACTCAGGACAGTTACAGGCACAACAAACTGAATCAGCAGGAAGGCAGGCTTTAATTAGCGGTATTATTGGTGCTGGTAGTGCTTACTTTAAACCCACAGTAGGATAAGTATAATGGCTATTTCATTAAGACAATATAAACCACAAATTGATCCTTCAGCTGCTAAAACAGGAGTAGAGGGTAGCGTACAGTTAGCAGGTCAAGCCGCAGGGCAAGATGAGTTAGTAGCTGCAGAGTTAGTAAAAGATTTAGGTAATGCTGCTGTAGGTTATTTAGAAGAAAAGAAAAAGATTAAAGATGCTGCTGATAGTTCAGATTATTCTACAAGACTACTAAGATTAAAAACAGATTTAGAAACAGCAAAGGGTGACGCTTTAGAGCAGGGTGTATCTTATAAAGACATATACGATCAGGTATATACACCTATGCTCTCAGAGTTTAGAGATAACATACAAGCTTCTGGATACTCTGGTGATATATTAAATGCTGCACTTACAAACTTTGACTACGATGTAGAAGGCATTAGAAAGTCAGAGCTTGCTGAAGTAGAGCGTATAGACCTTGCTAATCTTACTACTAAGCTACAAGAGGGTTTAAAAGACCATTATTCTTTATTTGGCAGAGGGGTAGATGAAGTACAAGATGCTATATTTGACCAGCGCATGCAGGCTTTTGCAAGCGTTGTAGGTACTGAAACAGCTAGTTTATTTACAGAGCAATTATTGTTTCAAGACATAAGTGGTCAAGCAGCCGCCATTGCAGGTGGTAACGCATCGATAGGTGAGAAGCTAACTGTGCTTGATGAATTAGAAACAAACTCTAAAGAACAATTAACCCCAGATAAAGCAAGAGAATCAATAATAAATATAAGTGCTTTAAAAAGTGACCTACTAGTAAGCTATGTTGAAGAAGCTGATGAGGCTAGAGATACTGTTGTACAAGAATTAAATGAAGGTAGTCTTACTGCAGAAAAACTTGACGAAGCTAAGAAGAACTTACCAAAAGCAGAACAAAAATATTTAGATAGATTTATATTTAACCAAACTTCAATAGCGGCTGATTTAGCTAAAAGATTAGATTTAGAACCTGAAGAAAGTGAACCTTTAATGATAATGGATATGGTAAGCCGTTACGCTAGTGGGGTTCAATATAGTACAGGAAAAAATAAACCTCTTACTTATAATGAAGTATTTGAAATGGGTAAAGATTTATCAACTCAAGGTCAGACTGTATTTTATACAATGATGAAACAAGCTATGCTTTCAAAGCAAAAAGCTCAAGCACCTATAGCCACATACCAAGAATATAACGGCTTAAATCCAGTGGCACTATTAGGCGCAGTATCTCCAATACTTAGTGGTGTATTTTCACCTATTAAAACTAAAGAAAAACAAATTACTTTTGATGTTACTGGTGGAAATTTTGTAGAAGAATTATTTTATTATTCTGAAAATATAAACCCAACTATGTTAATGGACTGGTTAAGAGTAACTACAAGTGAGTTTGAAAACTTTAAAAGGGAATATCCAAACCCAACTAAAGAGCAGTACCAAGCTTTTCAGGCAATTCACTTTAAACCTTCTGTTGATAATAGAATACAACAAGCATTAAGCAGGGCTATTGGCACTTCAACATCAGAAGAGGTTTATGTTACTCCAGAGGAGATGCAACTTATTAAACAATCAAAAGGAAACTAATGGCAACTTTTAGAGATTTTACATCTGCAGCCGCGCAACAAGGTTTATCTGAATCAGAAGTAGCAAATGCTGTTCAAGCTTATTTAGATACTTATGGTGAGTTCGAACGGGAAGCAGAGCAAAGCCCTAGACTAGCTGCCCATGTTGCTGCACAGAACCTAGAAGGATTGCTTACAGGTCAAGATAAGATAGCTGCAGCTAACTTTATGTCAGAAGACGATATGGCTGAACAGCAAAACCTAGAGTATTACAACCTGCTAGATGGTAAGACCTATTCTGATTTTGAAGCTAAGTATCGTATGGAAGAAAACTATCCAACGCTTTCGCCTTCAGAAATACTTAATGAGAACAGAAAGGTTCTTGACTATGAGCCGTGGCTAACGCTTAAAGAAGACAGAGGGCTAAAAGCTAGTGAGGCTATTCGCCTTAATGTTGGTCATGCTGTTGGTAGCCTTATAAGAAGTGCCGCTGGTAAAGTAGGTATTGCTGGTCAAATGGCTGAAGCAAGTTTAAATATGCCTTATGTGTATACTGGTGTTGCTACTCCGTTTGGTCAGCCACAAAAACTACCATACCAATTAACAGAAGAAGAAATAGAAAAGGGCGAAAAGAATAGAGAAGAATTAGACTATGCTTTATTTAAAAGCGTAATGAATGGCGCACAGTACGCTCAGGAAGTTGTTGAAGGTGACATTCCTAATTATATTAAAGCAGGAGTACCAGCAAAATTAGCCAGCGCATTTGGTGAAGTGCCACTTATTTTTGTAGGCGCGTATGATCCTACGTTTGTAGCGGGCAGATACTACGCAGAAGCTTTAGAAGAGTCTGGAGGCGACCATAGTATTGCTACGGGTTATGCCTCGTTATTTGGCACGATAGGGTATCTAGTTGATAGATATACCGCTGGTCTTGGTGGTGCCGCATTCAGAGCAATGAAGGTTGGTACTCGCGGTAAACTAATAGCTAAGCAACTTGGAAAGCTAGGGTTACGCTCACAGATAGCAGGTTTTAATGAGTTAGTTACTGAGTTTGCTGAGTCCGCATCATTACAGGCGGTAACTAAAGATGAGGTTAATTATAGGCAAGCTATTGAGGAGGGCTTATTAGCTTATGTAGTTGGTTCGTTTACCGCTGGTGCAGTCGATGTTACGCAGTATGTAAAATCAAATCAGAACGAAATAATTAATAAGTTAAAAGATGTAGGATTTACAGAACAACGCGCTGTAGAGTATTACAATGCTATAGACAACCAAGAGTTTAGTCGTGCTAATCTTATAGGTTATCAAGAAATACTTCGCTCATTAGGTGGTGGCGTTAATATAGGCGCACTTGCTGATCCATTTATGGATACACCTATACCCAAAGAATTTATGCCTTATACATTAGGTAGGCTTAGAGATATTCGTAATAGTGCTACTGATACAGAAATAGAACAAGCACTAAGCAGAGTGCCAGAAGTATGGAGAGATGAGGCTAGAGAGGCTATGCTTATGCCTAGTGAAGAGTCTACAGCTAAACTTAACCAAGTTATAGCGCGTCACATGCTTTCTGCTGTTAAGGTAGATGTTAATAAAGAGATTAATATAGAAGACCCAGTTCAACCTAGTGGTAATGTAGAGCCCGCAATAGAGGAAGCTGATGTTGAACGTGATATTTTAAACGATGGCGAAACAGTTAAAAGTTTAATAGCGGATCAGACTATAGATTCGTTAATGGATTTAGTTGCTATAGATGTAGCTAATGGTTTACCTGCATACAGCGAATACATGCAGGAGCTAATTAATAAAGTGCCTTCTGGCTACATAGCAGATGTATTTGCTGAAATGAGAAAACGTACTGTAAGATATAGAAATGAAATAGCAAAGAAAAAAGCATTAACTCCTATATATAATATTCCTATACCAGCTAACTCAAAACTAGAAGGATTTTGGGGAGAGTCGCAAAATAAATACCATAAAGCTATACTTGACTTTGTTAAGATTCGTATAAACATGGGTGTAGAGCAAGGAACATTAGATGAGTTTACTTCTCTTTTAATGGAAAAAGAACTTTATGCTCAAGCGCAAAGACATCTTGGCGAAGCTTTTAATAAAGGTGATTTGCATGAGGTAATGGTTATTCTTGATAAAGAAGGCTACAGTGAATACAAAGAATTTTATGATGAAGTAGTTGAGGCTACACTTTTACGCGAAGATGTTTGGAATCAACATCGTGCAAATCAACCACAAGTAGTTAATGAAGAAGACATAGAAATTAATACAGAGCCTTCATCTGAGTTAGATTTAACTGAAGAGGGTGAGCCAGAGCTTACTATTGCTGATGAGCAGGAGGTTGAGGCTACATTATTAGACGAGATAGAATCTAATGCTAAAGACTACGCTAAGTTCTTTTTTGATAGACTTGAGTTAGACGGCTTTGAGTTTACCCCAGAAGAATCCGAGCTTATTATGCGTTATGTTGCATACGAGCAGGGATATGATGAAACACTAGAGCCAGTAGATATTTCAACGCTACCAGAAAGAGGGCGTGAGTTAGTTGAAAGAGCTACCGAAGAGTTTAAAGATTTAGCAGAAAGAGTGGAGCGCATAGCAGATCAGGTTGGTTTAGACTTTGAAGTTAGAGCAGGAATCTACTTCCCATTAAATCACGTTGACCAAGATGTTAGCAATGTAACTACTACTGAAGATTTATACCAAGCTAGTATTGGGTTTACCAAAGCAAGACAGGGTACATTTGATGGCGTAATTAAAGACCCAGTTAAGCAGATTCGCATTACTGTTAATATGATGTCTAATATATTAGCTATTGCTGATTCTAAGATAGCACTTACTGACATAGCTAAGAAAAGAGCAAATGACATTTCTGTAGCTTTGGTTAAAAAAGAAGCTGGTGAAGAGCTTAACGAAACAGATGAGTCTGCATTACAGGTATACAGAGACTTAAACGAAGTAGACAATGCTGGTGTAGCTGTAGGGATGGATCGTGCGCCAGAAGCATCTAAAGATTTATATAGACTAATTGACTTGCTTAATAAAGACAATGGTGGTGAGGAGCTATCAGAGCCTAAGTTGCGTCTTGTGCCTGAAGGCAAACTAAAAGACTGGCTTAAAGAACGTGGTCAAACTTGGTCAGATGGCGTAGACCCACACTTTATTGTGCAAAAAATGGATGGCACAGGCGAGCGTAAAGAAGATGGTAGAATATACGGAGCCAATGCTAACCTATGGCAACAAGTATTACAGGCTGCGCGACTATCTAAGCAAACCGAGATGGATTTACAAAGAAAACAAATAGAAGTATTGAAGCCATACAAAACTACTAGAGAGTTAAAGGCTATTAATACAAAGTTGGCTAAAATATTTACTGGATCAAAAAGTCAGGCATTAGATGTATTTAGAGCTAAAGACCCTAGTGAGTTGGAGTTTAGATTAACCAATGTAAAACTATCTGATAGAGATGCAAGGACTGTATTCTTTTATGGTAAAGCATTGCTTAAATTGCAGAATGACTTAGTTTTAGGTGGTCAGATGAGGGGCAACCTATCTGAAGCATCGCAAGAGGCTAGAAGGGATTTTCAGGAGCTAGAGAGAAAGATAGAGCTGGGGTTAGAAGTTACCGAACAAGAACTGCTTCGTTACAAATCTTATGCTCCACAGGCTGATGAAGATACTAAGCGTAAAATTTTCCGTAACATGATACGCTGGACATTCGAGCGTAATGCGATAGATAACAATGACTTCTTTAGTTACTTCGATAGTCTTGCTCGCACATCATTTAAAGGTGGTTACTTTTATAACCTACGCAATAAGATTAATTCTTGGGCTGATTACCTAGAGGGTATTGGTCAGGAGCGTAATGCCCGCTGGTGGAGAGTAAAAGTTGAAAGCAATATTAACGGAAACATCTTTAAGTTTGAAGATGAACTACTAGAGTATGCCGCACAAAAGATTAAAGAAACTACAGAAACTACTTTAGGTGAACAACTTACAGGAAATGCTTGGTTAGACCCAATACGCAGAGTAAGCGTTGACGAATTAAAAGTATATATGGCTGATGCTATGAATACAATACAGAAAGCTCGTATTAATGCGTTCCTTTTGGGTAATATTGGTTGGTCGTTAAATACACAACCTTCTAGTATAGCCTTTACAATCAAGCAAACTGGCTTTAGTAGAACATTAAAAGCTATTCATCGGGTAGTATTTGGTGGTGATTTAGTGTCAGAAAGCGAAGTTGTAGGTTTAAAAAGCGGTAGAGATAGCATAAGAGGCTTAGAATCTGTAGGTGAATTTTCAGAACTATCTGTATCTAAAACAAAACGATCTATGATTCGTAACTATTTAGGTACAGTTGGCGGGTTAATGGAGGAAACTCTTACTAAAGTCTCATATTCTGCTGGCTATGACTACGCAAAAACCGAGCTTGGACTCAATAATGACGATGCTCGCATTCATGCAGACTTTGTTGCGGCAACTACACAGTCAATGTACGATAGAGTAACTCGTAACACAGCACTTAACTCACAGTTTATGCGTCTATTTAGACCCATGCAGTCGTATGTATTCACAGCATACTCCAATATGTTAGATAGTTTTGGGGTAGTAGGGCGTAAAAGATCAGCGCAAGTGCGGGCAGCAGAAGCGGCTAGATGGATATTAGCACAGCGTATGTGGGGTATTTTATTCTCAATGCTATTTGGTGATGACCTACTTAAAGCATTACTAAACCCTGTGTTTGATAAGGGTACAGTAGGCTCAAACATACCGCTATTTGGTCAAGATGTAGATATTAAAATTAGCCAAATGATTCCATGGAAAGATGATGAAAGCTGGAAAGGTGATAGCGCGGCAGAGCAATGGTCTAAGTCAACTAATCGTATTATACGGGCTATTGCTAATAACGAAGACAACTGGGAACGTGAGTTAGCTATATACAACCTACGTTATGTAACACCCGCTATGGGCTTAGGATTTAGTATACCAGCACAAAACCTAGTAAAACTAATAAGTGCTAAACAAAATGGATACGCATTTGAGGACGTAAAAGGCAGAGCATACAGGGAATTTTATTACAACAATCCACTAGACTGGATAGGCGGTATGGCTTTTGGCATTAAAGCAGTAGATACGCCAGAAAGTTTAAGAGGTAAAAAGAAATAAACACTTGACATATATATAAAGAGTTTAATACAACAGAGGGCGAGGTTAGGTAATGGCGTTAAGTACAACAACAAATAAACAATCATTCACAGCGGTAAGTGGTCAGA
>CAACVD010001394.1_pt2 | contig 10164 bp, 14 predicted proteins | sample 2381771 | NCBI WGS metagenome assembly CAACVD01 (sample SAMEA5211965, study PRJEB30684) | marine metagenome | biome: Marine; feature: Epipelagic; material: Water | collected 2015-10-15 | depth 15 m | reverse complement strand
ACGCGAAACAGGGAGATTTATATGACTTACGCTGAATACGTTAAGGCCTACGAGACTATGCTTTCTGTGTACCTCAAGGGTTACAAGCCCACAAACAACCCAACCGAAGTAAAAATTATGATTGATGCCGCCGACAAGATTGTCGATTTTGAAGAGGCTTACCCAGCGCACTCTGCAAAATACGAGGCGGCACACCCACAGCACTATTCCAATTTCCAACCCTAAAATGCTACCTGATGAGCGGTGCTTGAGACACACCCGAAACCCCAGCCATGCTGGGTTCGTAGCGTCTCGCTACATTTCAATCAAAACAATGGAGACTGTCATGCAGACATCTACTGCAAAAAATTTACCTATCGATCCAACAAATCTTACTGTCATCGGGGAGAATGAAAAGACTATCAAGGCGCTGAAAGAAAACTCTAAAGAGAGTTCTAAAGAAGCTAATAGCAGAAAGCTTGATACCTACTGCGTGATCATTTCATGCGTTGCCAAGCATGGTTTGCAAAAGGGAAATCTGCCCCCAAAGGTCGGTTCCGATCTTAAAAACCAGCTTATCAATATGCCTGAGACTGAAATCTCTGATGGTATGGCTAACAAGCTAATTAAAAACACAGCCGGTGCGATTAGGATTTTTGGCATCAACGGTGACAACATCACACCGACAATGGTGGGTGATGTGTTTGAAGATGCCGATATCACTAGCGAGGCCAAACTAATTAAGGCCGTTGCTGATGAGCCAAACAAGACTGCAACCCAGCTTATTGTTGATAAGATTGTCGGTAAGCGTTCCAGTAAAAAGGATGCTGACGGCAACCGCATTGACGGCGATAAGTGGATCGGTGGCTTGGGTGAAAAAGACCAGACTGAAGATGCTTTTCTGGCGATTGTTGATACCTTCAAAAATGAATTAGAAAATGCATTGAGGGGTAGGGCTGATATGAGACAAGGCAGTCAAACTGCTGGCGATATCACCCAGTCAGAAAATGAGGCAGTTGATGCCATGATTAACCAACTTGAAGGGGAAGCCGCTTAGGCGGCTTTGCCTACCAACCTTAACCAAAATTTGTACGATGGTACAAAAATATTAGTGGAGATTAGATATGCGGATATCGCAATCAAAAGCTATTGTCGAAGCTTGTATCGACAGTCAAGTAAAGCATTCCTCTGGGCGTGATGCCCAGCGTCCAATCCCTTACCTTGTCGGCGGTGCTGGCTTAGGTAAAACCACCATCGTTCAGCAAATCGCTGAGGGCAGAGAAATTGATCTAAGGATTATCAGCCTCAGCCAGTACGATGCTGGCGAATTGGCTGGTTGGCTGGTCAATAACGGTGACGGTATGAAACGCCTACGGCCAGATTGGATGCCAGTTGAGGGCGAGGGTATCTTGTTCCTAGATGAGTTGCCACAAGCCCCAGTGTCGAACCAGAATATCGCGGCTCAAATCGTGAATGAAAGACGCATTGGTGAGCATAGACTGCCTGAAGGTTGGTCTATCGTTTGCGCTGGCAATCGAAACAGTGATCGGGCTGGCACAAACAACATGCCAAGCCACCTTAAAGATAGGCTTCTATTCATTGAGGTTGACGCTGATCTTGAGGATGCGGTGGCATACTATAACAGTGTCGGGGTATCGCCTATGATCACTGGCTTCTTACGCTTTCGCCCTGAGTTACTGCACAAGTTTGACCGCGATGCGAACTCTTGCCCATCACCTAGATCATGGGAGCGTGTCGATACCATCATGGGTTTCAAGCTTGATCCTGTGAACGAAAACGAAGCGGTGTCAGGTCAAGTGGGGCGCGGTGCATGTGCTGAGTTTATGGGCTACAAAAAAGTGTATGAGAGTTGCCCAGATATTGATGCACTGATTGCCAACCCAGATAGTGCGCCAATCGCTGAAGACCCAGCCGTTTGCTACGCAGTGTCTGCGGCTCTGAGTTCCAGAGCCAATGATAAGAATATCGGCAATATCATTCAGTACCTGAAAAGATTACCGCATAAAGAGTTCGCGGTATTCAGCATCAGGGATGCAATGAACCGCACACCAAGCATTAAAAAGACTGATGCATTCCGCAAGTTCTTACTTTCGGATGGCAAAGAATTGATGCTGTAAAACTGGGGGGATTTCCCCCCCTTCTTTTTGGAGATTGACATGGATATAGAAACCAAAATTGCTAGAGCAAAAACCAGACTAGTCCTAGACAAGCCCTTCTGGGGTTCACTGACCTTGGGCTTGCCTTTTATCGAAGATGACACGATCCCGACTATGGCAACTGATGGGAAATGCATTCGCTGGAACCCATCATTCGCTGATGGCCTGACTGATAAAGGCTTGCAGTTTGTGATCGCGCACGAGGTGGGTCACGCGATGCTAAACCATTGCATCCCAGTGAAAACAATCGACGGTCAGCCAACGAATACTGAGTTGCAGAATATCTCAATGGATTACGTCATAAATGCCTATCTTAAAGAAGACGGTATGGAAATGCCCGAAGGTGGTTTGTATGACCCTCAATACTCTGGGATGACATGGCTCCAAGTGTATAGGCTTTTAAACCGCCTAGAACGCGATAAGAAGCCCTCTAAGCAGCCTTGGGGTGGTGATGTAGGTGAGATGCAAGGCAAGGACGGTGGTGAGCCTTCTAAGGCCGAAATAGAACAGGCCAAGGCAGAGAATGATCAGCGTGTCATGCTTGCCGCATCAAATGCAAAATCTGTCGGTAAACTATCGGGCAAGCTTGAGGAACTGATCAACAAAATGAGGCGTTCTGAGGTTGATTGGCGTGATGTGTTTAATCGGTTTATCGGTGGTGACCAGCCTGATGATTACACGTTCAGACGTTGTAATAAAAAGGTGTATTACCAGCAAGGCATCTACATGCCAGCGGTTGACAAAATCGGTGTTGGTGATGTTGTGGTGGCTGTGGATACTAGCGGATCAGTCGGCACTGTTGAACTCCAGCAATTTCTGGGGGAACTCAACAATATGTCGGAAGATCACAAACCTAAGAGCCTTACTGTCATCACCTGTGACAGCGAAATTCAATCTGTCGAAACCTACGGTCAGGGCGATATCGTTGACAAGATAGAGTGCAACGGCAGAGGCGGTACGCGAGTGCAGCCTGTGTTCGATTATATCAATGACAAATGCTTGCCTGTCGATAATTTCGTTTATCTCACTGATATGGGGATAATGGATTTTCCTAAGACCGCACCAGATTATCCGGTGCTTTGGGTATCAACTGATGAGCGGTGTAGTGATGCACCGTTTGGTGAAACAACACGCATAGAGGTGGCGGCTTAGACCGTCACCCAATGGAGACAAAAGATGAATATAGATACATATAAAAATATTGAGTTTCTGAGCAATGATTTGGAAAAATTCAAAGCCGATTGGTCGGGTGGTATCGTGGGTGTACCGATGAAGGTCATTGCTCATTATATCAAGCATGGTACTCACTCAAGTTACCAAGCAAATTCGGATGTGAGAGAGCAAATCAACGCGATTGAAGAAAGGATGCTAAAAAGCGACTCGCTCAATATCTGGAAAGCTTTTGAGGTTTACTGTGAAAATGCTGGCAAGGCCATCAGGCGTTATCGTGAGGAAAGAAAACAAATAGACGGTTACAGCCCACTAAAGATTGCCAAAACGCATTCAAAGCGTAGAGCGCAGAGGATTATTGATCAAGCTTTCCCCAGATCGACTTCTGAGATTTGTTCGGGCAGCAATGGGGATAGCGAAGTCGAGGTCGAGAATGAAGATCGGTACAATATGAGTAATCTTGTTCCTGTTCCGATCACATGGTTCAAAACCATATATTCCAGAGGATTTTCGATCATTCGGTCACCCAAAGGCAAAAGGTTTGTAATGAGATGTAAGCCTGTTGCTGTTCAGTATGTTGACGAGGCTGGCCTAAACGCTTGGGAAGTGGTTGTTGTCGGCTTCAATAAAAAGAGAGGCTTTACTGAGCATGGTTACCTGATCACTCACAAAGCAAGTGATCACGATGATTTGCATCCGCTGTTTGATTTATCAGCCGATGAGGCGGTGATCCCGCATAGCTTTGGTGAAAGCATATCCAAAGCTTTTAATCTTATGAACCGCCGGACTGTCCGGCACTTAACCAAAATGATGGAAAACTAGAAGGGAGATTTGTACTATGGTACAAAAATATTACGAAGTAACGGTCGAGGCATTGGTGCAACGAACTGTAATGATCGAGGCGGAAACTATTGTTGACGCTGAGATTGAGGCTCGCAAAGAGGTAAAATCTCTGGTCGGTGCAACATCAACACAAGTGGTTTCAGCATACCGATGCCGCCCTGATGGTACACCTGTTGTTAATCTAACTCTAAGCGAAATGAAAAGGGAGCAAGTGTGATGGGTATGTCTAGTTGGATATTAGACTTGGAAGATAAGTTTGCCGATGAGGTCTCAAAACATATCGGCGAATGTGAGGATATCACTGATCTTCAAGATAAACTGGTAGTCAACAAGTCGTTTGAGTTGTTGGCTCATATGTCCGATGAGGAAAAGACTGAGGTCATGTCTGATCATTGGAATGAATATTGGTCACAAAAGGGAGAGACAAAATGACAAATGCAAAGATCGAAATGACCCATGCTGAGTATTCAATTGAGCATACAAAAATATTCGCCAGAATGTCGGGTCATTTTTTAACAACGCATCTGCCTGAAGATTGGGATACATGGAACGAAGAAAAACTGGATCAGTTTTTCTCTGATCATGCTTGGGAGCCTTTGGAGTATTGGGGTGTCAACGATGTGTTTGATTTGATTGACAACCTTACCTGTGACGTTATGGATTTTATGGGAATGGAGATTAAAAATGACTGTAATTAATCTTAGGTTAACGCCAGCCGAATTGAATGCTATTGAGGTTGGTCTAGACACAATTATCGAACAGCTTATGCACCCTTACGACAAGGATAACAGGCAAAAGCTTATCATGGCTCTTGAGGCACAGGAAGCAGTCGAATGCGCTTTGGAGAATTTTGAAAAGAATAGTTGGCCTATTGCGGCTTATGACGATGACCCATCAAATGATTAGCTGGCATAACGCACCGATCTATCGGTATCAGGGTTATGTCTACAAGCCTGATGTCGATGAGTATGACGATGGCATCCGTAAGGCCAATCACAATGTCTATAAAGAAGGGCGTGAGCATTTGATGCATGCCCTTCCAGAGTTCGCAATCGATGCATCACCTTATCGCTGGATCGATTACGATGTTTTCACCTACCATATCGATATGCGGTATGGGAATGTTTATGGAGGTTGAGTCGTGAGTTATTTTATATTCTTTTTAGGGCTGTTCATTTCATTCGCTGGGGTTGAGTATATAGAGATGCCTTCTAACAGTTTATTTGTTGGAATGCTGGTTCTTTATTCTGGCGCGTTTATGGCACTGGTCGGGATCGTTCAACTCGCAAGAAAGGGCGCGTGATATGAACTTTGAGGAAGCAAAAATGGCATATTTTCTGGAGTGCAGGAAGGTTGGTAAACTACCCGAAACTGTTACTACCATGATTTGGGATAGGATCAGTGAGCAATACACCCTTAGTAATAAGGATGGTGACGTTGCTGATCTTGAGCCTAATGGCCGTGTAATCAGAATGGATTGGAAATAATCAAAGGGGGATGGTTTCGGCCATCCCCCTTTTTTTGTCTTGGAGGCAGACAAAATAATATTTAGCCCATCGTACAAATTAAATCAATCGCTATCCACGCATTCCCCAGCGCAAGCAATATACCCAGCGCAATCGATAAAATTATCCTCATGTCCCGTGTTGGATTTTATTCTGGCTATTTTCAAAAGCCCCATCATCACCCCGACATCACTGGCGGTAATTTCTATTCCCAAATGAATTGACCAATATTTTGCAATCGTAGAAAAATTATCTTCCATTTTGCCATGCAAATTTTGCCGATCTGTTTCAACATATTTTTTGGCCGTGTCTAAAATTTCTGCTCTTTTCATATTTTTTTTCTCCCGGCTCCGGGGCTTAAATTTTTATAAATTAACTACTATCATACATTCCGTGCGGAGTGCCGCCGTGCGGAGTGCCAACTAAAAAGGCACATCCTCATAAATATCAGATGACTGTGAAAGAAAGTCGTCTTTGATGGCCTCTGAATATTTTGATGTAGAGGGGTTGAAGAAGAGTTCTGCCACGCCCTGTTTGCCAACCCAAGAGAACCTGCATTTCCAAATATGTATTTCAGAAACAGAACTTTTTATCGGGTCAGGGCGATGCACTGACATCCCCACATCTGCCTTTGCAAACCATGCCGCTGACCCAGATATGTCATAACCCTTTGGTGCTGGAATTTTCCCATTTGAATCGCGCATCATTTTTGTTGGGTGAGCGACAAACCATAGATGTATTCCATGAGACTGTGCAAAAATTCTTAGCTGCGTAAGCATCTCGCTTATCCAGTCTGTCTCAGATATGTCACCATTCTTCTGGATGTAGTTGTATGGGTCTATGACTGCACCCCTGATGCCGTGACGCATGACTGCTATCTTCAACCTTTCTATTATGCCATCAATAGTAGCCATCGATCCATCATTCTGATAGAGGAAGCTGAAATGCTCCCTGACAAACGCCTTACCTTTTTCCAGATCATCTTTTGTCAGCCTTGGCGTGACACCAGTAAAGAATGGCTTAGAGAAATGCTTGCTTATAATCTTTGCTATGTGGATGCGAGGCTCGTTCTCAAATGAACATATCGCAAACTTCCATCCCTTTTTCTCAGCGAGGTTGACCATTATCTGATCAACAAACTCAGACTTACCAGAGGAAGGATGGCCTGTGACCACTGTCAACTGACCCTCTACTATGGAATAGAGTTCATCGACATTATCGTAGCCTGTGGACGCTCCCTTACCCATTCCCTTTTCGTATATCTCGTCAAGCTGATCATAAAAATGTGATGCATCATAAAGCCCAGCAACAGGCCAAGGCTTCATGTCGTTGCAGACCTTCTTTAGGCTATCCTTGCCAAACTTAACCAGCACATCGTTTGCATCTTTGCACTCGTCAGGCCAGTCTATCTTCCAGCATTTGTCCTTGCCTATTCTTCTGGCAATCTCCTCTGCCATAGCTTCGCCAGCACCATCAGCATCCGTAGCGATAATAATTCTTTTGGCTGCGTCCAGATTGTCTTTTGCGTCCCACAAAAACCTAAACTTGTTGTCTTCCTGTGGATCAATCTTCCCATCCACAACCTTCATCACCGCTCCATTCGGAACGGACACAACGCTCTGAAATCCAACTTCCATTAGCGAGAGGCAGTCCATCTCCCCTTCGCAAATATATAAATCTTCACCTTCTGTTATTGAGTCGAAATTAAAAAAAGATGCTGGCGCTCCACTACATGAAAACCCCTTGTCGGATATGGCGCGAACCTTTGCGGCATACACTTGAGTTTGGTTTATGTATGGGAAAACAACGCACTCAGTTTGCTTCTTTAAAGACGCGATATAATGCTGTGCGGTTTTAATTCTTGCTTGCTTTGCCGTGTGTTCTGATATGCCCCTGTCCTTTAGCCAAGTTATTGTTTTATCTGTTAAATCATCCCAATCTTGTTTCACAACAACCGACACTTTGCTCTCCTTTCTGACAGGCATTGGTCTCTCTTGTAGCTTGATCACGCCAGACGATTGGCAGTGCCAGCAATTGTATAAAATGCCCTCGTCATCAACTTTGAGAGACAGGGTTCTCTCGCCCTTCTTTTTTCTTTGGGGTGAGCATATTGGGCATACAGCTTTGTGCTGACCTTCGCCCATGCGGAGTGCCGTTCCGCGTATTAAAATATCATTTTGCATTGTAATGTCCTCCAAGACAGGCGTACACGATATATCCGTGCGATCCGATCTGTCAATCAGGTTTTTTAGAGGATCGTGACAAAAATGATATGTGGTTATATTATATATATTATAAATATAATCTTTATATAGATTATGTTTATTAATTCTTTCTATCTATTAAATCTTTAAGTTTTCGCCCTTCGTATCTGGCTATGGGTTTTTTCTGTGTAAGAATGTAACGGAAATTATTTTTCATTTTACGGTGGTCTATGTCGGCAAGATCACACACCGTGATGAAGTCTTCTGTGTCCAGCCAGCTAACGACTTCTGACTTCTGCTTTCTGTCGTCAAGATACGCATCCGAAATAGCTTGGGATATTACCGCTCTCCAAAGATGACACTCTGATGACTGTTCTTGGTCTTTCCCTATCAAGCCCCCAGTAAATATTCTTCTGCTTAACTTGTCGGTCATTTTCGTAAATCTTTCCTTGCATTAAATCCAAGATCAGACTTTCGTCCAAGTCTGGTCTTCTGGATGCATAATGAATTAACATCTCTACGCATACGTCACCTGAGAATAATTCTTCCAACTGCTCACACTGTTCTAAAAAATATTTTGCATATTTTCTAGCTTTATCAGATTTTATTGATGCTGGCCGACCTTTTATTAAAACTATTTTTCTACTGTTTGCTTTGGATGCTGGCTCTCCAAGTATTTCAAATTGATATACTTTTGTACTCATATTTTCCTCAAAATTCGCTATTGACACCAATAAACTCCTGTGGTAACACAAAATTCGGAGGAGACATATCTTGAAAATTACCAATAATCACAAGCTGCCTAAATCCTTTGTTGATTTTGCCAGAAATGACAAATATAGCAAGGGAAATGCTGACATATCCGTTACCACCCTTATAGACAGTCCAAGGGTAAGATTGATGAGGGATCATTTTTCTAATCAAAGGACTGTGGATGCTGTGGATATGATATGGCCTTTGTTCGGCACTGCTGTTCACCACATACTGGAGAGTTCGGGAGCATCTGAAGATGTTATTCTGGAAGAACGCCTGTTCTCTGAGGTTGATGGATGGGTTCTGTCTGGTGCGGTTGATCATCAAAAGGTGGACAGGTCAAATGTCAGCATAACAGACTACAAAGTTACTAGTGTATGGTCTGTCATTTACGGCAAGATTGAGTGGGAGCGTCAGCTTAATCTGTATGCCTACCTTGTTCAAAAGAACAAAGGTAAAAAGGTAAACTCATTACAGATATGCGCCATTCTGAGAGACTGGAATAGCCGTGACGCAAAATATAAACAGGATTATCCAAGTGCGCCTGTTGTCCTTGTTGACATCCCTGTCTGGGATGAAGAGACACGCATCAATTACATTAAAGAACGAATTAGCATTCATCAGGAAGCGCAGAAGATGTATGACGCTGAAGGTGAGTTCCCCTTTTGTTCTGATGATGAGACTTGGAAGCGTAGTGATGCTTGGGCTGTAAAAAAGAAAGGTAACAAAAGAGCCTTGAGAGTTTTTGAGACAGAAGAATTGGCACAGGAATTTGCCGTTGCCCACAAGGCTCGTAAAAATGAATATATTTTGGAGATAGAACACCGCGAAGGTGAATATGTCCGATGTAAGGGCGACTACTGCGGTGTCGCTAATTTTTGCTCACAGTTCAAAGGAGATATAGTATGAGCAGTGTATGGGAGACCTTGTCTCAAATCGATGTGTCTGAACACACCGAAGAAAAAAATGGCCTGACATATCTGAGTTGGGCATGGGCGTGGGGGATTGTGAAGAAGCATTATCCCAAGACCACGTTCACAAAAAATTTGTACTCTAGTGCAAATAATGATTGCACGTTGCCGTACATGATTGACCCGGCAGGGTATGCGTTTGTGTCTGTCACCGTTGACATTGAAGGCGAAACTCAAACAGAGGTCTTGCCTGTTCTTAATCACGCAAACAAGGCTGTGTCGCAGCCAGATAGCTTTCAAGTAAATACAGCACTGCAAAGATGCTTGACTAAGTGCTTGGCTTTTCATGGGCTGGGTCATTACATCTACGCTGGTGAGGACTTACCAGAAGGCGCTGAGCAGAAAATTGTTGTAGAAAACTCCAATGGTAACAAGAAAGAGGTTGAAGGCCTTAGCACTGTTGCTGAGGTGTTTAGTACATTCATACCTGAGTGCAAAACCTTAAAGGAACTAAGGGCATTCTGGGGCGCTAACAAGAATGCAATATCTGCATTAGAGAAAGACAAAACACTTTACGATAGTGTACTCAAGAAGTTCACAGGGTACGCTAAAACACTTGAGG
>CAACVD010001807.1_pt1 | contig 10175 bp, 13 predicted proteins | sample 2381771 | NCBI WGS metagenome assembly CAACVD01 (sample SAMEA5211965, study PRJEB30684) | marine metagenome | biome: Marine; feature: Epipelagic; material: Water | collected 2015-10-15 | depth 15 m | reverse complement strand
CAACAAACCATCGGGGTTTGTAAAGGGACACGACTCTAATAGTTTCATCCCAGAGGTAGCGGTCATCGTCTGTTCCTCTTCGTTTTCCTGCAACGGAGAATGGTTGGCAGGGAAATCCTCCTGAAACAATGTCAACTGTTTTAAAGGTTTCTTTGGTGACATGTCTTATATCCTCTATAATTTTAACAGTTGGCCAGTGTTTTTTTAAGACCTTTTGACAAAAAGCATCTTTTTCAACAAAGCCAACTGTTTCTATTTTATTATATTCTGCTGCTAGACTAAACCCTCCGATACCAGAAAATAAATCAAGCAGTTTCATTTATTTTTCTTTTGTAGTGCATTTCTGTTTATAACGAATTTGCCCAAATATATTGATAGAAGGGTTTTTATAATCTGTTTTTTGCCAACCTACATCAACCCAACGACATTCATACATACGTTCATTGTTTTTTTGTTGCACAAAAAAATCTGCATTATTCCAAGTCCAAATATTAAATACTAATCCTATAATTAAAGTTTCCATCGTTATTCCTTTCTTTTAAGTGGTATTAAGGGTTTAGATTTAGGTGGTGGTAAAAGTTCTTTCACATCCTCAATAACTTTTTTTTCTGGAGGTGTGGGTTTATTTTGAAATTTTTTACGAGCTTGATAAGCTTTAGCATCAATACAAATATAACCATTAATGTTTTTATATTTGTTTTGTGCTTTGTTTACTACTTCTTGAGCTCCTTGACACGAGGGTATTTTTCCTATGTATTGTTCTTCATAAGAATGTTTTTCTGTACCAATCAACAAAAATAAAAACATTGTTTCAGTTATCATGTCTATGCTCCATTTTGTCCCATTCAGTTTCAAAATCTAAATTATTTGTCCTACAAAGTCTAACAAAACGTTCTTGATAATCATTTGGATCTCCACTGAGATTACCCGCTAAACAACTATTGTAAGATAAATAAAGTTCACATAATAAATCATGAAGTGTACGAAACGGTTTTTTTCGTAAACTATCATTAAGTCTTTTTTCAAAATTTTCTTTTATCAATCTTTTTTTCATAGTTCTTCTTTAGCAAAAACATAAGAGTGATCTTTAAAATAATGACACTTTTGAACATGGTAAGCTTTCATTTTGTGGGCACCATATTGAAATTTACAATCTAAAGTAATATTTAAATACTCAGGTATTGATATATGAATACCTTTTTTGTAATCATCATGTTGCAAAGAGTCATCACGATAACCCTCTGCACTCTGACTCTTTTTATCATTATTATCATTAAAAACTAAAAAAGTAGCCCACCTTAATTTTACCATTTAAGATTTACCTTTTAAAAGTTCTTTTTTATAAGTTTTAAAATTTTTGTTATTTTCTTTTGCCTGTTCTTGTACAAAATCGTGAACTAACTTAGCAATCATTGATGCAGGTCTTCTAAATTCTACATCACCAAGTGCCTGCAAAAGATGATAGTCTTCTATGCGTACTGCAACAGATTTCCAACGAGTCGTATCCATTGTTTCTCCTTTATAAAAATTAATATTATTATCATATTAGAGTTTTAGTGGGATAAGTCAAGCATTGTTAATAAAAATCTTATGTTAAATAGCAGAACCAAAATTTTTACCTAAAGCAACATCTACAACACTGGGCACGTTAAGTTTAACACAAGCTTCCATTGCCTTTACTATCTTGTTTACATCTTCTTTTAAGACATTAAAACACAATTCATCATGAATTTGTAATAGGGGTAAGTAACCTAACTCATAGCAGGACAATAAAGCTTGTTTTGTTTGATCGGCCGCAGAACCTTGTATAAGTCTGTTTAAAGCTTTATAAGTAAAGGCTCTTTTAATATTACCTCGACCATATTTAGCACTAGCATTTTCAAAAGTTTCAGGAGTATGTATACCAAAATCTTTTGGCTCCCACATTTCAAACCTACATTTCCTGCCTAATTTTGTTCTTATTACACCCTCTTCATTTGCTTTTTTCATACATCGATCAGATAACAATTTCACAAAAGGGGCTTTACGATTAAATTTAGAAATTAAATTATTAGCTTCTTTAAAATCTAAACCTAACATATTGGCTAATTTATTTTTACCCATACCATACATCAAACCTAATCCTATTGTTTTGGCTTGTTTACGATCTATACCAACTAAATCTGCAACTGTTTGATGAAAGTCTGCATTAGCATTTGTATAAGCTTCAACTAGTTCTTGCGATCCCTCATAACCTTCTCCGATACTAGATGCATAATGCACAACAAGTCGTGGTTCTTGTTGCGAATAATCAAAACTGCCCCATTGATAACCTTCTTCAGGTAAGAATAAACTTCGTATTAAAGGTCCAAATTCTTTATTTCTGGCGGGTAGTTGCTGTAAATTAGGGTTACTCATTGATAAACGACCTGATACAGTTCCTCCAGAATCTGAGCGAAGTTGATTTATTTCTGCATGAATACGACCTTTGTGTTCGTATTTCATAATAGAATTTAAAAAAGTATTATGAAATTTATTAATCTCTCTTGCACTTACTATCAGTTTAGATATTTCAGTGTTGTTATTTACTAACCAGTTTTGTGTAAAACTAGGCTCATTTGATTTTTGTGTTTTAGGATAGTCAATACCTAACTTATCAAAAGCATAAGCAATTTGTCTGGCGGCCCAAATATCAATATCCTTACCCACTAAATTTTTAATATTGAGTAAAATGTCTTTTTCTTTGACAACAAATTTTTTACTTAATATCTCTGCTTCTTCTCGATTAACTCTAATACCCTTACTTCTCATTTCTATAACAATAGGAATTAAACTTTTTTCTAATTGCCAGATAGTTTTTAAATTTTGTTTAAAGAGTTCATGTTTAAATCGTTGCCATAAAAGGTACGTGAGTCGTGCATCTTGTTCCGCATAATAACCAACATGTTCTGCAGGTAACATCCACATTTCCATTTTTGGATCTACACCATGAGCTTTGGCAGCTTCATTTAAATCTGTTTCTGCTTTAAGTTCTCCAATATAATCTTTAGCTAAAGCATTTAAACGATAGGTGTATCTGTTTTCATCAATCAAAGCTCCTGCAACCATAGTGTCTACGATCTCACCTTTAACCTCAATACCATAAGCTTTTAACCATCCTACATCATATTGTGCATTGTGAAATATTTTGCGACACGGTAAAGCGCACACATCACTCATGTACTTTAATACTTGTTCTTTAATTAAATTACCGCCACCAAAATGACCGAAAGGATAATAACCTTGCCATCCTTCTGTCGCTACTGCAAAACCAATAATCTCACCTTGACCTGTGGCCCAACCTGCTCCTAAGCCTTTATTAATACCCTCATCTTTAGTTTCTAAATCAATAGCTATTTCAGTAGCTCCTGATAAATCTTTATAATCTAAAGGTGCAGACCAGATGTGTTTTTTAAAATTAAATGTAAGTTGTAAACTAGTCATAGTCCCGTTCTAATATCATTTCCAAATAATGAATCGCTTTTTTTATATCTTCTGCCTTTCCCTTTTGTTCATGTCTACACACATATTTTATGACATTACCTTCGGCAAATTTTAAATTATTAATATTAATAAATTTTGACGGTTGTATTTTAAAAGATTGATAATGTTCACCACCTTTTTCCCAAATATTATCTTTCATAGTTATCCTCAATATCTTTTGTTAATTGTTCAAAACTTAATTCGTTCTTATTAGCTTTAAATTCAAGAGTAAGAACAAACCTAACACCATCATAGTTAATTACCATGTGATCTTGTTGATTGTTAAATATATAACGTACACCTGGATAGTAAGCTAATTCAACAATTTTATTTTGTACTGCAACTTTATCTCTGAAAAAAGTATAAGACACATTAGGTGTTGGAATCATACAGTTAATACATACTCCACGATTAGTATCTTTATGCCAGTTGTACATAGTTTTATTTTCCATTTTTAAAATACCTGCTTCATAAGGATGTCTTTCATATAACCATTTATAAAACGAATCCTCCATAAGAAACTCCAAGGGAACCTTAGCTGCGGTAAAATTAAAATACTCCCACCACGTTGTATCTGGATTCCAAGCTATATTGTGAATTTTTGGACTAAAAAATTGAGGACCTAACACTTCTTTAAAATAAGGTTTCATGCGCTCTCCTGTAAGTACATTAAGTAATCCATACCAATTGGATAGTTATATTTATAATCTGTTGATAAAATATGTAAAGTGTTTTTGGCTCTAGTTACACCTGTATAATACACTCTTTTCTCGTCTGATTTTTCTTCTTTTGTTTTATGTGAGAACGATGCAGGCCAATTTGTTTTTGAATAAATTAAAACATTATTAGCTTCACCGCCTTTTACAGAATGTATTGTATCTATAATAATATTAGGTTCTTCATTTAATTTTTTTTGACCATATTTTTTTAATAACAAAACAAAGTAATTAGTTTGTCTAGGTGTAAAGTTTCTTTTTAAAATTTCCCACCACGGTAATTTTGCATGTTCTTCTGTTAAATCTAAACCTATCCAATCTATTAAATATTTTAAAGTAAACATTTGATTTTCAGGAACATTCTGCCAAAACTTAGGTGTTCTAAAATCATAATCTTTTAACTCTCTAATATATTTATACATGTTTTCGGCTTGATCTCTTGTTATTTCTCTACCATTAGAAAGATTTGTCCATGCTTTTATAGCTTGCCATTGTTTAGCATCAAAGGATTTATTACCTTTATTATCCGCATAATATAAACCAGAATTTTTGGCCGCCATTTTTAATTCAGTAACACTAGAGTTAACACGACCTAAGATATACCAAGTACCTTGACATGCATCAAAAGGCACTTCATTAAAGTTTAAATATCTTTTTATATAACTATCTTTAGTGGTGTATACATATTCTTTATCCACACTATCAAAAATACCTCGTCTAATTATTTGTGAAAATTTATAAATTTCTTTACCGAATCGTCTTGTTTGTCTAAGCACTACCTCTCGACCAGGAAAGTAAGTTGTAAAGTATTTAGGATCAGCACCATTCCATTTGTAAATACCTTGATCATCATCTCCTGCTAAATATATTCTTTTAACCTTATCAACCATTTTATAAATAACAGACCATTGTAACGGTGTAAAATCTTGTGCTTCATCTAAAATTAAAACTTCTAAACTAGGAAAATCAACCTCATCAATAGCTCGCTCAATCATATCAGTAAAATCTATAAAAGAATTTTTTTTATAATGTTCATATGTATTAACTTTTCTTAAAAATATATCTAGATTATCTTTTTTATAACTTTCTTGTTTATAAACAAGTTTAGGATCTTGCAACATATTACGAGCCTTATCATAAACACCAAGTGACCAATCTTTATACAAAAACCCATCATCTGATAATCTTTTATCAGAAGTTTTAATTATCTTAGTTTGTAAAGCATAATCCAACATACAGTTTTTAGGATCAAATACTTCTTCTTCAAAATATCGTCTACAATATTTGTGCAAGGTTTTAAATCGTTGAAAGTCGTTTATGTCGTATTGAGGATAAGCAGCTAATGCTCTATCTCTGGCGGTATCTACTGCTTTATTTGTAAAAGAAATAAAGGCAATATCTTTTGGATGTATACCTATGCGAAGATACTTTTTTAATACACGTTCAATTAAAGTATAAGTTTTACCAGTGCCTGGCGGCCCAAATATTTTAATTGTTTTTTTGTGTAGGTTCTTTTGCTTTTGTAGGCCTGAATCTGTCATGATAGCTTTCGTCCATTTCTGATTTTTCGTTTTTGTCAATTGTTTTCCTGATACTTTGATGATTTACAAACTCTGGCATTTCAACATACCACACATTTTTTTCCCCTTCTTTATAGTCTGTTCTTCTACATTTTAGCATACGAAGTGCTTCAGCGGTAGTAGTAAAGGTCCGTGATGCGTGTTTCTTTAGAAATCTATCAAGAGTTAGTTTTTTAAAAAAACATACATTAGATTTAGAGTCTAGTACTACATATCCATCTTTTAGTTTATTAAATTTATCTTGTTCAATGTGTGATTCAAAGAAGTCTTTTAATACTGAATATCTCTCTTCCTCTACAGTATCTGTATATAAATGGTCTGTAGATTCTTGTGCCTTTTCTACAATATTTTTCATTAACAATTCAAAAGGACTGGGGCCTTTTCGTGCTTTAGGTAGGGTAAGCCAATACACCCGATGTTTTAATAATCTTACTCTAAAAGATTTTTCATCTTTCATGTCTTCAGGAGTTACTGTAATTCTAGATCCTTTAAAATCAAACTCATACCATACATTCTTTGTATCTTGGATATAAGTAATTTTATCAAAGCTTTCTATTATCTCAGGAACTGCATCTCCAATACCTAATCGTCTTAACTTACAAAGTTCTTTGTTACAAATAGGATTATATTCTGGGTGTTTAGGTGGGCATTGAAACTGATAACCGCCTTTGTGTACAGATTTAGCAAGTTGAGTAACTTCATTACGAGATAAAGGTTTCGTAAATATTTGATTGTTTCTTTGTTGTGCTACTTCATCTATTTGTTGAATATTTAATGTATTGTTTTTTTTCATCTCTAAAACTAAAACATTAAATAAAAAATTATTTCTATTATTACCAGACCACCCTTCTTGTATTAGTTTTTGCACACAAGGTGGATAATGCTTCCATTCACTCTCTGCTTGATATTCTTGTACTTTAAAATTAAAAAAATCGTTTGGCTTTATTTTCTTTTGATTAGCCATTTCTATAAACCTACCAACCATGACAGGTGTATTATTACTATCAAAGGCAAATTCCATTGAGGCATTCATTTTGTGATAAGGCATATTGACTGCTTTATTACACGGAAATATCTCTTGCGCTAAAAAATATTCTTCGTTTATTTCTTGTAATTTAGATTGGACTTTTTTTATATTTGCTTCTTCTGTGAAAAATACAAATATATGTAATCCTCCAGACTTTGACTTCACAGGTACAAAAGGCAGATTATATTTTTTAATAATCTCTACATATTTTTTTTCAGAATAATCTTTATAATTGTTAGGGTCTACGTCAATACATCCCCATAAACAATCTAAACCTAATTCTGGCTTCAACCCAAGCCTGACTTTTCCCTCTAAATGTTGTTTCCATATATCACTGGTAACAGATTCGTGCACAGTGACATAATTTGCTTGTCTCTTTCCTCTCTCATCGTCCTCTCCAGTAAGAGAGGACTTGAGATATTGAGAGTTATCGCTTTGAAACAACGATAACAATTCCTTATGCATTGTTTAAAAAGGAACGTCTTCTTTAGTTTGTACAGGTTTTTTTTCGTCTGCAAATTCAACCTTACCAAAAATGTCAGATTCTTTTGCACTTTCGTAAAAAGCCTTAGTTGTCTCTAAAGTTTTATTATCTTCAGGTTTGTCTAAAAATCTAACAAACTCTACAACCCAACCATACCAAGTGTTACCGCCACCTTGTTCTTTGTTTGTAGTAAGTTTGTAAGCACTTGCCCATGAAGGCGGTACAAAAAAACCATTCTTACCTTTCATTCTTTTTGATTGCATCATAGAGTTCCACAACTTAGATTTCTTCTTTTGTGTAGATTTCATTGTGATCAAAGCATTTTCTATTGGATTAAAATTTTTGTCTAAAATATAAACAAAGTGATTTCCTGTGTCCTCAATATAGTGACCGCTTTCAAGACGATCTTTACCATCATCTGCTCTTGAGGTATTTTTCATCACACTAGGATCAGTGTGAATTTGAATAGGCCTACCTGGACTATCTCCACGATCTGCCCACTCATTAAAAGTATTAATAAATAAACAAGGTACAACATAAACACCGTCTTTGCTTTTATACAAAGACCCTGTGACTTCATTGTAAATATCACCTTGTTTTGCTTTTTCATTATACTTACCATCACTCTCATCAAGTACAGGTGAGTTAGCATAAAGTATTTTTAGGATAGGTAATTTAACATCACGAGCTGTGATATTTTCTGTTCCTTGTCCAGAAAATTCTTCCAGATTTGTAAGAGTAGGAAGGGACTCTTTTTTTCTTGCGACTTCATTCATGTTTATTTCTCCTTTGTTTTAATAGTCGTTTTATTTGATATATACACCCCAAATAAATCCATAGGCACACTCTCTCCATTTTGAATAGCTTCTTTAACAAAAGCTTTTAATGTTTGAGGTTCTACTTTTTTCTTTTGAGATACATTATGTCCTTTATTTATTAAGTCTTGAACTAAAGCATTTGCTTCGTTGTCCTGCGATCTTTGAAAATTTAAAGACACAATATTTTTAATTAAATCCCCATGACCATTAGAAGTAAGCCAATCGTAAGCTTCATGTTCTTTTGATATAGGAATTTTAGCTGCATAAAAAGGCTTAACTTCAACAGACGAACCGTCTGCCAATTTAAGACTCATTATACCTGCTTGTTGCATAAGATTAGGGATCTCTAGTTCAGAAAGCTTGGAAATTTCATCTTTTTTCTTTTTTAAGTTTTCTTCGAGTCGTTTCGCTTGTTCCTGAAGATCCAACATCTCATTACAAAGTTCAGATAGTTGTTTAGACTGATCTGTATCCACAGTTATTTTAGCGGATTCTTGCTCAAGATCCATTAGAATCTCCTTTCGTTAATAACAAATTAAATTTTGTCATTTTATAAAACTAAATTTTATTGTTTACAATGTCAAGAAAAAATATATTATCTAGTATAGGAGAATCTATGACTGAATATAATTTTAAAACTAAACCTTTCAAACATCAGATGAAAGCCTTAGTGCAAGGGGCATCTAGAAAAGTTTATGCTTACTTCATGGAGATGGGTACAGGTAAAACAAAAGTTGCCATTGATAACATGTCTTTTTTATATGAAGAAAATAAAATAAATACAGTAATTGTAATCGCACCTAACTCAGTTTATAGAAACTGGGTATCTGAAATAGATTTACATTCTCATGTCAATACAACAATAAGTATTCACAAATTACATAAAAACTTTGAAATGAAAGTTGATGCTTTAAATTATTTTTTATTTAATGTTGAAGCTTTTTCACATGATTCTGGTGTAAATGTATTAAAAAAAATTGTTTCTGACTTTGGTAAGTCTGCATGTGTGATCATAGATGAATCTACAACTATAAAGAATAGACAAGCCAAACGAACAAAAAATATAATAAAAGTATGCTTACCAGTAACTTACAAAAGAATTTTAACAGGTTCTCCAATTACAAAATCTCCCCTTGATTTATATAGTCAATGTGATTTTTTAGAATCTAACATATTAGGATTTCAAAATTATTTTGTTTTTAGGGCTCGATATTCCGTGATGAAACAAATAGAGGTCAATGGCAATAAGAACGTCATGATACCTTTATATTATCAAAATTTAGATGAACTAGAAGATAAAATTAGAGGATTTTCTTATAGAGTTTTAAAAAACGAATGTTTAGATTTATTGCCAAAAATATATCAAAAAAGATTAATTAAATTATCCAAACAACAACAAGACATTTATAACGATTTAAAATTAAATTGTAGGGCTATTATAGAAAATGAAATGGCATCATATAACAATAAACTTACAGAAATTATTAAATTACAACAAGTGTGTTGCGGGTTTTTAACTACAGACGATGGCGTTGTTAAAGATTTACCTAATGCAAAGTTAAAAGAATTACTTAACATATTAGAAGAAACAGAAGGTAAAGTTATTATTTGGTCTAGTTTTGTAAAGTCTATAGATTTAATAGTAGAAAAATTAAAAGAAAAATATGGCTCACAGTCTACTGTAGAAATACACGGAGTTGTATCTGTTGAAGCTAGACAATCCGCAGTAATAAATTTTCAGGAAAACGAAAAGGTACGTTTTTTAGTAGGTAATCCTACGGTGGGGGGTTACGGTCTTACATTAACTGCGGCCAGTACGGTTATTTATTTTAATAACTCTTTTAATTTAGAAGTAAGGCAACAATCAGAGGATAGGGCACATCGTTCAGGACAAAACAAAAGTGTAACTTATATAGATTTAATTGCTGAAAAAACATTAGATGAATTTGTTTTGAAAAGTTTAAATCAAAAAATGAAACTAAGTGCTCAAACTTTAGGAGAAGAAGTTTTAAAGTATTTGTGATATTGATCTACTTTATCAAACCATTT
>CAACVD010001805.1_pt1 | contig 10183 bp, 8 predicted proteins | sample 2381771 | NCBI WGS metagenome assembly CAACVD01 (sample SAMEA5211965, study PRJEB30684) | marine metagenome | biome: Marine; feature: Epipelagic; material: Water | collected 2015-10-15 | depth 15 m | reverse complement strand
CCTGCAGTACATTTGTATGGCTTGTGCTCAACGCCTTCGTGTAAACGTAGCTGTGTAAAAAGTCTTTGACGGTCCACTGTAAGTCCCTCATCTTCCAAGTGATTGTGCTAAAGCTCTTGTGGCTTGATCTGGAATCAACACAGAGCTTACAGCGTCGCTGACCTGAGACGTTGTGGGCAAGTTTAACCCAGTTATTGGTGCAGTGACAGCACGGGTTAAAGATTGCGTTGCCGTCGGAGCAACCTGTGTCTGTTGTGCTTGCTCTTCGCCTTCTTCTGTAGGTCTTGCAAAGCCTTGCTGACTCAGTTGTGCGGTCGTTTCCCAGACCATTTCTAATGCTCTGCCAAGCTCATCATACGGAACCCCTTGACCAGGGCGAACACCTGTGGGTTTTGTAATCAACTTTAAAAACGGCCTACTACGCAACAACATGGAAGCACCTTTTATTGCTCCCGCTGTAGTCAAGGTAACAAGAGGCGCGGTTAACATTCCAACAACTCCTAAAGAGCCTGCGATTGTTGCAGGAGCAAGAGCCCCTAGTCCTTTGATTGGTTCGTTGGACAATGCTCTTGAGGCTTTAGCGAATTCTTTTAAACCATCTGTTGTTTCTTTACCAAACATGGCAACTAAAGTGTCATCTCCGTAAGCCTTAAGTGCGGTCTCAACGGCTTTGGCATTTGCACCCGTCATTAAATCGTTTACAAAAGTTTCTGAAGTATCGTCAGCTTTTCCAGAGACTTGCAAAATTCTTTGAAGCGCCAATGATCTGACGTCATCCATAATCTCAGGAGGCAAAATCTCTTCGGCTTGTTTGATACGACCTGAATTATTTTTCATGAAGATCGAATCCACAACCTTTTCAATATTCCCGTCTTGTACATGACGCGATATTTGATTGAGTAAAGTGCCACCCTTCATTTGTTCTTTCTGAGCTTTTATCAAATCATCAACAAATTTTCGTTGTTCAGCTATTGGTAGACCCATCATTCGCGAAAGCTGATCATCTGTTAATCGAGGAGATACTGTGCTTAAGTCTGCAAGTAGAGCTTGAACAGTCTTGTAGTTTTGCTTGCCAAACAGGACTTCTCCGGTCTCTCCGAGTGATCTAAGCTTTTCGGAAATTTTAACAGCGTTATACCCTTCAATTGGTCTTCCATTATCGCTCATACCTATAATGGTTCTTGAACTAGGATCTCGAAGGATTATTTTCTGAAGATAGTCTCGGGCCATTGTAGTGCGAACAGCTTCTGTAATAGCCACACCTTGTCCACGAGCAGCAGCCACATCATCTGCAAAGCGTTGAGCTTCTCTTAAGCGACCTTCAAAACTTTGACGGAGTGGATCATTTTCAGGAAGACTTTTAACAAGGTCTCTCATTGAGCCTACTCTGCCTCCACCAAGATCAAGCTCAAGATCTGGCACAACATCATCTAAGGTAGTGGGCCTTTCTACTGCTTCTCGACCGGAAGGAACAACGGTTCTTAAAAACTTCTTAAGACGAGTGGCGTCCCCTGGAACAATCAAGAAACCTTCTTTTAACAATTGTCTGGGCTCAAAATTACCCGGTGCTTTTTTATAATCCGAAAATAATTTCTCCGCTTCTACTTGTCTAAACCGCTCTATACCTGCACCGTATAGTTTTTGAGCCTTACGGAAAGTGTCTAAGCCCTGAGCAATCGACTCTACTTCTGCACGCGGAATGAATTTGCCATTAGGTCCTATTACGCCACCAACTTTTGGCGACCTAGCTAGACGAGATCGAGCAAGAACCTCTGCTTGATCAAATGATTTGTCTATTGCCTTAATCAATCCATTGATCGCTGTTTCGTCAGCTGCTCCCACTAGTTTAGGATCAAACTCAGAATGCTTAATTGCAGTACGAATTGCATTGGCGTCACTTAAAGTCATGTTTTGATTTTTAAGTTTAACGATAAAGTTGTACAGTTCGCTGTTTTTAAAATCAATAGATTCTTTTCCTATTGCCTGTGCAGTTGCCACCAAATTTGCAGTCGGAAGAAACGCTCTTTCCTTACCACCTAACAAGTCATCTGCTCGGGCATATAAACGAGAAACATCTTCATCAAAGGATTTCTTGGCAATCTCCATCGCTTTAACGACGGCAAGCCCAGCCTCGCCTTGTAGTTGATCTGGAGTGTCAAACATTTTTAACAGCTTACCAATTTCACGATCAACGGTTTCTTCAAGAGTGCGATTAGCCTCTTTTACCATGTCGTCGGTTGTGCCATAGATGTCTGTAATGGTTTTGTTTAAAGAGTCAAGGAGCGCGTCTTTGTCAACATTAGACTTAATGCCAGAGGTCGTTTCTAAGTCGTCAATATACGCCATCAGTGCTTTGGCGTTTTGTCTTGCAACACCTTCGTTAGGAAAAACACCTTCGTAAATTGCTTGCAGTCGACCGAGAATAGGAGAAAGGTTTGCTGCTCGAACAGTAGGAGAACCACCAAGTTTAGTCACAAGATCACGGCTTAATGTTCTAGCGGCGTTCGCCTCTTCTCCTCCAGGTCCTTTTATTATCCGTCCAAAAGCGGATGTGATAGTTCGACCAGCACCCTCTCCAAGTCCGCCTAACAAAAATTCAAAAGCAGTACCTCGTACTAAATCGTCACCTGTTTGACGACGAAGTCCTTGAGCATACTCAAAACCCTCATCGACTAGATAACCAAAAGCTGAACCTCCGCCAGCAAACAACATGGCGGGAACTGTTCCATATCCGGATGCTGCTAGCGATGCGGTAATACCACCAGCCAATGGACCACTAGCCTCGGAAAGAAACTCAACAACATCTTGCTTTGTAAAACCCTCTGCTTCATCTAATGCGCGAAGGCCGGTCCCTTCAATGTTGTATCGTGCTTTTGTCTGATCGGACACCTTGTCCAAATCAATAATTACTTCGCCTTTGTTGTCTTGCAGAATAGCGTCAGAGCCAAAGCCTGCTCGGTTTAATCGTGCGACCTTTTCTGCAAAATTATCACCACGAGCAACAAACATTCGCAACGGGATGTCTTTAACGCCTGTGTCATAGTCCACGGCTGACGGATCAATGACAGGTTGACCTTCTACAGTACCAGGAGGAGCTACTTGCGGAGCAATCTGAGCGCCTGTAATTGGATCAACACCAAGTGCTCTATAGGCCTTCAAATAAGCCCGTTTTTCTTCTAGCGTAGAATTTACAAAGTCAAACTCTGGGCCTTTAGGATCTGAGAAAAATGTCCTTTGTAGGGCAAGACTCTCTTCTTCTGTCGGAGTGTCTCCAGCGATTTCGACATCTACGATGCCTTGTGGAGTTTCTACCTTTATAATAGGCATAACTATCTACCTTCCCGCTGGTTTTAGCTTGAAGACACCATCTTCTTGTACAAAAGTTCCTACAGAACCTCCCGGTAAAAACGGCTCTAATAACGCTCGTTGAGGAGCAACTCTCTCTGCTAAACTTCTGCCACTAGGTGTGATCATTTCCGCGGCCTGCATATCTTGAGAAGTTAAAAACGCAAAGGCATTAGTTTCTGCTCTTTCAAACTCTTGTACAATTCCATTCAACTTTGAATCAAGAACATTTGCAGGTGTTGTAACTAACGAGAAAACTCCACCATCTAAAATACCTTGAGACATGTAAGCGTCAGCCAAACGGTTAACGTCTTTATCAGAAATAGAGTTAGCAGATTGATCTTCTCCCAAAGTTAAAGGAACTAACTTTTGAAAGACTTTTCGTAAATCTGCAATCGCTAAATCTCGATCAGTATATTCTGTTGCATCAACTCCCGCAGCTGCAGCGGCCTTTGCAAATAAAGACTCAAATCCTGGTTGAAAACCTGTAATCTGCCCATCTGCATTACGCAACATAACCATTTGCGTTAAACGTTTAGCATTGTGCGCTTTAATAACATCGTTAACAGCCTTGCCGTATTTCTCAACAAATTCTGTTGAATCTTTAAGCGTTCTTCTATCAATGTCGTCTTTGGTTGCTTTTGCCGTTGCTTTCAATACAGCGGCTTCTGTGGTTGCTTTCTTCTGTAGTAAAGCGGTCGCTATAGTGGTTGCTTGAACTCCATCAGGAAGACCATTATTAAGCACGTCGGCTTTTCTTAACGAAATGGTTGTACCTTCTTTTCCACCAACTACTGTTCGGCCATCTGAATAAGTATAAGTTTTACCCGGCATCAGGACATATTCTTGAGTTTGAAACTGTGCTTGTCTTTTTAAACTTCTTTCTGCTCCTATTTCTTTTAAGCCATATTGAAGCGCAGAAAGTTTGACTTGACGATTGAAGTTTTCTCGATCTCTCTCATCTTTAATGAGCATATCTGCTCCATCAGACAAAGCGTTTGCTATATTTACAATGGCATTAGGACTTTGACCAGCAGCCATAGCAAAACCAATCTTTGCTATAGCTAAACCTTTCCCAATGCCTTTATACTCTGGAGCGTTTTCTGTAAATTCAGCCATTAAGCGATTTAACTCACCTTGTTGTAATTCTTTGTCACCCGAAGTAACAAGCTCTTGAATTCTTTTCTTTTCTTGTTCAATACCTGTGGCGGCAGCAATGTCTGTAGACAAAAGATCACCTTTATCGACATCACTCTCCTCTTGTTTTTTTGTACCCTCTTGTTTTTTTGTACCCTGTTGCCCCTCTTGCTCCGAGAGCCGAGCTTCAAGCTCCTCCCTTGTAGGTGCAATCTGCGGTATTGGAGACACATCTTCCGGACTAGATGTTAACTTGCCTGAAGTAATGTCCTTGGCTCTTGCAATACGCTCTGCTGTCATATTGCCCGCGCTAAGGTTTGTTAACGGAGGAGCAAGTAAATCCGGTTCATCACCAAGATAACCAGCATCATCTGTTGCACCAGTGGTTTTAGGTTTAGGAACAAGTGCCGTATCCGGCACATCAGCTGGAGGCTGACCTGTTGGATCCTGATCAAAATCTGTAACAAATTGACTAAGTGTCGGTGTAGATGTAGGTGCAGGTCGTAATAGTGAACGAACTTGATCTCCAACACGAGAAACCATCGTGTCAGAATCAGGAGACAAAAATTGATTATAAAAATCAACCAACTGACCACCCATCGTCGATGGTATTCCTTGTATGTTTTGCACGGCCTGAGCGTTAAGGAAGGTAGGAGTTACATAGGGAGGTGCTTGTCCAAAGGTGTCAGGTACATCTGCAATCCCAGCATTGATAGCTTGTTGCCGTCGTAGATTAATTTGAGCCTGTTTCGCCCGAGCAATGGCAGAGGGTGTTGTTGGCTGTATGTAACCAACACCTGGAACGTAGCTTGTTGATACGCCTACGCCTCCACCTAAGTTGAATTTTTGAACCGTCTGCATCAGCTCAGGACTTGACGCAACAATTCCCCCCATCTGATTGAGCTTGTTTCTTGCATTTCGGCTTTTAAACAGTTTGCGTTCATTTACTTTCATGATTAACCAAATATCCCGCCATCACCGAAGAAACGTGGAATCACACCGGCTTCTGAGAGACCGGCAAGACCCACACCAAGTCCTGCTATTTGAGAGATACCTGATGGATCAGGTGCAGTTTTTGTTGTTAAAGTTGACGAAGTCGAAGGCACGCCTCGGAAAATATCTGACATAAAGCTAATTCTTTGATAGGGCTCCATCTGACGTTCAAGCTCCGTGGCCCGCGCCGCGTCAAACACGCTTTGTGCTTGTTGCTGTTCTATACCACCAAGAGATAATAGTGCATTGATGTCTCGTTGCTGTGCCGCTTGAGATGACTCACCAAGAGCCGCTTGAGATAGACCCGTCTTAGCTAAGGCTCCACCTAGTTGCCCAAGACCTTGTCCAAGCTGTCCAAATATCTGTGCCGCAGATTGCTGACGCGCCATTTGATTTTGAAATGCATTCTGTGCCTGTTGCTGTGCTTGTTGGAACCCTGCGGAGCGTAGTTGAGCACCTGTGCGTGCTTGTTGATCCATGATGTTACGCGCTAATTCTTGTTCCGCTACCGCCTGCCGTGAGCCACCAAATGCTCCGCTGCGGACTGCTTGTGCACCAATGTTTTGCGCTTGAATCTGTCCTTGACGACCAATGTCTGCCTGAGCACGTTGAATCACGTCCTCCATGTACGGATCCATAAAAGCTTGAGCAGAACGTGGATCATAGGCACCAGCAGAACCAGTTAAATAAGATGCACCTGACAATGCTGTGCCAATGCCTTGCTCAAGAGCACCGGCTCCCGCGCCTAATGTTGCTTCGCCAGCTTCCATCATTGGCAAATAAGCGCCAACACCATCGTAGCCCAACTCAATTGCTCGTGATTGCCCAGGAGTGAGACTTGCGACCTGACGCTCTGGAATAAACGTAGGGATTCCTGCTCGTGCTTCTGTCGACGCAAGCAAGTCTTTAAGAAACTTTTCCTGATACTCGGGGAGTAGCGTTAACTGCTCCTGACGAACTGTTTCAACCATTACGCCATCCTTTCATATTGACGCATCATTTCGTACATCTTAGCAGCACCCTTACCTCGATTTCCGTTGCCAAGACCGCGAACTGCGCGTTCTGTCATTACAAATTCTCCGTCCGAGAGCCGTGCTTCTTGGACTTTTTGGCCGTTCTGATAAATCCCTGACTTTATAGAATCACTGCGCCCGGTTCCCGGTCCTTCAATATACCCTCCTCGAGCGGCATAAACAGGATAGTCATAATCAAGAACAATATTTCTTCCTTCATATCCGGGCACACGTTCTCCCGTTTCACTTTGTAGACGTTGAAGCTCAGTCATTTGCGGTTCTTCTTCCATTCCACCACCTAAAAGTGCGCCCGCACTTCCAGCCAGAGCTGCTGTAAGTAATGGTTTTTCTGAAATAGCTGACATAATACCTTTAGATGCTGCTTTGGTCGCGGTGGCTGGAGTAGCACCTGACAGAGTGACATATTGAGAACCTGCTGTTTCAGTGGCTCCGGCAATACCGCCCAAGGCTTTTTCACGGGCGATAGATTCTGCTGAAGCACTTCCTGCCCCAGCAACACCTCCATATTCCAGACCGGCACCTGCAATACCTGCAAGAGCGGCGTTCTTGACAGCATCCTTAACGTCGCCACCAGCGAGTAGCGTACCAATCCCAGATCCGAGCGCCGCGTTTACCGCAGCACTACCCGCTGGACCACCGATAAAGAATCCTGCAGCGGCACCGGCAATCGGTAAAAGATTTTTTAGACTAAGACCCAAGAGTCTGCCCTCCCAAGGCTTGTGGCATGGTTACTGTAATTGCTACGTCTTTACGTTCTGCGCCGGTCCACGATTCACCGCAATCAGGACAAATGCCTGCGGGGTATGTCGCAACTTCCTCGGGCGTATCAACTGCGTTACCACAGTTACCACAATGTACTGTATCAGAACTTGTTGACGGTCTCCACCGAGAGCCGTCGGGCATTGTTAATATATCTGTCATGGGGTTACCACCGTTACTGTTCCTGTTGCGGTTGTTCCTACAGTCGAACCACTGAATACATCACCAACGCGCACTATTTTCAGCACGCCGTTGTCCTCAAAAATGTCACCTAGTTCCAGCGTGTTAGCTGAACCTGATGAGGGGACACCCTGGAAGTTGATTGTTGCCGACCGTTGCTCATCAATAAACAAGTCCAAGGTTCGTCGCAATTGATCAACATACGCTTGTTCATACTGCGGCGGAGCAATCGGCAGAATCGTTCGGATGATCTTCCGAGTCATCGTCTACCGTCCGCTCTTGCATCTAGTCTTGGAGCACCAATCCTCCACTTCACGCCAGTGGTGTTAGATTGAATCTTTAAGGACATTTGCCGCCCCCGCGCTCGAACAAACACTTGATCGGTATACTGTTCTATCGGAGAGCTAACAGATCGAATGACAGTGCCTTGAGGCGACTCAGTAAAAGCATCGCCGGTGAAGTCACGAGACTGCATAATAAAATCGACTTGAGGTGATGCCGCTGTTGAACCTGTAAACGTCAGGTCAGGTAGCACCCTACGAATTAACATAAACTGATCGCCGTCACCAATATCAAAGTCAGACGATTGAACAAAACTTAAAATAGCTGATGCAGGATTCGTGGACCCATCGTCATTACCGTTTTCATGGTTGTACAAATAATCGTCAGCGCCGGTGGCTTGTGGATAAGAACGCTGTCCTGCTCCACGGTCATTCCAAGCGGTGCGGGCTAAGTTACCGTAGTACCAAACCTGCTCGCCATAGTTGTAGATCACATAACGGTCATTCTCATCAGAGCTGACGGACGGGTAAAACCACCAGATCTCGTTCTGTGAGGCCAAAGACCCTGAGTAAATCTTAAATGACTGGTTGCGGTTTAGATCAGAAAACACATAGTCGCGAACAGAACAAGGAATCGGTTGAATACGACCATCGTAGAGGTAGAAGTTTTCCTGACCCATCCAAAACACCAGATCGTTAACTGAAGTCACTGCGTTAGGTCCAGCAATCCGCACGTTGTCCCCGAGCATAGCGGTGCCAAAGGTAAACGGAGGGCCAATAAACTGAATGGAGTGCAGTGAGCTGTCGGTCCAAACCAAGATCTGACGAGATGTCCGAACGGCAGTAACGATTTCTGAGCCTTGCGACAAACGGATGTCCCCGGCAGTGTTCGTGGCCCGCGGTTCCCAGTCCGTCAATGACTCCTGCGATGAAAAGCGGATGAGCAATGGATCTTGGTTCGCGGAGCCTATTGGGTTAGCCCCAAACGCCAGAACGTGACGATCTGTTTCAGAGACGAGTAGCTTACGCGCAACGGTTGGAACATTGTTAGCACCGGTTACCGACGACAGGAGCACGGCCCGCGAGCTGACAGAACCAGTCGCATCCCAATAGTAGATGTTGCCGTCAGCGACGTTGAAGATTAGGTCTTCGCCAAAGTTATCTGCAAACCAGAGGCGTAATGTTTGACCGGCCAAGGATCCTGCACCAGATCCCCAAGTAAATCGGCCCCATGTTCCCGCACCCCAACCGGGTCCGAGGACCGTGAGATCTAGACCGATGTTGATTTGATATGCGGCACTGACACTTGAGCCTCCGCCTGCGACGGATCCAGAAGATGCGGTGCCACCGGTATTTACTTTGTAACTATTCGCGTTTACAACAACAGTGACTTCATGCTCTTTATTAAGGTTGCCCGTTGTTAAACCATCAAATGCTGTTGCGCTAGAGAAGGTGACAAAATCTCCGACCTCGGCCCCGTGTCCAGTGTCACTGACGGTGATTACACCAGAACCCGCAGAATCGGTTGTCAACGGGTTTGCTCCGAGCGTGACCGTGCGACGGATCGGGGTGATGTCATTTAACGCGCCAGAATCTTCGAGGTAAACCTTTTTGTGCGTACCGACAAAGAGCAACGACTCTGAGGACAGAGTGACAAAATCAAGGAGCTTGCGTGTTGTTCCGACGATTTGTTCTTGCGCGGCTTTGACCCAGCCGCCAAGTTTTTCAACGTAACCGTAGCGGTAGCGAATCTTGTCTCCGTCAAACCAGCCGCCTTCGTTCGAGTAGTTAGTCCCTTCTCGATTGATTCCGGGTTTGAAGACGAGCTTGCTTAGAGGCACTACTCAGCATCCTGAATCGTTAGCTCACCCGCTTCAACCTGACGCATGATTTCTGCGTAGTGGCGGTTGTCAGGATCGAGTGGGACTGACATGATGATGCCGTCGATGGTGGCTTCAATGTAATAATCAGCTTGTAGTGTTACAGGGTCGTCTTTGTATTGCGCTGAAGTAATGTTCATCTGTTCCATTTATAACTCCGCATCAAATTTAGCTGTACCACCGCCTGCGGTTGTGCCATCAGTTGGTGCTGTTCCACTTGCTCTAGATGCTAACGTCGAGCCTTGAGTAAATGTAGTTGTATAGTTAGATGCATCAGTAACTTTAGTGATCGTAGGCACTGCCCTCATAGGAACAGGATGCGGCATTTGCGCTATTCTTTGCCTATCTGACTCTCTGGCTTTAAATGCAATGTAAACATTTTGTCCAACATTGTCCCAATAGTACCTCTGACACAACGCCAGTTCTTCACCGAAACTGCGATGCTCAAACGGGGTTTCTGTGTCGCCGACTTCTAGTTGAACGCCTGTGATGTAGAAGGTTGCTGATGCGGTCTCAATTAATTGTACAGAACCTGTCGCTCCCGATAAGTAACTGGAGCCTGACCACGCACCCG
>CAACVD010001803.1_pt1 | contig 10185 bp, 9 predicted proteins | sample 2381771 | NCBI WGS metagenome assembly CAACVD01 (sample SAMEA5211965, study PRJEB30684) | marine metagenome | biome: Marine; feature: Epipelagic; material: Water | collected 2015-10-15 | depth 15 m | reverse complement strand
ATCCGCTTCGTAATCTACCCATGACGTTTTTTTCGTCTGATTGACCACGAAACTCTGATCTGACCCACCGATGGTGAAAACCCTCTGGTGGCTCTGGTGCATCCAAGTTAGATGGAGGTACCCATCCTCTAGGTCGAGCTTGTTTATCTCGGGTCTCGAGCTTGCGTGAGGTTTTGTTTATTTTATCTGTACTCATTACGCCTCCTTCACGTGTTTTGCGTACTCTTCAAGTGGCACACCAAGTTTTTTTGCAATAGCTACCTGTGAGGGTGTGAGTTTCACAGTGCGGCGGCCTGATGCCGATTTTCGTACAGCCGAAGCAACAGTTTGCTTTGGCTTACTTTGATCCTCAAATTTTTGAGGAAACTCTTTTCGGATTCTCCGATCTATTTCATTATAATACTCATCTGACGATGCGTCAAATCCTTCTGTAACTAATTCGTCGTGAAAAGACATCGCAGTGTACGTCATAGCTCTATCGCTTCCAAACCATTTGTTATCTTCTGCCCACTCTTGAGCTTTAGGATCTGGAGCTTTTTGCTGTTGTTGAGGCTGATTTATAACATCTTCGACAGGATTCGCTGTTTGCTGAACTTGTTCTTGTTGAGCTAATTTGTTTTTTCTAATTCGTAATCTTTCTTTTTCGATAGCTAGTTGAGCCATTTTTTGTTGAGCTTCTACTTGTTTTTCAACATCTCCAGCTTCCATAGCTTGTTTTAAAGCTGTGTTTAACAGAGTTTCTGTAGATGCTACACTAGCTTCGTCAGATGATACTCTTTCACGTGAAGTGTTTATAGTAGTGGTTTGAAGATTTTTATTCTCCTCTTGAATTTGTTTTGCATATTCAATAGCAGCTTGCTCTCTTCTTTCAGCTTCTCGCATTTTTCTAGTCAGTTTATCTATACGTCTTTTTACTGACTGAGAATATTCTTCAAGATCTTCTTCTTTTTTTTCTTGTTGTTGTACTTCTACAGCAGGTTGATCTTGCTCTACTTGAACTGAATCACCTTCTTTTTTTTCGTCTTCTTTTAATTCAATCTCGACAGCATCGCCCGAAGTATCTATCGGGACCATTTTGTCTTGCTCTGATTGCACTGTTGGTTGCATGGTCTCCTCCACGTTACATTATGTTAGCTGGCAAAATATCTCGAGGATCATCAACAACAGCCAGTATTTCATCATCGTTAATTATCCTTAGCTCACCACCATCAATGCGAATACGTGATCCTGCATATCTGGTTATGAGTACCCAATCACCCTCTTTACACCAAGGGCCACTAGGAAACTTTGTATCGTCTTTAAAACACAGATCACCCATTTTTAAAATCTTACAAATATTTGTTGTTACTTGTGATTCTGCAATTGTTTCATCTGTAAGAATTAAACCTGATTTTGTTTTTTCTTTTAGTTTAAGTGGAAATAAAACCATTCTCCAGCCAACTGGATTTGGTATTTTTTCTAATTCATTTTTATCTTTCTCTGCTGATTTACCGTCCCATACATGTTTTGGTACAATAAGTTTTGATTTAGTCATCATCTAGCTCCGTTTTCTTAAGCAGGTCCGTGAGTTCCTGAACTTCTTGTTTAAGTGCAGCTAATTTACCAGTTAGATATCTATAATCTGACCAATCCTTAGCCATCCCATTTAATATAGACTCTTTTACTTGCTCTTGTCTAGCAATTAAATCTTTTTTATATGCTGTAAAGAAGTTTTCTAGCCGCATGATTTCATAAGGTCAGCTAATTTTTTACAACGATTTGGAGTTTGTTTATTCCATCTTGAATCTAACATCTCGTAACTCGCACCTATAAAATTGCTTTCCTGCAGGGCTTTCCACATATTTTTAAACTTAGACACCCCTGACTGTCCAAGTTGAAAACACATCTCCGACAAGACATGTTGTGCAGTTTCTGGTAAATTATCAATATCATTTTGTGACATTAATTGTTTAGCTTGAGCAATTGCTCTGCTTAAATCTTTATCAAATACTGCTTGTAATTCTTCTTCGGTGTATTCTTTATCAGCAACAAAATTATCTGCTGGGACAACTTTATGACCCCACCCGATGGTATCGAATCCTTCGGTATCTTGATAAATTTTATTTCTAAAACCTTCACTTAATTTTACTGATTCAGATAATAATTCGTAACTCATTATTTCTTTTTAAACATTCCTATTGCACTTGATCCTGCCTTGATGCCAAAGCTCGCAGAAATCGCAATGTATAACAAATTATGATAATACGACGGTAGGTCTTGCAAAGCGAGAAACCCTTTATGAACATGATCTTGTAAAGGCGTGAAAACTAAAACGGCTGGAAGAAGTAAAACAATTAATGCTACTTCATCTTTCCAGGATCCTTTCATCTGGTCAACAGCGCTTTGTTCCCAAGCCACTTTTCCAGCAATTTGGTCTTCTTTAAGTTTTTGCGTTGCTTTAATAGTTGTAAGTTTTAATTCTTGTTTTGCTTTTTTTGTTTCCACAAAACCCTTGACGCCATCAGCGACGACGCCAAGTAAAGGTTTAGCGAGTAGTTGCCACATAAATTCTATATTGCTCCTATAATTGCAATAACGATTATTGCTACTATTCCAGCTTTAATCCAATCTTTCATTTTCCAGTCGGACCACTCTTTTAAGTGTTCCCAAAGATCTTTTAGTAAGTTCATACAAACCTCCTTTGTTGATAAGGTTTTATTACTTTATGCCCTTGAAAGCAACTTTTTTGATCTGTGCCTTGCTAGTCTGCCCTTGTGGGCCACTACCTTTGTTTTGTTTTACAACAAAAGGTGAGTATACAATAGCTGCATCAGAACCTACTTTCAAAGTAGGAAAAGGATTTTTGCTTTTAACGACTTCTGTTTTTGTTTTTTTAAAATTCATTAGTGTATTGTAGGTTTTACAAGTTCAATTAGGTCAAGACCACCCTGATCTAACAAAGTTTGTGCTTCTTTTGCACTAAGATGATCATAAAACAACACTCTTGCTGCTGCCATCATAGCGCCAGCTAAAAGTATACTATCTTCAGAGCTTTTGCTACTGTTTTTTGCTATGTACATAAGCTTATCAAAATAATCAGCCAGTTTTTCTTCCGCATTGCCCATTTTTTATTGTTTTTGCTTATCTAAATTTACATTTGCACGTAATTGAGCAATATCTTCGTTAGAATCTATCTTGTCTTGTGCTATTTTAGCTTGTTGATCTAGTTTTGCAGCATCTAGTTCTAATTTTTGACCATCATTTTCTGCTTTTCGTTGAATATCTTGTGCTTTAAGCTGTAATTCTTGCTGTTTAAGTCCAATTAAAGGATCTTGTCCTTGTCCTTGCATCGCTTCTTGTTCTTCTATGAACATTTCAGAAATAAAATCACTAACTTTGTCTGCAACTTGTACTTCAAGCTGCTTTTGAAATTCCATTTGAAGCTCAGGTGGTATTTGACCACCATATTTCTGTGCTTCTTGTTGTATTACTTCATTCATTTGTGCTTCTACTTCTTCCCTTGCTAGTAAAGAAATGTGTTCCATGATGTGAGCTTGCAAAATTATTGTAGCTTGTGGGTTTGCTCTAACTAACATTGATGACATAAATACTCTATGCGCTTCTATGTGTTGTTGATGAGCTTGTCCTCTAAATACAACTAATTTTTTACCCATCAAAGCATCAGCATTTTCTATACCAGGATCTTTTGGTGAATCAGGTTTTGGTACAGGTAAAATTGCATCAATATCTTTTACACCAAGAGCTTGATACATTCTTTTATATGCCTCATATAAATTATGCTGTTTTGGATCTGATTGAGCCATTTGTAATTGTGTCTGTGCCAAGGTAACTCGTTGTGACATTGAGAATATGTTTGGATCTGATACAGGCATGATATCAACACGCTCATCAAAATCAGATGCTTTAAAAACTGCTGCTGCGTTTTTACCTACTTCATACGGATAAACTTGTGGATAAAAATCTTTAAACACAGTAGCCAATAAATTAAATTCTGTCTTTTGTGCGTAGTGTAATCTTTTGTGAATAGCGCTCATGACTCTTGAACCACGTTCAATCAGAGCCATTGTTGTTCCTACAGGTGCATTAGCTGCAACGCTATCACCAATTTTTTGATCAGCTATAGTAGCAAACCGTTGACCTGATTGTACAACAAAACCTAATAGTTGAAATAATGTAGCACTTGGTTCTTTGTAAGGTAAAGGCATAAGACCTGCACGTAAGTCACCACTTGGTGCATCTACATCTCTAAACTCGCCAGGTTGTAGTGGATTATCATCATCACGTATTCTTAATCCTCTTGCTTTAAAACCTGCTGGTAAATTAGATAAAGTTCCTGCATCAATTAATTGTCTAAGTGCTGAAGTAGCAGTTCTAGATAAACCACCAAGCATATGAATTAAACCAAAGCCGTAAAAACCTAGACCTGGTAAAAATTTATAATGTACAAAATACTGCTTCTTTTTCTTAAAAGAATCCTCTTCTTCAAAGTTTCTATATATTGACAATACTTGTTGTGACCCTTCATCAATTGTAACAATGTAAGGTAATTTAATACCATCATCATTTTCATAACCTGGCACATCTAAATCACAGTGTATTTCTAGTAATGTGTAAACATCATTTTTATACGCTGAACCAGTTGGTCTTACCCCGTCTAACTTGTTTACAGCTTGTTGTACATTGCTATTAGTTGGTTCATCTTGATACTGTAAATCGACATCTTTGTAGATACCTTGCACTTGCATCTTACGAACTTCGTTATCGTTTCTTTTAATTACATGTGTAACTCTTTCAGCCGTTGCTAGATCAGTTGCACTATACGGTACAATTAAATCTTCACTAGGTATAAACTTTGATACTGCTCTATTAAGAGTTGTATCAAAATATATTTTTTTAAAAGCAGAACCTGATAGCGGTAAATAAAATAACATTTGATCTAAATCAGGATCAAAATCTTCCATGACATGCATGATTTGGTAATTCATAAATTCTTGAACACGTTGTGCTTGCTCTTCTTTTTGAGCCGTTTGTTCACCAATAATTTGTGTTCTTACTGGACCATTAGCTGGTAATAATTCTTTGTAAGCTTGTGCTTGAAACTGTGTTACTGTCTCAGCAAGTAAAGGATGTGTGACACCACTAGCTCCTTGAAAAGGTTGTGATCTGTCTTCATAATTAAATCCAAGTAGTTTTAAACCTTTTGAATATGCATCATACCACTCATCTCTTGATGACTTGTCGTCTTTGTATTCCTGCATAAGGTCGGATGAAAGCATTTGTAAATCTTCGTCATCGATAAATTCTGCTAAGTTAGCATCAAACCTATCTTCTGGTGGGGTTTCTACAGGATTTATTATGGCACCACCGTCATCGGTCATCTCGACGTTTTCTACGGTAAGTTCCTCATCTGGTGTTTCAACTGTAATAGACTCAGCCTCTATTTCTGTAGGCTCACCTGTAATTCTTCTTTCAACCATTAAGCTACCTCAAATATATCAATCATCTGCACAAGTCCACCCTTGGCTTTGTGGGTTTTGTATGGTTCTAGCATTTCTTCTGTAATTTTAATAGCAAAAGATGGTGTTGTATTTTTGTCTGTCGGCATTGATACTCTTTCAACCCTATAATTTGGATTTGTATTAAGCAGTCTGTCTGCTTGATTTTGATTTGTAAGTGTTGCTACCATGTTGCCGTTTTGGTCTGTAATTTTATACACAACATTTGCTCCAGTCTTTGTTTGTACATTTAATACCGTAAACTCCGAGTTGTTTGATTTAGCTTGTGTTTTTAATATTTTCTCTATGACAGATGTATAATGCTTGCCATCTGGTGTTTTAGCATTTGGACCACCATAAAATTCTGACATACCAATGCCTTTGTATTCTGAACCTAAAAATTCTCCCCTTCCTGTGAAATAATCTATTTGTTTTTTCTTATCTGCAGCTCTTACATCCATTGGTGTAGCTGTATTTCCTTTAAAATTATATCTATCTATAACGAACTGATCTGGTGTAACAGAGTAATAGTCAGGCGCTGAAGGATCTTTCAACACAAATTTTCTGTAAGCTAACTCAAATAAATCTTTTTTAATTAAAGCATCAGCCCACTCTTCTCTTTTCTTAAATGGTATATCTGGGAATAAACCTTCGTAAGTTTTATTATCAATCGTTATGAGATCATTAATCATCGCATCTATGTTTTCTGTCAATGCTTCTTGTAATCTTTTCACGGAAGCTGGATCTAGCTCTCTTGTTTCAATATATCTATTTATTATTTCATCTACTTCTGCATCAAGCTTAGCAAGATTGTCACCAATTATATCTACCTCTGTCTGTGATTTACGAAGTGGTCTAAAGACTGATTTGTTTTCTTCAAAGAATGCTAAAGCTTGTTGACCAATTCTGCTTAACTCAGGAAGTGTTGTAGATTCTTTTCCTTCGTCTTGTATTTTTCGAAGAGTTGCTACAAGTTTTTGTTTTCGACCAGCTGCTGCTTGCATGATATCTGATTGTATCTCATCAGCAAATGCTACACGAACCACGCCGCTCGTATCAATATTAGATCCTTTTGCAATTTCGCCATCTAAGTCTCTTGCTTTTACAATCAGCTCATCCATCTGATCTACTAGACCAGGGCTAATTTCATTTAGAGAATCTCCATAATCAACAAGCATTCTTTCCAAAGATAAATCATTTATGATATCTAAATCTGCTTGATTTAAACCTCTTCTTACACCCTCTCTATTTAATTTGTTTATTGCTTCAGCATACAAACCAGAAAGTTGTCTTTGTACTCTATCTCTTTCACGAGTAAGACCAGGCACTTTAGATGCTGTTTGTGGTGCTGATATCTTTGTTGGTAATATAGCATTACGGTCCGTGAGCCGTGTCCAACCAACAATGTATGCATTGTCCTGTTGAGGTATACCAAACTCATGTCGTTGAACAGATTCACCTTGAAAAATACTTTGTGGATATCCACCTGTATCACCTGCTATTTTATCATTTGGAATATACAAAACTCTTTCACGCTGTGTCCCCTGTATATATCCTGGTTCTGCGTATCCTTCATATCTTGTTCCAACCTCTCCGTATGGATTAATGATATCGGACCCCTGACCCGTAGCGTGGACGTGCATACCTCTGATAGGTGATTGACGTAAATGATCTATTACTTGTTTCTTTGGTATTGGTGTATTTTCATCGTAGATACGAAGTAAAGATTCAAGTTGATAATCTCTAAATTCAGAGTCTCTAATTCTATTTTTACGTAAGAAATCAAGAAGGGCTTTTTTATTTGGAAAGATTGCTGGAGTATCAGGTCTAGCTAATGCTCTTTCAATATCAGAATAAAATACACCTGTTACAGCTTGACCTGTTTTTGGTGTAACTGCTACATCAGTTGAACTTCCTAGATCTACATTTTTATTGTCTTCAGGTGATGGATCAAACACATCTTCCTGTTTTTTTATTTTCTCTTGTTCTAAACTTTCTTTCTGTTTCTTTGTTGGATTGTCTAAAGATTCTTTTGGTGTTGGTATCGGTGCTGTTTCATTAACAGGTGGTGTTGTAAATAATTTCCAGAAAGGTAATTTTAAATTTGCTTGTTCCATCTCTCCTGTAAAAATATTTTCCATCGGCTCAACATCAAAAGTCTTTTGAGCTGGTGCAGCTGTCGCTTTTACTTCTGGCTGATCTCCGAGTTGTATAGAAGATAAAGGTAAATCAACCATATCTTCTGGATCCTCTTCACCAAAACGACGAACCGTGCCTCTCGCTGCATCGCCAAACTCTACAGTAATTCTTGGTTTTGGCTGTAATAGCTCCTGTTCCTCTTCAAATATATCGTCCACGTCTCCTACTAAACCTCCACTTTGCATTTGTGTTACACCAACTTGTCTAGCACTATCATTTAAAATATCAATCGCTTTCATTACATTTTCAATTTCTTCATCGGTTATATTATATGCTTCTTGTAATAATTTTCTTTCTCTACTGTTCGGAGCTTCCATTAAGTCAAATAATTTCTCTTCTAAACTTTTGTGTTTTCCAATCGTAAATTCGTCAATCGTAGTTTCTGCACCAATGTTTTCTAATTTTGCACTAACTTTATCTATAGATGACATATCACCTGTTTTTCTAAATTTTTTCACAGCAGCTCTTGCCTCTGCCTCTATGCCAGGTTGTGTCAAAGCATTAAGATGTGATATGTCCAAATAAAATGTTCCAGGTATCATACCTGCCCCTTCTAATCCTTTTGGCAAGGTATCTCCTATCCTACTTGTTTCAAAGGTGTGTGCAATTTGTATGCTACTTGTTCCAGGCTCCATACCCTCATCAACAGGAAATCTTTTATTAAGAAAAGGAATTACTAATTCTTGCACTTGTTCTCTTACTTTGTCATAGTATGCAAAGTTTTGAAAGTCTCTAAATTGTGTTGAAGTCGGATCAAGAAGAGCTTGTATATCCAAATCAAATTTTTCCATGAACGCTCCAAAATCTTTGTTTACTGGTTTTCTTGTTTCAGGTGAACTTTCTCGTATAAAATTTAGATACCTTTTAATTTTATTAGCTTTGTCTACTTTTAAATGATAGAAATTACGGTCTAAATCAGGCATGTTTTTAACCAAGTTCTGAAAAGTATCATTGCCTGTAAGATAAGTTCTAAATTCTGAAGTAAGAATAGCTCTAGGTTTTTTATTATCACCGACCGCTAAAAACTTGTCGATTTTTGCGATCTCATCCTTATTGTAAACTCTACCAGGTACAATTTTAGTTTTATCAAATTTACCAAAGCCTTTACTTTGATTATAAAACTGCATCATGTCATTTAATTGTCTTAAGTAATTATAATCTGTTGAAGACGGGTCAGATATTAAATCGACGTATTTAGATGTTTTGTGTTTTTCTAAAAAAGCCTCTGAAAACGCTAAACGTATATTTTCCAGTTTACTTGAGTCAAAGTTTTCAGCATCAAGTTTAGTTTCAAAAGCTTCATAAATACCCTGCCTGTTTTCATCAGCTCTTGTGATTGTAAGATTTGATCTGGCCTTTGTTTCAGGAGTTTTTAAAACTCCAAGTGTTTCATTAGGAAGAGTTCTAAATATTTTATCTTTATCTTTTCCTTCGTATCGTGGTATACCTTGCTTATCTGTAAAAAAATATTTTTGAATATTCTCAGCATTTTTTGTCATCTCATCAAAAATCTCATCCGTGGTCATGTTTGCATAATTTTCTTTTAAAAATTTATCGCCATCCTCTGTGTAAATTTTTCCAGTTGGACCTACGTTTCTTCTTTTAGTTAGTCCGTCCTTTACTGATTGCTCAAGCAACTCGTCGAAGTTTTTATATTTATTTCGCATATTTTTTAAATATGAAGATGTCATTTTACCTTTAGTCATTGCATAATCGTAGGCTTTAGAAAATTCTTCCAAATCTCCTTTTTTAATGACTTGTCCAGGATCAGTAGCTTGTTCACCAGTAAATCCTTTTAATTGGTCTGTTGTTTTTTTTAATTGTTCTGCTTCTAAAGCTGCTCTTTGAAGTTTTTCATCAACTTGGCTTTGACCAAAATTAATATTTTTTTGCTGTATATTTAATATATCACCGTCTCTTTCTCTTGGCGTTGGTCCACGTTTCTTTTTTCCTGACATAAATCTTTTTTGTATAATGCCACCACCTAACGTTGAATCTAGCTCTTCCATAAATCCTGGTTGCTCTGCTTCTATAGCTTTAAGAACTTGTTCATCATTTAATAAATCTTGAACTGTCTTACCTGATTTTTTGCCGTAAACTTTCATTCCTGTTTTTACTAAGGGAGCTAGACCTTTTGTTGCTAGAACACCAATACCAATAATATCAAGAGCATCGATTGGTAACATAGCTATGCCGAACTTTTGATTGAAAGGTAATTCTTTGAAAGGGGTGCCCTCTTGTTGCATAGTAGTCAATCCTACATTGGCATCACCGAATAAAAATTTACCAGCGTTTGCAAAATCATATTTTAATTCTTTCAACATGTTTGAATCAAACCCTAATAGCTGTTGTAGATCTTTATTTTTTCTAAAGCTTGATTCTAGTTGCTGACCTTGAAATGATTCGGGGTCCACGCCTGACGCAGAAAATAAGAAGTTTAGTGCATCTTGTCTTTGTTGATTGTAAGCATCCATCTCTGCTTGTGTCTGCT
>CAACVD010001495.1_pt2 | contig 10192 bp, 3 predicted proteins | sample 2381771 | NCBI WGS metagenome assembly CAACVD01 (sample SAMEA5211965, study PRJEB30684) | marine metagenome | biome: Marine; feature: Epipelagic; material: Water | collected 2015-10-15 | depth 15 m | reverse complement strand
TGCGATAGTGTTGGAAGTTATCGACACTCCAGTAGACAACATGTTGTGGAGAAACCCTTTGATGTCATATCTGAAAGAAGACAAGGGTGTTTTACCTGATTATATTGAAGTTAGGTTTAGAATACCTGAACTACATGCTCACTTACCAGAGCCGATTGACGCTCAAGATTGGGCTGCAATTAACAGACACCCAAAAGCATTAATGACAAAAGATAAAGCAATCCCAGAGGTTGGTGACATTGTTGTCATTGATTTCCAAGACAAGAATAATTTTTCTGGAGCGTCTGTCTCTGCAACTGTCAATAGTAGTAATCCACCTGCTGGTGGAGGCGTCTGTAAGGCTGCTGAGACGTTTGCATCTGGTGCGCCCACTCTTAACCTTGCTCAACCTGAAGGAGACGCCCAAGAGGCTACTACGGCTTCTGAAGAGCAAAACTTGACTAGTGCTCCGGCTGAAGAATCTCTCAGTGAAGGTATCGGCTATGATATCGAGTCATCTTTTTCTTCTCCTCTGTTCAGATTACATTACTTGATATCTATTAATGAATTCAATACCATGCCAGAATTCTCAGACGTTAGTCAAACTTTTGACACATTAATTAGAAAAGAGGTTTACAACATATGCTTTACCTTAGCAAACAACGACAAAAAGATTAAAGATGTAGATAGGCTAGTGAAGATAATGTTAGATTTAAAATCCAAAGGAATAAAAACTGGATTGATGATCAGGCAAGATTACTCAAATTTTAAAGAAAACTTTATGTTCCTAACCAAAATTACGCAAGAAACACATCCGGAATATATCATAAACCACTATACAACTGAAACTGTTGAACAATCTGAGAAAATTGACAAAATGTGCGCACAACTATCAAATGGCAAAGGTATCGAACAGTATGCTTATTTTAGTTATGAAACAGAAGAAGCATATGATGCAGACTTGCAAAATGCTTTTAAAGTATTTGCTAGCAATAATCATTATGACAATAATAACGTTATCAATGGAGAACCAACGCCTTATTCAGAAGCCGCTAATTCCCAAAGTTCTACCAAAAGAACGTTCTCATTTCGGCTAGATGGTATCAACTTTATAAAAACTCCAGAAGATCCTTGCCTGTATGGTGAAAGATCTGCTAATGTTTTTAAACAAGAGTTTTTTACTGTTGTACTAGATACCTTGATGGATGATTATGGAAAGTTAGAAGGAGATATATTACCTTTAGTAAAATCCAAAATGAACCACCCAGAGGATAGAAAGCAAAACTTCCTAAGTAGTAAAGTGGAAATTGAAAAGAGAACAAAAGCAGAAGTTAAAAGTTCATCTGATTCTGTGCTGGAATCCCCACAGACTCCTGCCCCAGTTGACAACACACCTACACTGGGAGATGCCGGAACTGCCGAACCTACCGAGACAACTCCAGTTGAAAATAACTCTTCTCCGGGACTACAATGTACACCTAATCCCGGTATGGGTGGGCTACCAAATCCTATTGGAAATGGAGAAGCCGTTCAGCCACCAACATTGAGATTTTCTGAGGTTCCAAACTATCAAAATCTTGGGTGGACTACTGATCCGGGCAAAGGTGTGACTAACATTATCTTAGATTTCATGAATCGGTTTGCAGCAGCCTACTACAGAAGAATTCCGTTGAACGATCCAATCAATACTGGAAGTGCGTTTAAGAAGATTAGAGTAACATCAACTTTAAGAACTGCCTCTAAACAGGTTTATCTAATGTGGGACAAGATGGATAAGTTAGGCGAAAATGGAGTTTGGGATCTCTACGGATCCAGAAGGCAATGGGTTAAAGATGTGGTTGCTGAGTGGAAAAAACACAAGGCAGGAGATGCAGGGGCAAATGCACGAGCAGTGGCATCTGTTCAGGCAAATATTGACAAAGGCATACAATCCGGAAAGAGAGGGCACAACTATGGATCGGGAGTCGATATTCACACTTGGAGCCACCTAAAGGCAGAGGGGCAGCCATATGATGGAGTATCTGAGACTCAAATGAAAAGAACTAGATTTATTAGAGCAGTGGTTGATGCAGCAATTGAAGCAGGTGGCAAACCAATTGTTGAGGCATATCAACAACACGTTCATATAACAATCTTATAAGAAACTAATTATTATTTGGAGTAGAGAATGCCTAGATTTAAAAAAGCACTAAACATTGAGAACCTTAAGAAAGAACTAAAAGATGATTTGCAATCGTCACCGAATTACGTCAACAGTCTAATTGGTAAAGGTATAGCAGGATCTAGGGTTTCCGAGGCTATACCTCAATTCACTCAAGCAAAAGCAGAGAAGATCATGGAAAATGGAACCAATGCCTTTGTTGTTGTAGGGAAGGATCGTCCCGGATCTATTTTATCAGGATATGGCGGAAGAGGTGACGCAGGAGCAGGAACAATCGATATGGTTACTGGTAGAATGTCCCACAATCCTGCAACTGTCAATGACAGAAATGAAAACTTGAGAGCAGATCCAGATTTTAAACTGGATGCATCTAGAATATATGTAAGCCAAAAGACAGATATCGATGACAACTTTGACTTGGTAACGGGGAGAGTAGGTAGATCTACTGCCAGAGCAGGAATAGGTATAAAATCAGATGCTGTAAGAGTCATAGGAAGAGAAGGAATAAAATTAGTCACAGGAACAGACGTCAAAGGATCTCATGGAGAAGATATTGTAAGTGTCTCAGGTATCGACTTGATTGCAGGGAACGATGACGGGAACATTCAGCCTTTAGTTTTAGGAAACAATGTCAATGAATCACTTGAAAAAATGGCTGATTTTGTTGATAAATTGGCAGGAATTGTATCGTCTGCAATTGTATATCAGATGAAATTTAACACAAAAGTGGCTTCTCATACACATATCACTGCTTTTTTTGGAACTCCTACTGTACCATCTGAGGTACTAATCGAAGCAGGAGTGCAGGTTTCCAAAGACTTAGGCACGAAGACTGTTAAAGACATTGTTAAGTTCAGAACAAATATAAAATTTCACAAACAAACATATTATGCCGTATCTGGTAAAAAATACATCAATAGTAGACACAATAATACTAATTAAGGCGAGGAAAGATGAACGATATTAATTTTACAACAATTATGGAAACTGAATTGTACGATTCGGTGGACAGTATAGAAACTCCAACAAAGACGATTGATGAAGGTGAAACTGTAAAAGTCTTACAGATTAATCTAGGAGACAGATATCAGTTTTGCCAAGTAGAATACCAAGGTAAAGAATATTTCATTAGGGCAGCCTTTTTAGATCCTGTTGATGATTTGTTTCTTGCGGATTATAAAGAAAAATATGATTCATCGTTGGAAGAGTTAGAAGAAAGAATAGGCGATATCAAAGTAGGTATCCCATATCGCAAAAATAATAAAATACATATTGTAATCGAAACTGGATATTTTGATAAAAAAGAGTTGGAAGATAACCTTCAACTCAAAAGTTTAGAAAACATAAAGGCTCAAGCCGCAGATGAAATTCTGGAATATTATGGCAAGAACATCAATGCCGAAGATTACGAAGAGAGGCTTCTGGAGTTTATACTTAGTCCTTTCGGGCTTCTAGAGGTAGGAGACTTTCATTACTCTACTCGTCCGGGAAAGAGTATAAAAATTAAATTCTCAATTCATGAGAAATATTTTGATATATTTCAAGATTTGTCAATGGAAGATTTTACTATTCAAAACATTAATACTAATTTTGTCACCACCAATTTCAGAGCGAATGAGTTGGAGAAAATCGTAAGAAACATGTCTAAAATTTTAGATAAGTTTGCCCTAGCAAGCCCTAAACTAACAGGCAACTTAGAGGGTGCAAATTTTAAACAACTTTCTGCAAAATCTAAAAGATTTCTAGCAGACTTTAAGAAATATGCTTATGAGAATGACATAGTTATATCAAAAGATTTAAACAATAAGTTTGAATTAGGGTTTGACAAAGATACCGGAGTTCTTAAATATGTATTATTTTTTGATCCAGTTGGTAGGTTTTTAAAGATTGGGATGTCGTATCTTTGCAAGATATTCGATCCAGATATATCGAGAATGATTCAGGATCATAAAAATATTCTTAAATCTATTAATTGCGGACTTAATCCTATAGACTTTGGAAAAAGATATATCAAAGGATTAAATTATAACCTAGGGTTTCCACCACGTCGCCCAAAAGGCAATGAATCCCCAATCCCAGAACCTGAAACTTCGGTATTGCCAGTTAAAGAGGCAACAGATGTTAATGACTCAACTAATCATCCACCTAACAGAAGAGAGATGACTGACAGGCTAAGAAAATCCAGAGACTTAATTGGAGATGGGTTTTTAATTGATTTGCCGGACATTATCAATAATATTGGAGACTTGGAATTATTGTTCGAGTTGGTTCTGAACAAGATATCTATAAAAGTATTGGTTGATTTCATACTCAGCAGTTTAGGGGTAAACCTGAGCATACCAGAATTAAGTGAGATAAAACTAAGAGGTATATTGATGTCACTAGATGTGCCTCAACTTTTAGACGTCATGTTTGAATTTTTGGGACTCCCAGAATTGCCAGACTTTAATGCATCAATTTGTGACACATACTCTTTTGCAAAAAAAGAATTTGGCTCACTAATTGACTCAATGGCTGATATTGAAAATATCGGAGTTTACCTTATACACTACAAAGCAGATGGCACACTAGGAGGACTGATACCAGAAAATTATACTGGGAATATCCAATCGGTTTTGGAGACTAATGACATATCTGATTGTGCCAAACTAGTATATGCAATTGCTAACAAACAGATTGATTTTAATAAATTTTACCAAGAAGAGATGGTTGCAAAGATAGTGTGCCAAATCTTAACAGAAGGTTTACCTAGTTTTGGCGAAATCAATGATTGTTTTAATATTCCATCTTTACCCTCTGTAAGTCTTGGCAGCATAAAGATAGATATATTTGATTTCTTTGGGACTCTAGATCCTCCTTCTTTGAAACTTGCCATTGATATATACTTTAAGGAACGGTTCAGAAAGCCACCTAGTGACGAATCTACTAGTGGGCAACCACCAGTAGGTGAATCTGGAACGGAGCCTCCATCAAGCAGTACCGCAACTGGAGGAGCACCGTCTGATGAATCTTCTGTCTTGAGGCAAAGATTGCTATCTATACCAAGCGTGTCGTTCTCTTTGTGTAACTTGGAACTCACAAATGAGAAACTACTCAAGAGAGTGGATGGCATTGATTTGGACTTTGAGACTAAGAAAATTGATTCACAGTTTTCTTTCCCTAGTTTAGAAGACATTAATCCTACTTTTGATTTTACTAAATTTCAGTTCGAAAATTTGGATGATATTTTTGAAATACCAATGACAGCCGTAGAAGATGCTATTAAGTCTGGAATAGAACAGTCTTTATTGGTTTCGATCAAAGGAGTGCTAAATAGGGTATTAGATGGCTTAAACAATGATCTCTCTGATCTTGAGACACCTAACTTTGGATCTTTGAGCATGCCAGACTTATTCAATGCCAGCAATGGAACAAATTTTGACTTTGCAGTTGACATAGCATTCAAGAGATTACAACTGTCTAAAAAAGCCAAATTGGCTAGTTTATGTGATGGAGTTGTAGATTTACCAGATCCTAAAAGAGAAGATGTCGAAAAAATGTTTGAAGATATTTCGGATTCCGCAAAGCCACTCGAAGTAATAAGAATTCTGAAAGGACAGGTTAATGAAAAAGATTATGACAATCTAGGATCAAACTTGTCTGATTCTATAGCACCAATCTTGGATGGTTCAGTTTTTGTAGATATTTTTGAATCTTTGACGGATATAGTTGATTTTGATATGCTCGAAGAACTAGAGAAAGCGTATGACAATGAAGAAGTCTTTGCCTCTTTGTGTGAAACAAAGCAAGTTTCTTATATAACTGGCAGAACATTGAATGATAACTATGCAAACATAAAGGACAAACTGAGAGAAAACTATAACAATGTGACAGAAGAGGAGTTAGATGATATTGTAGAGGATTTGATTGATGACGTGAAAGATTCAATGGTTGAGGCAATCAGTCTTATCAAGGACAACTATAACAGTATCTTGCCTTTTGACGAGAGCCCTTGTTCATTTATGCCACCACAATCCTCGATACCAGCACTGAACTTTGTCAATGATATGGTTTTTGATAACATATTTGACACAATCGAAAAACAATATAAGGGCGAAGCAGCCACTTTACAAGATGCATTTTTGGTTACAACTAGTTCTAATGATTATGTTAAAATGAGATTGGGTGCTTTTCATGCAGTCGTGGAGAGTTGGGAGAAATTAGATGATGGAACTTATGATCCAAAAATTAGAACTCTAGGCGAAATAAAATCAGAATTATTTCAACAAGTTGAGGATACTATTTTTAATAAAGAGTTTGGTTACAATTATTTTGGAGAAGGGACAAAGTTATATGAAAAGACGAGCAATGGAGCCTACGAGGAACTTGGTGAAGAAGATATTCCCACACTAAAACTTACAGATGGTGAATGGGATTTCAAATCTATGGGTGCCAAGCCATTGTCAAACGTATATGTAATGAAGCAAACTCCAACTTTAGTCCCTGTGCCTACATTCAGGCGAGAATTTGAAAAACGAACAGTATTGGTAGTCGATGGAAACACCAATCAGAACAATATATCAATTGAAAACAAAGTGTCATCAATTCAAAAAGAAGGTGAACAGAAAGTAACATATGAGTTTAAAAATCAGTTTAACTTTATTATTGAACAATATGACAGTAAATCTGGCGAGTTTTCTGATTGTATAGACGATTTAAGTATAGATTCTTTGCCCAGCAATCAGTTAGATATTGAAAATCTTTTTAAAGATCATACTGAGGAAGTGGCAAGAAAATCAAGAGATTATTTATTCAAGCACAATTCATTTAAATCTGTTTTTGATTCTTTCGACGATAGAATAGACTTTGGATCACACGATGTTGGCTCGTTAACTTTCAATAGTTCTACCGCCCAAAACGATCTCATACCAACACTGTTTTACCGACTTTCGAAAATGTCCGCAGATGTATTAAAGACTAACAGCGAAGGAATTGTAGATTCAAACTTATTTAAGTTAGACAACATGTTGTCTTTTATTATTGATAACGATAGTATAGATTTGTTAAACATACAAGATACCAAAAATGCTGCAAAGCAAGAATTTAATTCAAATTGTTCTTTTGCCGAAGATGACAAGTCTTTAGAGACTTCTTCTACCAAACACCTCATCAGCACTATGATAAGGGTACAGATTATAGAAGAGGTTGTCAAAAATGCATTTTGTAATTCAAATGCTTATGACTTAAAGGCAACAGATGCTTTTATTGCGATTGTTTGGAAAAGATTGAATTTATACCTAGAAAGCCAAAAAAATGCTTTCTCGGTAAAGTTTGCTGAAAAATATTTAGAAGCCTACGGTGAAGAGTTTGAAAGAAATTCATCCACTTTCTCGAAAACAGTAAAAGACATATATGCCGATATATCAAAAAACTTTGATAAAATATTTATAAAATCTGAAGAGTTTTTGCCAAAACTGGCTAGAGAATTTACATATGATACCATATTGCAAGCCGAAACTCCGAAGGGTTACATGGCAAAATGCTTACATTCATATGAAACGAAGAGTAAATTCTTTGTTCAAAGGGTTTATCGCAACGATAAGAATAGAGAAATATATTCATTTCAATATGATCGCCTAAGCAATACGGAAAAAGAAGATTATAGTTTAAGTTTAAGGCTGTCTTATATAATGAGAATAGGCGAAGATTATGAAATGCCTTATGTTTTTACTGGAGATTATGATAAGAGAGAGTTGATATTCGATGATCGTGTGTATAAACTAAAAGACAGTATATCTCATGAATACTTAACTAATTTTTCACCTGATGATCCCAACTATGATAATATTTCTACTGTAGTGTACGATATTTATCTTCTTCCGCTAGCAGAGACAAAAGTGAGTAAAACACAACTTACCGATAGTATTTTGGGAGTTGATCCTGATGAAGGTGTTCTAGCAGAACTGCTTGTACAGGACAATGACGAACAAACAGATGTATACAATTTTCTCATGAACATCATGAGAGTAGATCACCTGAAACAATCCGTTGTAGAATTGTATAAAATTCTTTTGACTGCAGAAAAGCCTGAGATATCTTTGATATTTATTGAGACAAAGGACATAATTAAGAGAAACATCGAAACACTCGATCAAGATCCATCTGCTTTTGAATCGCAAGACAAAGAGTTGGACAACCTAGCCCTTGAACAACAGTCTGAGATTTCAACAAACCCAGAGTACTCTGCGATTGCAATGAAGATGTCCCTAATGACTGTACCGTTGATTATCAAAGGATTCGCTGAGCAGTTTGATTCCAATATCAAGATTGCATCTAAGATCAGACAAGGTGCGTCTTTGGCAGGGTTTGACATCCCTCCAGCAGCCGCATCGTTAATGGCTTTGCCAATGAACTTGGTTCCTTTCGCTCCCGGCCCACCCATCGGCCCACTAGGCTTGCTGTATCTGGCAACTTCATTTTTGGAACCAAAGGAAAGAAAGAAACTAGCAGATCTTAAGCGTGGAGATAATTTAAACCCTGCAGGAAATCCGGATACTGGTGGCTTTGTAGGAGGATCACTAGAAGAGATATTAGAGGAAACATCTAATTTGTCAGCAGAAGCAGCAAGACAGGCTCAAGAAAAGTTTAATGAAATACTTGATATGACAAATGACTTTATGAAAGCAGCCAAAGCAGAAATTCAATATCTTTATGACAAAATTGATCAAATAGTTGAAGATTATGCGGATCAATTAACTGTTGTGATAGATGTGCCAGACGATGGCGGCGGCGATCCAATTGGAGATTATTTTGATTATGAAAGTAGAAATAGCATCATCGTCGCTGATGGCTTTGTCACAGGAGCATATGGCGCAGATGGAAATATCGAATTTGCCTGTATAGCACGTTATGTACTAAACACAGCCCTTGGCAACATGACTACTGATAGAGAAGATTTGACTACTTTATTTGAGGAACTCTTCAGCGTCTTCCGATTATTCTTCCCAGCACCAAAAATTAGTGTTACTCCATTTAGCGGTGGACATTACGATGCACTTACTAGATATTTGCAATACTGCGCTAGATTCGACTCATCCGATACATCCGGCGGCGGTTTCAAAATTGATCGATTTATGAAAAATTCTAGATTTAAAGATGCCAAGCATGTCTTAAGGCATATGAGTAGAGCACAGTATGTTATGGAAAATTTATGTCAATACTTCATGTATGAGTTTTTTGTGGCTTTTGATCAAGAGCAAGATTTTCTAGATAACAAATATTCTAACGTATCTAATAACTATAATAGAAATTTTGAAAGTTATAGAAGCGATTTACAGCAAGAAGACTACGATTTGTATAGAAAGTATATTCTACCTTCAGATCACGATTTTGAATCAACCGATTATCATAATTTCGTCAATAATTCAAGAACAAGGCTTGACAGGGCTAGAAAAATCACAGAAACTGATTCTTCTGGCAATATGATAGGAGATTATTTGTATGGTGTTGTCGGAATACTTAACAACCCAATTGAAGAATTCGCAGGAATAAGTATGACAAATTTATTTGAAGAACTGCAAACAAGATATCTACAAGCCTTAAAACAATAAAATAACTATTTATGGTTGAGGTAACTATTATGTCCAACTATTCACCAAAACTACCATTACAACTTGACGGTTCGAACGGCTATGAAAACAATCAAACGATGATAGCAGTTATAGAACAAAATCTTAAGATGATTCTCCTCACTAGTCCGGGAGAAAGGATAATGGATCCAAATTTTGGAGTAGGGATGAAGAGATTTTTATTCGAACAAAACAACGCTCCAACTTATTCTGTAATCAGGGCTAGAATAAAAAGACAAGTAAAGCAATACATGGGATTTTTAGAAATACATGACATTTTGTTTAGCACAGAAGAAAATAATGACAATATAAGTGCAAACGAATTACTAGTTACATTAAAATTCAGTATCAACAACACAGGTGCCGTTATGGCATTCTCTGTGTCAATTTAAAGAGGGAAGTAAATGGCTAAATACGACGATAAGAATAGAAAAGTGCCCATCAA
>CAACVD010001802.1_pt1 | contig 10193 bp, 20 predicted proteins | sample 2381771 | NCBI WGS metagenome assembly CAACVD01 (sample SAMEA5211965, study PRJEB30684) | marine metagenome | biome: Marine; feature: Epipelagic; material: Water | collected 2015-10-15 | depth 15 m | reverse complement strand
TCCTGGTATCATCATAGGTAATACAATTGGTGCAGCTTTTTTAACAACTTTTTTAACAGATTTAAATGCTTTCTTTAAGAAACCAAACTCTGGCATACCTGTGATTGGATTAATAGACATCCCTTCGCCAACGGTATACTCATTAGGATCTAGTCCTACTTGTTGCATTTCTTGAAATAAACGAGCTCTGGTTTCTGGGCTAATTACAGGGGGTACTACCATCTCTCCGGCAGCAACGTGAGCCATGTATGCGTCTTCGTCTCTGCCTAATGTTGCTATACCTGCGCCACTATTATCTATTTTATTCATACCATGTAAATTTTACCCTATATATGTTAAATGTTTTAAGAATTTTCTGCACTACTTTTTAGCCAAAAAACCAATAAATATCTATCACCAGACTGGACGGGTAGCCCTCTGTGCATGTGTGTAAAACTAGGGAATAGCATAGCATTTCCTATAGGCAAAGGATAGATAGTGCCTCTCTTAAAAAATTCAGTGCCCCCGCCCTCATAGTCACCAGTATTTAAAGGTACAACCATGCTTATATCAGCACTAGCATCATGGTGCCAAGCGCCTTGCTTCTTATCTTTTAAATTGTAATTAGCTATTTGTATATTGCCTGTTGTTACATGGCGGTTCCAAATGTTTAAAAAAATAGGATTGACTACGTTTTCTACTACAGTCATTAACGAATCAAATAATTCAGGACAATGTTCGTTAAAGACTATCTCAGGTATTTGTCGTAGTACATCTTCTTGTGGATTAGGTTTAAAATCAATGGTTTGTTCCATGTGTTTTACTTCATCAAGCAACACTTCACAAAACTTCTTTGAGAACAAAGGTAGAGTATAAACGTCAGGTACGGGCTCTTTTATGATTGCATCTAAAGGAGTTTTTTCTAAGTCCTTGGTCCCTAGCTCCTCGTAAAAGGTTATGATATTACCTAACGAAGCTTTGGTTCTTTCTAAGGTATCTGGTTCTATAAACCAGTCAGCAGGATATTTTAGTAATAAGTTTTTAAACTCATACACTACTTATCTCTCTGCACACCTTTCATTTTTTCGTACGATCTTAAGCCCCCAAGCCCAAGCATGCCCATAAGAATAGTGCTAAGTTGTGAGAAATCAAAAGTTGGTAGCTCTGTGTTGACTCCTGACAACACTAAAACAAACCCTAACATGGGTGAGATTACAAAATGATAAGCTAGTGCAACACCGCAAGTCCAACCTACAAAGGGACGCCAACCTGCAACAAACATACTCTTGTGTGCTGCTTCTTGTTTATTTATTTCTATCTGCGCTAAATTAGCTGAATGAAAAGCGGTCTTGAGCTCATGGTCGAGTTTAGCCTTCAGATCCTTATCAGCCACAAATTTGTCAAGCACGTTGCCAGCTACGCCTACTATTGATTCAATCATTATTCCTCATATAAGTTGTTGAAAGTTATACTAGGGTCTAAATAACTTTCATGTTCTTCAGCAGAGTGAGTCCATTGTGAAGGAGTAAAGTCAGGTGCACCCTGACCTGTAACCCATAACGCTGGACTAGTCGCCCTAACTCTATTATTAGGCAAAGCAACAAAGTTACCTTTCCACTTGCCTTCTTCGGTTATATATAATACATGCGATTGTTTATGTTGAGCAGGATCGTCAGCAATATCTGATTCGGTATAGTCTACAGTGAACAAATATTTACCTTGATAAAAATCACTACCTATCTTGCAAAGCCAAGGACTTGAGCTCACTCGATCCATAACTATAGTGCTATGCGTTCTTGATTCGCAGTCCCAAGGTTGAGCTAAATGATCTTCCATAGGTTCAGGCCATTCTTCTACAGGTATGTCTGCTATCAAAGCTTGAATAGGCATCCGTGCCCACATGGCGCCACCGTGCACGTTTTTATCAGGATCGTCTTCTTCACAACCAGTAAAAACTACTTGAAAGCTTAAGGATCTATCGGGGATGGTGTTCACTGCAATAGCCAACGCATGAAGATACTCGCCATGATAGTCTTCGTGATTCGCTGTAAACTCCTTTCTTACCCAACACTTAAAGTGGGGTATGTTACTAAGTAGAAAAGCCACTAATTATTTTCTTTTCTTTCCGCCTTTTTTCTTGTACTTAGTTTTTTTCATAGCAGCAACTTTGCCACCTTTTTTCATGTACTTAGTTTTCTTCTGACCTGGCATCTTGTCTCCTTGTTTTTGTATTAATTTTAATCATTGGAGGAAGCTTAACTGTATCCAAAGGATCTAGTGGTAAAGTTTCTCCAAGAACACTTTTTTTTGTTTTGCCAAACATAGTTAGTCTATTTTACTACCAGCGGGTACTATTTTACCACCTTTTCTTTTAACCATATCTTCGGCAAAAACTTTAGATAAGTTTCTGCCTATGAGAAAAGGTTTTCCGTCGTACTCGCCCACTACGTCAAATTTCATTCCTGTAGTCATAATTAACTCCGTTAAGATGATCTGTAACCACCGCCTCTTTTTTTATAAGTTCTTACCAACCAAGCATTAGCATAAGCTGAAGGGTAAACCTTAAATTTTTTCTTTGCCTCGGATTTTACTCTAGAGTACAAAGCTGGATTTGTTGGTTTAGAACCACTTTTGCTCTTCGATTTTTTTGGTTTTCTTTTTGCAGCCATACTTACCTCCTTCTTTTAGATGTTGACTTTGCTCGTTTTAAATTTTTTTTAGTTGGTGCACCTTTGCTTCCTGGTTTACGCATGCGCTCACCACTACCTGCTTTTATACGTTTACGTTTGGCATGAATATTGGCCCATAGTCCTGGACGTTTACTATGTTTTGCCATCTAACACTTCCATCTTCTTCTTGCTTGTCTCAACCTAGAGTTAGGATTTTTTGCTGCTTTAGGAAACTTCTTCATTTGTCCTGCTGATCTAGCACAAAATGATTTACGTCTTTTAGCTGCTTTACTACCTTTTTTAACTTTACCAGTAACAGCGGTTTTTAGTTTTGATCCTGGATTTTCTCGACGATATCTAGCCACTCCAGCTTTAGTCATACCAGCGCCTTTTTTAGTAGGCCTAAAATATTTTTTAGTCTTTGGCGGTTGCTTGTCCCTATTTCTACGCATAAGTTGTTTTCTTCCTGCGATCTGACATTACTACACCACAACCTTTGTGATTACGTTTTTTATATTTTTTAGTGGTCTTACCCAGTTGTGCTCTAGAAATAGTCATTTAGCAAATGTTTTAACGTTGGTCGGTTTACCTCCCACTCCTTGTTTCTTAGCGCGTTTTCTTTTAACAGCTGATCTAATTTGAGACTTTGACATACGTGCTGCTTTAGCTGCTGGCACGCATTTAGGATATTTTCTTTTAGATGATTTAGCAGATTTACGGCCACATTTTTTAAAGCCGCCACCCTTTTTAGGTGCACCTATGTCTACCCAATCTTCTTGAAACCATTTTTTAAGTCCAGTGCTCATTAAACTATTCTATAATCTTTGCCATTGAAAGTCATGGCTACTTTACGGTTCGCTTTACCTACAAATGATACATGGACCCAACCACTACGAGGATCGGTGCCGTCATAGTATTCTAAAATAATTTGATCGTACTCTAAGTTGTCTTTTATGTAATTGAATAAATCGTAGTTATCTACCGTAGGTATTTCTATATCTACCGCTTGTCCTAAACAGTGTTGACTTTTAGCAGAACCGCCTATGGCTTTATTTAATTCTGGACAACGATAACCACTATTAGGAGTAAAAGGCACTTTGTAATAGTCTCGTAAAGGTTGTACTACAGAAGCGCACAAACATTTTAAACTTTTAAAAATTGTTTTGTCAGTAACAGAATTATCAATACCTTTTCTAGTAGCAGTTTGACTCTTAGTAAATTCTCTAAGAGTAAAGTTATTACTTAGTTTTGTATCGTTGTTCCAACTTTTTTTAAACATTATGAAATAGTAATACTAATAGCACCTAAGCTAGCAGTCATACTAGGACTAAACCTAACTTTGGTTCCTGTAACAGTAAGTATAGCAAAGGGTTCGCTAATATCAGCAAAACCTACGCCGTCAAATACTTGTAATGAATTAGTGGTGGTATTAAAAATAATCGTGCCTGAATTGAATACAGCTTTATCTCGCTCTGTGGTAGTAAATTGTTCGGTATTAATAGGATCAAACTCACCTAAATTTATTTCTAAAATTCTAATTAATCTATTAAATAAATCTGGCGTTACTTCATTAATAGCTAAAGGTAAACTAGTATTTAATAGTTTAGCCATTACCTTCTACCGTCAGTTCTAATATCGTAACGTGTTGCCCCTAATCGCCAACCTACTCCTAAATTACCAGTATCACCATCATTAGAGTTTACTCTAAGCACTGCTTGTCTACCTCTAGCTCTAATATGTCCTTGTTGAGTAGCAGGGCTTACGGTAGACGTTTCTCCAGAATTTAAAGTATCACCAGGAAAGTTTCTAGTTTTTGTGACTATATTTACATTTGAAGCCGAGTCATCGTCTAAAAATTTTACATCTGGTATGACTCGACGCAAAAAAGAAAAACTTTCACCATCACCAATATCGAAATCTCCTGACTCAATAAAGACATTTGTCATTTCAGAACCATCGTCGTCAAAACCAAACTCGTGTTGAAATAAATAATTACTACCAGCAGCTTGTGGATAGTTTTCTATATTAGAATCTAGCCAAGCAGTTCTGTTTAGTTGACCGTAGTACCATACTTGTTCTTGATAGTTGTAAATAACATAGCGATCTATTTCTGTTGCACTTGCAGAAGGGTAGAACCAACCTACCTCTGAGTGTTTGTTATTACTAAATCCGTGTATTTTAAAAGCTTGAGTTTCATTAATATCACTAAAAACATAATTTCTTACTGCACAAGGTAGTTGTTTAACCGTACCACTATATACATAAAAAGAATCATAACCCATAAAGTACACACCATTAGGTGCTGTTACGGCCGCTTTTGGTCCAATCAAACCTGTGTTTTCATTAATTAAATTTATACCAAAAGTGAAAGGTGGACCGATGAATTGCATACTGTACATAGCACTATCAGTAAAAACTATAATTTCTTGTCTTGCTTTTACAGCACCAATAATTTTAGAACCAGAGGATAACCTTAACTCTCCAGCTGTATTAGTAGTCAACGTTTCAAACTCTAAAGGGTTTTCTTGATCACTAAAAGCTATAAGCATTGGGTCTAACTCACCCGTTCTATCTCCAGTTGTGCTAAGTGGGTCACAACCAAAAACTATTAAATGCCTGTCTATCTCTGAAGTTAAAACTTGTAACCCGACGGTTGGTACTTTGTTAGCACCAGCTTGAGTGTGTAGCTCACTGGCTCTAGTTGAGGTGGTATTGTTTTCAACCCAACGATATATACCTCCACCTCTAGCGTTAATAATTAAGTCTTCACCATAATTATCATGAGTCCAAATTCTTAAATTAGTTGTTGCAGTCTCTACCCCAGCACTTGCAGCTTCGCCCCAACCGTTAAAATCATTAGCACTATTTGCATTACCTGTAACTAATTGGACAGTAGCGGTATTACTATGCGCTGCAGCTGTGCTTCCTTGCACACCACGAGTACAACTACTAAGAGTGTTAGTAGACACAGATCCTATAGTAATTAACTCAGAACCAATTAAAATAGTATCTCCAGCAATAAATCCTGTGGCGCTAGTTAATACTATAGTTGTCACAGAATTATTAATAGCACCATTTAAAGTCGTAGTTAAAGCTCCTTCAGTAGTACCACCCCAAAGACCTGCTCCCCAACCTGTAGCAGCAACCACTGTATCTAGACCAGTGTTTATTTGATAAACACCATCGGTGCCTGACCCACCACCACTTGCTGTTTGATCATTAGAGTTAGCGGTAACTGTATTACCAGAAGTATCTTTAGCAATAATAGTATAAGTATTACCATCAATAATACCTGCTATTTGATACTCTTGATTTAAAACGGCAGCTGTAATGTTTCCATTTCCACTTCCTCCATCTAAAGCAACAGCTCCAGAAATAGTAACAAAATCATTTGCTACTGCTCCGTGAGCATCGTCGGTCACTGTTAAAGTAGAGGAACCATTAGTGGCAGCAAAGGTTATAGAGTTGGTGCTGGTTTTTCTAACTGGGGTAATGTCATTAAATGCGTTGTTGTTTTCAACAAGATAATATTTTAAATGTGTACCAAGACCTAAATATTTGGCTCCTGCTAATGAAACAAAATTATGTAACGCTCTAGCAGTGCCTTGATAAGTAGAGGTTAAAAGTTTTTGCCAGCCACCAAATTTTTCTGGTCTGCCAGCACGAAACCTAATTAAATTACAATCAAACCAAGCAGGCTCATTGTCATAAGCCGTGCCCTCTCGATTTATTCCAGGTTTAAAAACATATTTTTGTAGTGCCATTTTTTCATTTTACACGAAAAAATAAATTAGAAGAGAGTGATTTTTATCATGAACCCAGTGATTGTCAGCATGATTGTGCCAAAAAATACCAAGCCTCCTCTAATACTTTTGTTGATAGATTTTACTTCTATTTCGATACCGTCTAGTCTACGCCAGTTTTCACGCCAACGTTGCTCACACGCTGCCTCATGTGAGCTTAGTCTTTTATCTACTTCGGTGACGGTTGCTTTTGCCATTTTACTAAACTATCCCACCTTTTTTCATAAAGCCCATTTTATTTCGCACTTTCTTTGGTAGTTTAGACAGGCCTTTATTTCCCTCTGGAACAGGTTTTAGAACTTTACCACCAGCTTCTAACTTTTGCAGATCATCTACTAGACCACCTTTTTTATAGCCAACTCGACCACCTTTCATCATTTTAACGATCCCGCCTTTTTCCATTCTAGCGATGGCTCCCATGTCTTCATCGCCCATACTTTTTCTTCTGTGCCTTGGCATAACTACCTCCTAGTCTTTTTTCAAGGATTTTAAAAATGCGATGGTAGCAGAAACTGTTGTAGTTATCTTTTCCCACCACGTTGGTTTGAAATATCTGATAATAAAAAGAACCGCAATGAGTCCTAAAATAATTGATAATACTTCCATAATTACCTCATTTAATTTGTATCAAAGGATTGTTGGAATTATCCTGTTTGTCCTCTATCTTGTCTACTTTTTTAAATAAAATGTCTAGCTCTGCACGTAAGGCTTTTATCTCTCCACGTAAGATTATGACATCTTGTGTCAAAGCATTGTCCGCAGCTTCTAAAGCTTTTAGCTGCGGTGTGTAAGAAACACCAGATTTTTGTTCTACTATTTCTAAACGAGCTACGTAACCCGCGCCGGCATAACCAAATCCCGCTATGGTGCTGACCAAAGCTGCTAACGCTATCACCTGTCCTAATCTATTCTTTATCCAGTCCATATTATAAATTTGGTTGTGTAGCTTTCATTTTAACAAGATTTTGATAATTTGCATCAAACAATTTAGTGTATCCTAAATTGTTATCTAATATTTTACTATCTGTATACAAAGCTTTTGGTGCATACCAAGATTTATTGTCAGGTATTACAGCATTGCGATAGTTATCAAAGCCTGGTACAAAATTTATAAAGCTAATTAATTTGTCTTCATTACCATATTCGTTATCCGAAGTAACTCTTTCTTCTATAACTCCTTGAGCTTGTTCTTGTAAATTTTGCGCCACAATCTCATCTGCAATAGTATCTGCTTCTGAGCGTACCTCTAAGTCCATGGTCCCTGTTTCTTCAACACTAGTGGAACTATCTGCAACAGTTGCTGTCGCCACCGTAGTGGTTTCCGTTTCAACTTGAGCAACACTCACGGTTGAGTCCATAGTGCTAATGTTTAAATTAAAATTACTGTTGACGCTAGTTTGGTTTCCAGTGCTACCACCAGTTGAGTGCACATCAGTTCCCGCAGTTGTACCACTGACACTATTAGCAGCAGTGCTAATCGTTTGTGCTACTACATCTAATTGAGTTTGAGTGATACCTGATTCTTCATCAATTTTACCAATGGCAACAGCTTCTACTTCAACTTCTGCCACCTCTTCTATTTCTTCTCTAACTTCAACTATCACTTCTTCTATTTCTTCAAACTCTGGTTCAAAGTATTCTTCTAGTTCTTCAAACTCTTCAACAAATATTTCTTCAATAATTTCTTCTCGTATGGGCTCTTCTTCAATACGCAGACTTAACTCAAAAGGTTGTTCAAAGGGACTAAATGCAATTAGCTCTACGGGCAGTTCAGGATAAAGCTCTGGCAAAGGATCTAAGAATACTTCTTCTTGACGAAAAGGACTCTCAATAAATACTGGTTCAAAGAAAGTTTCTTCGACAAAGATTGGCTCAAAGAATACCTCTTCTTCGTAAAAGAAAACTTCTGGTTCTTCGATAAACGTACCCATGGCCATGAGTTCTTGGTCGTCGACAAAACCATAGTCAAACTCTTCTTCCATAACAAAGTAACCAATGTCTTGTTCAAATCTATAGCCTGGACAAAAGGGTGCGTACTGTGGATCTAAGTCACACTGTTGATCGTCAAACGCTTCCCAGTAACCAGGGCAGCTAGTGTCGTTGAGTGGGTTAGAACAATCGAGCGTGTTGCCTGCGCCATCACCATAAAGCGAACCACCATTTTCTAAAGTAGAGTTCATAATAGAGTTGTTCCAATCAACACTAACACAAGCGCTAGAGTTAGTGGTGCCAGTGTTACACTCGTCATAAAATAAATATTCGTAATAATTGTTAGAGTCTTTTTGTTCTCCAATTAAAACGTCATGTTGAATAATATCTAAAGCTCCGTATCTAAAATCAAAAGTAGAGTTAGTCCAAAGCACTACTTCAAAACTATTGTCAGAGCCGTCTCGATAGTATTCGCGCAAGTCATACCAACCGAACACAGCTTTGTCAGAAAAATTTTTAGCTAACATTTTAGAGTTGTTATCTCTTATCAAATCCGTCCAAAAGGGAAACAAAGTATTGTCATACTGAGGTAATGGATCAGGAGTGTAGTCACCACAATAATTATTGTAATTAATATTACCTGTACCTAAACCAAAATGCAGACAACCATTGGTGGCCATACGCGCTGAAGTAAAGCCTTCGCCGTAAAAATTAAAAGTAAAATTTAAATCGAAGGCGTTAGATAATGAGTCGTCTCCAGAGTTTAAATTAGTAGCATCTACTTGAGTGGTTAAATCAAATAGTGGTTGATTGTTTTCATAAATATAATTAGCGGAAAGAAAACTACTAAATAGTAAACTAAGACTGATTAAACTCTTTTTTACAAGTACGTTCACTTTTACGTTTGCCTTTGTGTTTACCACTTAAATGTTTGGTGCCTTTGCATTGTTCAATAAAGAAAGCTAAATCTTTTTGATAAGTAGGCATTTCTTTTTTATTACTAGTCCAAGCAGCTTTAGCTTCTTCACCTATCAAACCTTTGTAGGGACAAGGCGTACCCGCATTACGCATGGCCTCAAATACTCTAGCGTCTTGACAAAGAATCGAAACGGCAGCGACTTTCATACCAGTGTCGTATAAATATTTAGAAAGTTTTAGTCGTTCACAGTTTTCATCACGCACTGACTTGCCTCCAGAAAAACCAAATATTTGACCTTGAAAAGCTCCTGAGACTCCAGTGGTACAAAGGTCCTGTGAGTAAGACATGATGCTAGGTGCGATTGCCGAAGGAGGTGGTGAGTTTATCTCTTGTTGTATGTTTTGCGTAGAGTTAGACGTGTTGTTATTCGTGTTAGTTGCTGTACTAGTGTTCGTATTTACATTTTGATTATTAGTGCTTACATCAGAAGTGCTGGTGCTAGTATTGGTATTAGTCGAAGTATTAGTATTTACGTTAGTATTATTGTTAGTCACATTTTGAGTAGCAGTAGAACTAACAGTGCTAGTACTAGTATTGACACTAGTGCTTGAACTGTTATTGGTATTTGTATTAGTAGAGACGTTAGTGTTGGTGTTGTTATTAGTATTCGTATTAGTGTTGGTGTTGTTATTGGTGTTGTTATTGGTATTTGTATTGGTGGTAGTGGTTGTATTAGTAGTGGCTAGACTATTGCCTTCACAATATTGCGTGCCCATAGTGCAATCACCAGTTTGTGCAGCAGCTGCAGACATAGATAGCAGGAAAAGAGCCAACGCTCCAACTAATTTTTTCATAAAAAAATTATACTACATAACTAGTATTTTTATATATCTG
>CAACVD010001801.1_pt1 | contig 10196 bp, 9 predicted proteins | sample 2381771 | NCBI WGS metagenome assembly CAACVD01 (sample SAMEA5211965, study PRJEB30684) | marine metagenome | biome: Marine; feature: Epipelagic; material: Water | collected 2015-10-15 | depth 15 m | reverse complement strand
AACAGAAGCTTCTAAAGAATTAGGTATAGAAACAGGTGTAGAGCCAAAATTTACACCTCCAAGAGTAAAATTTTTACAAGATGGTGTAGTAACAAAAGAATTACTTGACGAGCTAGGTGTAAGCAAAAATGCAGGGTTACGTAAAAGAATACAGGGTAAAAATTATAGTGACTCAGCAGTAGCAGCAGACTTTGACAAGTACATGGCAAATGCAAAAGTAAAAAAAGAAACTAAAGCTAACATAAAAACTTTGTTAGATGAAATAAAACCAAAAGAAGCTTCTGTTATTTGTTCAGGTGATAATTCTTCTACTTTTTTTGCAGCATCTTGTATTTTTGTTTTAGGTTCTAACTCTGCTATTTCCTGTTCTAATTTTTCTGCTTCTAACTCTAAATCTTTTGTAGTTTGTCTTATATTATCTCTTCGTGCTATTTTTGATTTAGGAGTTAAAACATCTTGCAATAGTTGTGTTATAAGACCTGCACCACCCCATATCCTGCTGATTCTCCTAGTCCTCCAGCAAGAGTTTGCAATTCATCATATTCTTTTTGGTTTAAATTTTGTAAAAATTGAGAAGCTGCTTCTTGAGCACCCTCCATAGTGCCTGATATAACACTTCTTCCTGCATAGTTAGCAACTTTTTTACTTAACTCTGGCCCTAATTTATTTGTTAATGTTGTTAGCAACGGCAAATCTACAAACCTACCAAGAGGTAATACTTCTATACCACCCGCTGCAAGAACTTTTGGATTAAGTAAACTAGCGGCTTTTTCACGTTCTGTTTGAGTTGCACCAGCTGCTCTTGCTCTTTCACTTGCCTCACCAGAAGCACCTAAGAAACCTAAACCTGCGGTGCCTAGCAAAGCTGTTATTCCAGCTGCAGGAGCTACAACAGGTGCTGCCATTGCTGTACCAGCGGTGACTGCAGGAACTGTTAAAAACCCTGCTACAGAGCCCAATGCCCTACCAATACCAGCCATAACAGAATCATCGTCCTGTACTTGATAACCAATAGGTGTACTTTTAAAAAATTTACCAATTTTATCTGAAGTTTCAAGGATGCTATCTCTCATCCCAGTTTCGGTTTCTTCGTTAAACTGTGCTGCAAAGCCTAACGCACCAGATTCAAATGTACCTTTATAACCTTGCCCAAAACCACCTAAAAAATTATCATCAAAATTATACGCTTTTGCATCATATTCTGGTTCTCGTGCAAGAACTTCAGCTTGTATTTGCTCGGGAGTTATACTAGCTTTGCGAGATATTTCTTCTTTAAATTTTGTAGCTGATTCTTTTGCCTTATCAGCCTTTATCTGACTTTCTATAAAATTTTGTAAAAAGTCTTGGCTTGCTCCAGCAGGGCCTTGTATTGTATAAGTTTTACCGTCAGAACCTTTAATCTCATAAGTTTCCACAAGCTAATACCTATTTTTTACCAGTTATAGAAAACCCACTTAACTCAGCAAGCTTACGATCAGCCTCTGCTATTGCATCTATAGAAGGTTGATTAAGAAGGTTTTGAGATTCTTGTACAAGTTCTAGTAGAGCGTTATATTCTCTTTCTTTTAGTATTCTCTCTGTACTACCTTCAGGTTCACTATTTTTCTCCAATTGTAATTGTGCTAGTTGATTTTTGTAAAATCCCATAACAGCATTATTATTGTCGGACATAATTTTTCCATAATTTGTTTTGTCACTGTTATACGATTTAATTAGTTCGTTTTTACTTAGGTCTCTAAGTCTTCTATCTTCTATCTCTGATTGAAATTTTCTTATTTTTGCTTCTGTTGAAGCTTGCAGATTTGCTATTTGAATTCTTACTCTATTATCTTCTGCATTTAGATGTAACTGTAATTGTTCTTTTATTCTTTCAGCAGCAAGCCTAGTATATTGATCTTGATTAGCTATTTCTGCATCTAAAGCCATTTTAGTAACATTTGACAATAAATCATAATCGCCTCTTGTTACATTTGCACCTACTACTAGTCCTTGTTTAAACTCTCCACTTTCTATCCCTTCTTTTGTTTCTCCCGCTTTGAAAATGTCTTTTTTGTTTTGTGTTACATCACTAAGAAGATTTCTAAATAAATCATCTTTTGCTTTTTGTTGATTAAGTCTAGCTGCTTCTTGTCTTGCTGTTGTTTGAGCACCAGCAGCTACACCACGTGATCCCATACTTGCTAAACTAGTACCACCAGCCATAGCTCCAAGAACATTAAGTAATCCTTGTTGTCTTAATTTGTCAGGGTTAAATTGTTTTGCCTGTATGTCTTTTCTTTCTTGATACAGTTTTTTCATTTCTGCTAGTTGTGCATCTGTAAAACCAAAAGATGCTTGAGCTTTTTTTAACCTGTCATCAAATATTTTATCAGTATCTCTATTCGTTAATACTGATTCTATGCCACTTCTTACAGTTCCTGAAGCTGTTGCGGCTTTGTCTATTATATCTGTACCCTCATCACCAGATATGGTTCCAAAATTTATTTTATTTAAACCTTCTAAGTTTGTTAGGTCAGGAGATACATAACTACCATCAGTCCCCGCAAAACCTACAATACCACCCTGTGCAGCTCTTCTCGTCATACCTTGCATATTTTGTGCAGGCACTTTATCAATGCCACTACCTCTCTTACCCGCATTAGCCATTACCCCTAACGGGTTTGCCATTGTGGGAGCCGTACCTGTTCGCCTTTGAAGCGGCTGTGCTATACCCCCCATGGGTGGTCTACGTTTACCTGCACCAGCTAGCAATTTTTGCATGTTTTTATTACGTTGAGCGTTTTTTACTCCAAGTATTCCAGCTGTTTGTTTTACTAAATCATCTTTAGTTTGTTGCATTACAGCCTTTTCCATTTGCTGTTTTATAGTTCCGGGAGTTTGTTGCATTTTTAATGCTAAATCTTTTTTCTTTTGATCTTTCTCAGATTTTATCATTTGCAATGCAATAAGGTCTAATATGTCACCTTTTTGTTTATAATTTTGTTGGAGTTGCATAGGGTTTTGCATCATCCTGTTTCTAACTTGAGTATCTAATCCACCTGTCTTAAACATTATGCTACCTCCTTATCTTCTTCCTCAGTTTTAGGTGGTTCTGCACCAAAAATAAGTTCAAGTAATTGTATCAATGCAGCCGAACCGCCAGCTGCATCTGCTAACTGACTAGGAGATGCATAACTGTATTGTTGTGTTTCAAGAGGTAAATTTTGAAGTAATGACTGCATAAATTGAACTTGTTTATATGGAAAATTCATTTCTTCTTCAAATTGTTTTATATCTGCATCAATACCTGCTTGCTCAATACCACGTTTAATACCTCCTAAATCAGCTTTCTTGTCAATTACGTCAAACCCATATTGAGTTTTTTTATCTTGCTCTGCTATTTTTTTATCTTGTTCAAGATTAAATTGTTGTATTGCTTGATTATATGCTTGTACGTTACCCGTATTTATAGCTTGTGAAATATCATCAAGTAGTTTTGCTTCAACTAAACCTTCTTGTAAAGCTTGTCTAGTACCTCCATAAGAACCAGCAGCAGTCATTCTTGCAGCGTTTGCTAATCTTCGTTTGTCTGCTTCAAGTTTTAAATCAGCTATCTGGTCATCTACAACATTTGTAAGAAATGGATTCATATAACCTGTTAGATCAAAACCTTCATCTGTTACACTCATAGGTGTATATACACCCATTTGCTCGTCAGTAGGCACAGTTAACCCTGCAATACCTGTAAATGCATCTGTTTGCAAATCTGATGCACCAGCTGTAAGAGGGCCTTCATAAGGCTCATATGGCATATCTGCCAATGCCGCACCTGTTCCAAGCATGTCTGTAACATAAGGCCCAGCATATGTAGATAACGCTGATTCTATGCCCGTTTGTTTACCTGCTACCGGATCATCTGGTAGTGTTAAATTACCTTCTGTTGGAGAACTAGTATTATCTATTGCCATATTTACGCCCTCATCATTTGTTGGGGATTAATCTCTTTACCTTGTTGAGTAGTACCTGTCCTTGCTTGTCTTACTCTATCCATCATATTATATAACTCTTTAGCACCTGCATCTGAATTACCATTACCCAACCCACTAACTACGTCTGCAGCAACTACAAACTCACCTCCTGCAAGAGCTGCAGGGTCTTTACCATCTATTGTAGCAGGTATTGTATCAGCCATACCATCTTCTGCTGTACCTAAATAACGTGACCCCATACTAGGAATACCTCCTCCAAGATTGTATCTAGGTTTTGGTAGTATGTTAGCTATGCCTCCAGCAAGTCCACCTCTGTTCATCTGTTTAGGTGTAAACGTGGTATCAGTAAAGTATCTACGTCCTCCACTTCCTGGCCTTCTATTTGTATCATCTAAAGGTAATCTTGTTCGTGTAGCTGTAAGTTCTGGTATACTTCCTTGATAACCTGTAGGAGGTACTTGAGCACTCGTAAGACTGTCAGGTAATATAAATGGTAATATTGCTCCTATACCACCAGCTAGTGCTTTTGGATTAAATATTGTTTGTCCTGTATTTGGGTCAGTAGTTTGAAATAGCCCTATTGCATCTTCAAGAAGCCCTGGTTTATCATCATTAAAATCAAAATCAAATACATAATCAGTAAAAAAATCTTGGACACCCCCATATATGTCTCCAAATACAGAGTTATCGTCTTCAACTCCATATTGAAATCCACTATCATCTCCGTAATCAGGCATTATACTTTCCTCTTTACAAGTTTTAACAATTCTTCATTTTTATCATAAGGACTTATAAGCCTCTTTTCTTCTTCAGGAGTAGCAAATATACTACTAAAATCATAAGGCGTAATAATTCCCAACTCTTTGTCACTCTCTACTGGTTCCATAATAGTCGGTTGTGCAAGTTTTTGCAACTGTTGCATTGCTATTTTATTGTTATAATTAATTAAGTTTTGTTGAGCTTGTGTTGAGCTAGTGGTTGAGCTGGTAGGTTTAGTAGGTTTTTTACCTAATTCACCCAAGGTGCTTCCTGGGCCTCCTTGGTCTCCTGCCATAAATTCTGTATCGTCTGCACCATAAAAATCTTCGCCTTGCTCATCTATTTGGTCTAAGTATTCTTCTAAAAATGGGTCTGTTTGTTGTAGATCAGGGTCATCAGGGTCTTGTATTTCTGTAAATTCTTCAAAACCTTCTTGAGGAGGTAAATTTTGACCAGCCTCTATTATGTTCATTATGTCCTTTACTTCTTCAGCCATATCAGGGTCTGTAGGCTCGCCTTCATCTTCTGGTGCTATTTCTGATTGTGGTATAGCTATATCTACTGGGTCAGGTTCTGTAGTTTGTGCAATTTCTGCTTGGTCGGCTACGTATTCTGCAACATCTTCAAAGGTATCAAATGGTTCGGTTGCAATCTCTGCTGTATCAGCTATATTTTGTGCTATGCCTTCAACAGAACTATTATAAGCATCTAAGTTAGTATATAACTCTTGGTCTTTACCTTCTGTTAACCAATGGTAATATGGGTCTTGGTCTTCAGTTAAATTATTTATTGATGCATACTCTTCAGGATTAAAATTCTCATCCATGCCCTCTACAAATGTTTGATTAACAACATCAAATATGGGATTTAAAGCAGTATCAAACTCCTCGGCACTTCCATAAAGTTCATCTTTTTGTGTGCTGTAATCTGTTTGTAGTTGAATTAACTGAGCTTGAGCATCTTCAATGTCTGCTTGATAGTTTGCAAGTATAGGATTATATTTGTCTTTTAAATCCGTTGCGTATGTATTGTATTCTTGTATATATCCTTGCTGTATTGGTTTTGATGCCGCAAGAACTTGATTTGCCACATTTGCTTGTACGCTAGCAGAAATAAAAAATCCTGGCCCTGATGGGTTTTTTACCCAGTCATGTTCTGCAAGCATTTGTCCTATTGTTTTACCCTCAAATCCATAAACTGTGTTTTGATCCATGGTAAATAAATTTTTGGTAAATATATTGCTTTTAGCTGCTTCTATTATAGCTGCTTCTGGGTCTTGTGTTTTGTCGTATAACTTGTTTTGTTCTGCTATAAGAGGTTCCATTTCTGCTACCACAGCATTGTATTTATCTACATTACTTGTGTATTTATCACCCTGCTCATTTATTTTATCAGATGTGCTCTGAAGCGTCCCATATTTTCCAGTTATTTTATCAAAAGCACTTTTTACTGTATCAGTAAATACATCTTGAAATGCAGTCATACCTTTTTTCTGTATAGCACTTAATATAGAACTACTGAGATTGTCTCCAGAAATAGACCCAGATGCAACAGTTTGCACTATGTTTGTTAGTAAACCTATTTGATTAGCGGAAAGGTCTGTATTTTCCGTAGTAAAGTCTTTCATTATTTGAGTTGTAGCTTCTGCCTGTATAACAGCATTGAGTATCATGTCTGTAGTTACATTCTCACCTGATAGGGTAGCTGTAAGTCCAGTGGATATAGCTGTTTGTTGATAAGGTGCTAGTTCAGCATATCCTTCTATCTGTCCAAGTCCTGCTCCCACTCCTGCACTAATACCCCCTAATTTAAAGGCCTCTACAGGGTCTTTTCCTAAGACAACAGCCGCTGATGCTTGGCCTGAACCTGTGCCTAGTATTTCTCCTGCTATCTGAGCTGTTTGAGCTGAGTATCCACCTGCAACTGCACCCGTTTCTACTCCAGTTTGTACATATTTGCCTGTGTATGTGCCCACTGTTTGAGCTGCATATACTGTAGCCATTCCTTCCACTACATCATTTAAGTCCCCACCGTTCTGAACTATGTCTACACCTTCTATGAGTGGTATAGCCCAAGGAGCATAAACATATGCAACGGCTTGTGCAACGGCTTTTACAGGATCATCTTTAATTACATTAACAACATCTTCTACAATATCTCCTACATCACCAGTAAAAAAATCAACAGTATCACCAAGAAGATCGTCAAAAATTCCCATTTAACGTACCTTTTCTTTCCCAACTATTATATCCATTAGATATTCACCACCTTTAAATCTGTTAATTTTTATATCAGTATCGGTTTTTTCTAAAATACTATCTAATTGACGTAATGCCTGAAACAGGGCTTCTTCCACGTATGCCTTATAGCTTGTTATTTTTTTCTTTTGTAGGTGCGATATATATTCTAACATGTTAATTACAAAATTTTCAGGTGTATCTACATTAAAAATACGTCCTGTCATTTTGTTTTTATCTCCTTTATAAGAGAGAAATACTGTATTGCCTGCTTGGACTGTATCTGCCTTATCTAAAGTAGTTTCTCTAGCTGTAGCAATCATAGCCTCTTTAAGAGATAATTCTTTCTTTGGATAATAATGTTCAACACCTAAGTTACTCATAGCCATAGGTATTATTGATGGCCCCTCTACTAGCTTTTGTTTACTGTTTACCATTTGCATTATGATATCTCCAGTATACTTGCCACAACGTGTAACCTGTTAGCAGTAGCTGCTGTAACTTTTAATATCTCACCTGTTTTTAACACTAGAGGCTGTGTTAGTAATTCTGCAGTAGCATTAGCAGATATAGCTTTTGTTTTATAAAGACTAAATGTAGCGGGGGAAGACTCTGCATCTGTTATTGTTAATGTTATTGTGTCTGCATTACCTGAATCTTCTGACACAACTATAGATTTTACTAAGCTAGTTGTAAGAGCAGGAGCTGTATACAGAGTTGTAACACTAGTGGTTGTTAAATCTTTCTTAGCATTTGTATATACATTACCCATTAGCTTAAAAACCAAGCCTGTGCGTCAGCTTTATCTGTACTGCTAGCGTTACGAATTGCATTATCTAACTGATTAAAATACAATCTTAACACGTTGGTAAGCTGTTCCATTGTTTGTGTATCATACTCTTCAGGAAAGTAAGGTAGTACTGGGGCACGAAACCCTATATTGTAATTACTATTTTCTGGCATTATCTTCTCCCATCTGGTCTTAAATCAATTCTAGGTACCCCCACTTGCCAAGTTGTGCCTGTGGTTGTAGACTCTATTTTGATAGACATCTGTCTACCTCTTACCCTCGTATAAACTTGATCTGTATATACCTCTACTGGTGATGTAGCTGAACGAGTTGTAGTTCCAGAATTAGAGCCTCCCTCAGATGTAGGTGAATTTATACCTGATCCAGAGCTATCCAGTGGATTTAGTGTAAATGTTGCAACTGGATTGTCTGCAGTAGAACCATCAAAAGTTATGTCAGGTAATAGTTTATACACAAAAGAGAATCTATGCCCGTCATCTAAGTCAAACTCTGCAGATTCTACAAAAGCTGTTATAGCTGAAGGACTAGCTGTAGAAGTTTGTTTATCATCTACACCATCTTCATGATTTACTAAATTATTATCATACGTAGCCGCTGTAGGGTTATCTCTTAAACCAGAACCTATCCAAGCTGTTCTAGCCAATGTACCAAAATACCATGTATCTTCCAAATAATTATAAATTACATACTTATCTATGTTGTTTGCACTAGAAGAACAATAAAACCACCATACTTCATGAAAGGCCTCGTTTGACCCTGCAAATACTTGAGGATACTGTAAAGTATTGAAATCATTAAATACATATCTGCGAACATCACAACGAAGGGGTTGTGAACGACCATCATATTTATAAAAGTTGCCTTTACCCATCCAATATGCAACACCGTTTGCATACGCCACACATTTTTGAGAAGCAATAGATACGTTTTCACCAACAATATTAGCGTTCCACACATCAGGTAATTTTACATATTGCATTGAATATAGTGCTACATCAGTCCACACAAGTATTTCTTGACGAGCTTGAGTAGCTGCTACTATTTCGGTACCACGTGATAAAGTTAACCCAGCAGCTTGCGTTATTTCACTAGTTGTCCAGTCTTTAAAGTTTTCTTGGTCTGACCATCTAATATGCATTGGGTTTAAAACTGAAGAACCTTCTTCATTAGTACCGAAACAAAATACAAATCTGTTATCTGATACTAATAATATATTTTGAACTGTAGGTACATCTGATGCACCTGATAATGAAGATACTTCAACAGCCCTAGTAGATAAAGAAGTAGAAGCACCTGAATCCCAAAAGTAAAGTCTACCTCCACTTGGGCCAAATACTAAATCCTCACCAAAGTTAGACTGATTCCATGTGCGAAGTTCGTTAACAGATGATTGCCCTACACCCCATGTTCCAGAACCCCATGAACTTGCACCCCAACCTGTCAAAGGTATGGCAAACGCAGGGCCTGTATTTATCTGATATGCAGCAGATACTGAACCCCCACCTGCACCATCGCCCGAAGCAGCAGAGGATACAGTTATATTATAGGTAGTGGGTGACACTATGTCTATTTGGAACTCACCAGTTATTGTTAAACCATTTACTGCACTACTACCACTAAAAGTTACAAAATCTTCGTCTTCAAACCCACCATTTGCATCTGTTACAAGTACAGTTGTAGACCCATTAGTTGTAGTAAATGGATTCGATAAAGACACGGTAGCACGTAATGGTGTAACATCGTTGTAAGCTCCACCGTTTTCTATGAAAAATTTAAGATTTGTACCAACACCTAAAAAGTTTTGTCCTGTTATAGTAACCCAGTTAAAAATAGAACGGCATATACCTTGGAATGTAGTTGAAGATATTTGTGCCCATCCACCTATCTTTTCAGGCATACCTTTACGAAATCTTATCTTGTCACCATTATACCAACCACCTTCGCTAGCATAACGAGTTCTTTCACGATTTATACCACCTTTGAGTGCTAATTTTTTAAGTGTCATAGCTAACCTACTTTTTTCATTCTCTCTATAAGTCTTTCTGCTCTATTTGTAACTTGATTATACCACCTACTTTGCTTCATTTGTTTTGCGGCTTCATCATAGTTTTTGTCTTTTATACCTTTTATCATAAGTTTAAATTTAGAGTAACGAGGATATCCGAGATTAAACATCATATTACAACATATTCTTTTTACTTCCTCATCCATGTCGTCCCAATCATCATAGACTTTTTTACAGTCATCTATAGTTATTTTTATGTCTTTTTCAAATAACGCACTGCATCTTTCGTAAGATACTTTTGTTCCTACGGGTTTTCCATGTTCTGGATCGTCTTCTTTTATAAGGTGTCCAATCCCTAGCGTAGGTAGGTTTAAGTGGTCTAAGTAGATTTCTAATTTAAATCCTTCATCTTCTTC
>CAACVD010001799.1_pt1 | contig 10201 bp, 6 predicted proteins | sample 2381771 | NCBI WGS metagenome assembly CAACVD01 (sample SAMEA5211965, study PRJEB30684) | marine metagenome | biome: Marine; feature: Epipelagic; material: Water | collected 2015-10-15 | depth 15 m | reverse complement strand
GTGTTGTAATGGCCAGGACGTTAAGTTCAGGAGTCATATCTGCAATACAATCAGAGGGCATTCAATATGCTTATTTGGCTGAGTTTGCTTTTGCGACACCCGTTTATTTGACCAACCATCCTAAGAATTTATCTTTTAACGGCAATGCTTTTGTTGCTGATGGACAGCTCTCCTTTGAAGATTCGAAAGAAGAAACAAGCAGCTTAGAGTATTCAAACATAATCATCACGCTTGAAAATATTAGCGACACAATGAGAGCAAATTTGAAGGCCGAAAATTACATTGGGACACAAGTTATATTGAACCTAGCATATTTAGGTTCTGATGAGTTGGTTAGTACAACCTATGAAGTTTTCAAAGGCAGAATCAGTTCTGCTGCATTAATAGAAAAATCCAACAAAGCTTTTGCAAGCATACAAATAAGTTCTCACTGGGTTGATTGGGAAGCAACTTCTGGAAGAACTTTTACTGTGGAATCACAAAACGCAGTTTATTCTGGAGACAGGGGTTTAGATTACGCGCACAGAACTAGAGAAAACCTTGAGTGGGGTCAAAGCTAATGGGTGTCTTTGAAATTTTAACAATCATTGGTTTAGTTCTTGGTGGTGTCCAGGCTTATCGTGCTAACAAGCAAGCCAAAGATCTAAAAAAAAGAGCTAGTGAACTTTTAATTACTAAGTTTGGAACGGGTGAATACATACCCGTTTTATACGGTAGGCGCAGAATTGCTGGCACAGTTCTTTTTGCAGAAACGGTAAAACAGAAAGATCTGTTTGTTGTCTATGCTTTGTCTGTGGGTGAACTTGAAGAAATTCATGGCGACACAATATTAATTGATGGCGACAGATTAGATAAGCAATCAAGGTTCAAGGGCGACAACTTCATAATTAGAAACGATAGATCTGAAAACTATGGATCTGGCACAGCTCTATTCGGATCCACAACAGAGGATAAAAATAGAGTTTTAGACGTAACAGGGACAACAAATATTAAAGTTGTAAACAAAGAGAAAAAAAAGAATGCCAAAAATTATTCAATGGTTTTCAATTTACATCATGGATCCACAACACAAACAGCAGATCCTTTATTAACTTCAATTTTTGATGGCCAGGACAATAGATCTACTTGGACAGCAAATCATAGGCTTAGAGGAATAGCTTATATTGTTGCTCACTTTCAACATAAGACAGACGGAAGATTTAGAGGCTTGCCAGATTTGACGGTAGAAATTGAAGGCCGCAAAGTTTACGATCCAAGATTAGACTCAACTGAAACGGGTGGATCTGGATCCCACAGAAAAACCGATACATCAACTCACTCTGGAACATCTAACCCAGCAATAAATTTTTTGGATTACATTACTAATGCTGAATACGGTAAAGGAATTCCATTTGCAGACATAGACATTCCAAGCTTTCAAACGGCTGCTGATATTTGCGATAACACTGTCGCAACGTTAAATGATTCAGGTTTTACAGTATCTTCTGGGCAAACAGGCAACAAGCAAGATAAATTAATTATCCCCATTTCATCTATTGATAATTTTTCAAACCTTAAAATCGGCAACAGCATCACAGTTACCGATGATTCTGATTCTTCAACCGTAGCCAGCGGCCTAATTACTGGCAAACATTATTTTGCTGGTACCGATGGCATCATTGATCATTACGAATTGAACATGGCTCCTGGATCCGTTGCATCAACATTTAATTCATCAAAGACAGTAAGTGCTTCACAGGCTCAAAAAAGATTTGAATATAACGGTGCAGTTGATACTTCAGAAACTTTAATGACAAACGCTAATGAGTTTTTGGCATCAATGCGGGGAATGCTTATATATGAAGACAGTAAATATAAATTAAAAATAGAACACTCCGTTTCTCAGGCAGCTCTAAATATATCTGAGGACGATATTTTAGAAGAAGGTATTCAGCTTTCTTTAGAAAGCAAAGAAACTAAATTCAACAAAGTAGAAGTAAGCTTTTTCAACGCACAAAAAAATTATGAAAAAGATTCTGTTGTTTATACGGGAGAAACGGGAGACAACTTTTTAGCGGAAGATAATAATGAGGTGTTAGAAGAAAAAGTAAATCTGCCAATGGTTACAAATCACCAGGTTGCTTACAATCATGCTAAATCAATTTTATTTAGATCCAGGAGACAGAGGAGACTCAAGTTCACTGGATCACCCAAGCTTTTGAGTGTTTCTGTTGGGGACGTTATTGGAGTGACGCATTCTAAGTTTGATTTATCAAGCAATACCGATCAGTTCCGTATTACCAAAATGACCCTGGAAAGCAATCTCAATGTTCAGATTGAAGCCATAGAATATCAGGCTGACATTTACGGATATGCAGCTCCACCAGCAGAGCAAATAGATTATCCAAACCAAAGCGTTGACAGAACTGCGGTGACTAAACCAAGTAACTTAACTTTTGTAGATAAGGATCCAACCACAGGGATCCAGGCTTTTTTGAGTTGGGAAGATGCAAACGTTTATCCGTCCAGGTTCAGAGTTACAGTTCGCAATGAGCAATTTGTCAAAAGAACTGTTGCTACTTCAGATGGATCCGCAACAACAGTAGACACAACATATAAAATTATCGGAGATTCAATATCGAATCAAACTATGTCGTTCCTGGAAGCAGGTTACATAGCTTCTACAAACTATAGTTTTGCTGACGGTACGTTTACTTATAACCAGGCAGGTATCAGCGGCAAAGATCTATCTGCTCTTAAATATCCATTTGATGAATTGTTTGCTACTTCGGGCAATGGATCCACAGCTGCTTTTACTTTTAACACCGCCCTTTCTGGCCTAACGACAGCAAATATTGTGCCGTTTATAGACGGCGTGTATCAAGCACCAGAATCTTTTGCGTTTGATTCAGCAAACAAAACTCTTACTTTTGATGCAGCTCCACCTAACACATCTTTGATTGAAGTGTTTATGGATGATGGCATTGAAGTTTTGTCTGTCACATCAACAGGCCAGGCTGCATTCAATATAGATCCAATATTCGATGTCGATACGATGTTAGTTTTTATTGGTGGCGGCTATCAAAAAGCAGACGCATTTTCTATTACAGAAGCCATTGATGGTATAACAGTTACTTTTGATGAAAGCATCTCTTCTGGAACCAAGGTGCATTTTGTTTTGATGCCAGAAAAAGTAGAAGGTGTAATTTATACAACCATCACTGATGAAACCAGCATAGATCTTAGCAACATAAGAATTAACGATGGCTATAAAGGAGAAGTGTCTGCTATCAACGCTTTTGGTTTTGAATCAGAACCAGCTACAGTAACTTTCTCTAATGACATCAATCCAGTGCAGCTTAAATACGATGTCCCAGATAATTCAATCACTGCTGCAAAAGTTGTAGACACAACGATCACCCAGGCTAAATTAGAATCAGCGGTCAGCAACGCTTTAAACACAATTCCAACACACACCAGTGATATTGGCACGTTGCAAGTTGATGTAGCTGCTTTGCAGTCTACGGTCAATGATTCAAATACTGGGGTAACTGCAAACGCACAAGCAGTGACACAACTTAACACTTCAATAACATCTACAAACACAAACGTAGCTGCAAACGCATCATCGATCACAACTTTGAACACAAGTGTCAATAATATTAGTTCCAGCGTAACAAGTTTGCAGACTGCAACATCAGATTTACAAGGTAATGCTTCATCATCTTTTGTTTTACAAACTGATGCTAATGGTGCAGTTTCACAAATGATTTTAGAATCTAATGCTTCTGCTGGTACGAATCCAACATCTATTATTAAGTTTAGAGCAGACACATTTCAAATCACAAACAATTCTACAGATGCTATTGCTCCGTTTGATGTCACAGGTGGCGTTGTGACTATCAACAATGCTGCAATAGTAAATTTAAGTGCTGATAAATTGACAGCAAATACTTTGAACGTTGCAGGAAAAGCTGTCAGCGGCACCGCTGGTAATATCACAGGTAACGCTGGTGTTGAGGTTACCAACTTATCAAATGATAACGCTAACTCGCGCAACTCACCTTCAACTTGGTTTGCTTCTAATCCACCGCACTTCTATAACGGCAGTTATATGCCATTGATTGCCAGTCACACCTGGACAACGCCAGCATTTTCAGGGACTAAAGAATATATTATTACAGCTCAAGGAATACCCCTTGGTTCTTTTGGCGGGGACGAAGAAACAACAGCAGTTTTGCTGGTAAGGCAAACCAATTCTGCAACAGGATATTTGAGCAGTAACGCAGCTAATTTTGTTGTTTCTACAGGTATTTTTACTCCAGGAAGAGCTGCCAATAACCCGTTTGTTTTTTCTGATAAATTTTCTGCCAGCGGTAATACTCAATATTATGCGTATCTTTTAATGACGGTTGCAGATTATGGGACTGGTAACAAAGGTGTTACTGATGCAGCAATTTTAGTTTATGGATTGGGTGTCTAATGACTTCAGCAACATTTAAAAACGGCAAAGTAAAAATTCTTAAAGGAACAATGCAATATCTAAGAGACAGAAGAAACGACAAGCTTTTTGAAAGTGATTGGACGCAAATGCCTGATTGCCCCTTGTCAGAATCTAAGAAACAAGAATGGGCAGAATATCGTCAGCTTCTAAGAGATTTGCCTGGAGCTTACACAAACGATGATTCAATAGAAGATATTATTTTTCCAGACAAGCCTGATTAACAGATTGTTGCAAGAAGGAAAAAGAACAATAGCATGATTGGCTATGGCTCTAACTAAAATCCCATCCGATTTAATAGAAGATAATTCTGTAGGGATTACTCAATTAAATGTTTCTGATGGAACCAGCGGGCAAGTTTTAACAACCAATGGAGCTGGAGTTTTATCTTTTACTTCGGCTGCAAACACCATAGACATCGCAGCCGATTCTGGAACAACGGACACTGTTAATCTTACAGAAACTTTAACTTTTGCTGGCGGCGAAGGTATAGATACAGCGGTATCAAACAACACAATTACAATAGCTGGAGAAGACGCAACAACATCAAACAAAGGTTTAGCTTCTTTTGCAAGCGTAGATTTTGACGTATCAAGCGGCGCAGTCACTATTAAATCTGGTGGCGTTAGCAATTCACAGCTTGCAAACTCAAGCGTTAATTATGGCGGCATATCTTTAGCTTTAGGTGCTTCTGACGCAACGCCAGCATTTGATTTGAGTGACGCAACAAATTATCCAACAAGCAGCTTAACTGGAACAATTACAAACGCACAATTAGCAGGATCCATAACAAACGCAAAATTAGTGAACAGCTCTGTTACTTTAAATTCTCAGGCCCTAGCATTAGGTGGATCCCTTGATTTAGATACTGACAATATTAGCGAAGGGTCTTCTAATCTTTATTACACAGATGCAAGAGTTAATTCTTACTTAACCACAAATTCTTATGCAACACAGAGTTATGTGGGAACCCAGGTGGCTAATCTTGTTGATTCTGCCCCTTCTGCCCTGGACACTTTAAACGAACTTGCAGCTGCACTTGGTGACGATGCAAACTTTTCTACCACGACAGCAACTAGCCTGGGCAACAGGTTGAGAACTGATGTTAATAACCAAGGGCTTTCAAGCGCAGAAAAAACTAATGCTTTGACAAATTTAGGTATCAACAGCAATTATTCTGGCGTGGCCGCACAAGCTACCGCCCTGGAAACTGCCAGAACAATTCATGGCGTTGCATTTGATGGGACTGCTGATATTTCGCTGGAAGAACAGATTCAAGATACCGTTGGTCAAATGTTTAGCTCAAATACCGAATCTGGGATCCAAGCAACTTATCAAGATGCTGACGGCACTATTGATTTAAACGTTGCAGATCCAGTTATCACACTAGTAGGCGATGTGTCTGGATCTGCGACCATGACAGATCTTGGTGATGTCACAATTACAACCACCATAGAAGCTGATTCAATTGTTCTTGGAACAGATACGACAGGAAGCTACGTTGCAGACATAACCGCTGGCGAAGGTATTGATGTTTCAGGTGGCGGCAGCGAAACAGCCACTATAACAATCAGTGCAGAGGATGCGACTACATCTAACAAAGGAATCGCTAGTTTTGATGGCACAGATTTTTCTGTAAATTCAGGCTTAGTCACAGTCAACCAAGAAAGAATTCAAGATATTGTTGGGCCTATGTTTTCATCTAATACTGAGAATGGTATCTCGGTTGGTTACGAAGATAGCGATGGCACAATAGATTTATCTGTATTAGTAGACGATAGTTCTATAGAAATTAATTCCCTTAATAATACGCTAAACGTCAAAGCATCAGGTGTAACTAACGCTATGTTAGCTGGTTCTATTGCAAACTCTAAACTAGCTAACTCATCTATTACGGTTGGTGCTGGTGTCAATTCAACTGCCATATCTTTAGGTGGCACGATTAATTTTGCAGGCACTTCTAATGAAGTAGAAGTCGCAGAAAGTTCAGGAACAATAACTGTTGGCTTACCAGCAGCCACAGAGATTACAACTTCTTTGGGTGTTGGCGGTGGCTCTACAAATGGTGTTGTTATAGAACAGGGCGCAATAAAAATTAAAAACGGCGGCACTCAATCTTATATAGACTTTTATTGTGAGTCGTCAAACGCACATTATGCAAGGCTACAAGCTCCAGCTCATTCTGCTTTTGGCGGTAACATAACTTTAACTTTACCAGCCACCACCGATACGCTAGTTGGCTTAACAACGACAGACACGCTAGAGAATAAAACACTTGCCAGCCCAACTATTAATGCTGCTAATAATCCAAGCTTTACAGGCACATCTACTTTTGGAGGAACAGACGGTGTAAGCATATCGCAAGGTGCTATTTCAATTAAAAACGGTGGGACACAATCTTATATAGACTTTTATTGTGAAAGCAGCAACGCACATTATTTAAGATTACAAGCACCCGCCCACGCAAACTTTAGCGGCAATCAGACTGTTACTTTACCAGCTCAAGCGGGAACGCTTGCTTTGACTTCTAGTGATATAACGGGGAATGCAGCCTCAGCAACCGCACTACAAACAGCAAGAACCATTCAAGGGGTTGCCTTTGATGGCACCACAGACATCTCTCTGGAAGAAGCCATTCAAGATGTCGTGGGGGCTATGGTTACTGGCAACACAGAAAGCAACATAACAGTTACCTATGATGCTTCAGATGGGACTTTAGATTTTAGCGTTACAGGCGGTGTTTCTGAAGCTTTTAAGACCATATCTGTGTCTGGTCAGGATGATGTCGTTGCAGATGCAGCAGCAGATACCTTAACTTTTGCTGCTGGTACAGGCGTTAATATAACGACCAATGCAAGCAGCGACACAATTACGATAAGCAGTTCAGCAGCACAAAATTTATTCTCAACAATAGCAGTATCAGGTCAGTCTGACGTGGTTGCAGATGCCAGCACAGATACACTTACCCTGGTTGCTGGAACTGGTATTGAAATCACTACAGATGCAAATAACGATCAAGTAACAATAAATTCAACAGTTGTGGCTGGATCAGGCCCTACGGGGCCGACAGGCCCAACAGGCCCAACAGGCCCAGCAGGTTCAGATGGATCTGATGGAGCTGCGGGATCTACAGGTCCAACAGGCCCGACAGGCCCAACTGGCCCAACAGGACCAACAGGGCCAACAGGACCTTCGGGGCCTGGGGCTAACCAAGCTCTTAATACCAACTCACAACCCACTTTTAATACGGTGTATGTAAGTAATTGGTTTAGAGCCACAGGGTCGTCTGGTCTTTATTTTCAAAGCTATGGTGGTGGTTGGTACATGACAGACTCGACTTGGATTAGGGCTTACAACAGCAAGCCCGTTTATGTGCAGAATCAAATAGCTGCGAGCAGCAACATAACTGCTTATTATTCAGACGAAAGACTCAAGGACAAGCAAGGCAAAATTAAAAATGCTTTAGACAAAGTTTCTGCAATTGAAACCTTTTACTTTAAAGAAAATGAATTAGCAAAATCTTTTGGTCACAACATTGAAAAAACTCAAGTTGGGGTTTCGGCACAATCAGTGAAAAAAGTCTTACCAGAAATTGTTGACTTGGCACCCTTTGATATGGACACAAAGGAGGACGGGCAAATAGTGTCTATGTCTGGTGAGGATTATATGACGATAGATTATGCAAAATTAACGCCGTTATTAATTGAAGCGGTTAAAGACTTGTCTGCAAAAGTCAAAGAATTAGAGAATAAATAAAATGAGAAATATTTGGCAATTATTTGAAGGAGCTTTAAGCGATGAAGATTGCGACAAAATAATTGAATTAGGAGAAGCACAAAAACAAGAAGATGCAACGGTCTTTAGAAATATGAACAGTGATGCTGATGATGTTAGAAAAAGCAAGGTGAGTTGGATTATTGATCCTTGGCTAAACGATTATCAAAATTATTTCTTCAAAGTTGCTAATGCAAATGCCTTTGGTTTTGCTGCTGATTTATTACCAGATGCACAATTCACAACATACAATGAAGGCGATCACTACACTTGGCATTACGATGTCAATTGGGAAGCAGACAGGGGTTATGATAGAAAGCTTTCTATAGTCATACAGTTATCTGATCCAAAAGATTACGAGGGCGGCATATTTGAGTTTGAAGAAACTTTGCCTAAGTTAGAAAATTTTCAAACAAGGGGTTCAGTTTTAGTTTTTCCTAGCTATTTAAAACATAGAGTAACCAAAATAACAAAAGGAGAACGCAAATCTTTAGTCAATTGGCTAGAGGGGCCGCGTTGGAGGTAACATGGCACTACCATCATCAGGACAAATTTCTATAGATCAAATCAGAAACGAAATAGGCGTTTCCACTGGATCATTACGATCCCTTTCTGCTTCAGCAGGAAAAAGCACACCAGATGCTATGAGTGAATTTCATGGGTATTCACATCTAGTAGAACCACCTTCTGCTTACTCAGGTTATATTACAAGTGCCACATCACCGTATGGTGGTTATAGACTAAGACTGTCTGACGGTTACACCACAACTGATTACACAAGTCCTAGTAGCAGCACCATTTATACTTTTAGCACGTCTGCTGGCAGAGGATTGAATATTACAATCCATCAAAATGACAATTGGACCCCGGGAAATAATTTTATAAGAGGTAAAATTGGGTCTTATTCTGAAAGAAATACCATCCCTCAACCTAATTATTCAGGTCGAGTTGGTCTGGGCGTTTCTGGAGCACATTTTAATAACGGGTCTAGATTAATAAGAGGTGATATGGGTTACGGTTATAGCCAGAATACTTATAGCACTTGGGGCAATAATTCGGGAGGAAGAAAACAAGAGTCACGTCATATAAGCACCAGCGTAGGAATCCCGTCAGGGTGGAACAGTAAAATCATAGAAGCAGGAACCAGACAAGATACCAGTGAAAGCGGTGGCGGTGAAGGAGAAAATATTAATTATTTCAACAAAGTTAGAATCAGCTTATAAATGTAGAGAGGTAGAAATGGCATATTCAGACTATATAGAAACAGTTGCAAAACTTGGCTATAAAACAGTAGAACATAGCAACGGTCAAACAATGCAGGGCTGCGTTGATTACGTCATATATAAAACGGGCAGGGTTTATAATGAAGGTCAAGGCGATGCTGAAAGAAAATATTTATGTTATGAAATTATTTGGTTGCCCGAACCAGAAGACCCAGATGCAATGATCCCACTTGTTGATGTCACTCAAGAACAAGCTACAATTTGGGCAAAAGCAGAAAGAGGAGCCGAACAAATTGCAAAGGATAGAAAATTAATCGATAAAGAACTTCGAGAGCTAATGGATCCTGCTGTGATTATAGATTTTGAAGAAGCTCCAGCACCCGCAGCAGATGAAGAAGAAGCCCCTCAAGAAAGCAGCGAATAATTTGTTTGACACACCAATCATTCTCCTTATCTTTTTATAAAAAAGAGGTATTTATGTCAGATCAAAAAGAACAAATTATTAAAATGGATGATCAAGAAATTAAGGTTTCAGATCTGAATCCAGACCAGCAAAGGTTATATGTTCAAATCGTAGATCTAAAAAACAAACAATCCAGGCATCAACTAGAATTTGAGCAGCTGCAAGAAGCATTAAACAATTTTGAATCTCGCCTGGTAACTTCTCTTAAAGAAGAAGAAAAAGAAGATGAAAAAGCAGATGAAGAAGAAAGCGACAACAGCG
>CAACVD010001798.1_pt1 | contig 10202 bp, 22 predicted proteins | sample 2381771 | NCBI WGS metagenome assembly CAACVD01 (sample SAMEA5211965, study PRJEB30684) | marine metagenome | biome: Marine; feature: Epipelagic; material: Water | collected 2015-10-15 | depth 15 m | reverse complement strand
TCCATAAGTTGTTTAGCCTTACGACCAAACCTTACAGATAATTCAGTTGTGTTAGTAGATTGAATAATTTTTAATTTAGGATTTTTACCTACCATCCAGGCAGGTAATAAGTAAGATGCAAACTCAGACTTAGTATGTCTAGGAGCCATATTAATAATTACACGTTTAGTTTTACCAGAAGCAATCTCATTGAATTTTTTAGCAACTTGTTTGTGATGTTTACCTTCAATAAAATCAGGCCAAACATGTTTAACGAACTTCATGAAGTCCTGTTGTATATCAGCTTCTTTTTTCTTATCTTTCCATTTAGCCATATACAAAGCTAATTGTCTTTTGACATCAGGTGGGAGCTTTTCAAATTTCTTTAGTTTATCTATATCCATAGTGCATTCGAAAAAAAATTTTGCAAAATTTTTTCAGTTATGTTTTCAGAACCTTAAAGTATTTTACGGCTACGATTATCCAAACCTTTGTATAAATACGTATATATCAAGATTCTTTTTTGTCGCACCTTAAACTAAAAATAAAGAAATTTCAAATTTTGCCTGAGGCTTGGTACCTCTACGAGGCGCCTGCGACATTTTGTCGCAGGCTGCTTGGTGCGACGTATTGTCGCACCTTGTACTAGGAGGCTAGTCTAGTAGAACCATGTAAGCGTCAGGGTTTTCTTGTCTAAACCAATTAAGATTCTCTCGAACTTTGTCCCATAGTTTAGAACCGCCCCAACCTAATTTCTTATCTTCCTCAGTTGCCATGTATTCATAATAGAATATTGCATCATGCTTCTTGGCTTCTTCTCTTGTTAGCATTACAGATTCACCACTGAATCTGTTTACTCTTTTGTGTGTCTTTTGTTCTGTCATATTCCTCGCTTTGTTATGTGCCCATTATAACATCAATGGGCACATGAGTACATTGTCAATCTTGTCGCACCTCAATCTTTGTTTCGGTCCATGCTCGTTGCGTCCATGAATAACCCGAGTCTTGATTGTGAGTTATTTCTGGGTGCTTGACTTTTGAAACTTCGATCGGTGTTTCAAGAGCCTCAGCTCTTGGATATAGCCCAATGAATTCTTCCCAATGCGCATATGCAAATTCATTCCAACAACCTTGACTACAAAAATGTGAAAAGAAATTATTTGCGTTCCAACTATTTTTTGCAATCTTACGAGTTCTTAAAACCTTTTGACCTTTAACACCTCGCACTCTGTCTTGTGTTTGATGTTTGTGGCAACTTGGTCCATGACACCAATTATATTCACTCATTCCAACTCCTTTTCATTCTTCTCATTTCACTATATAGCTCGCCCATTTGAAATTTATCGCAAGACTTAATCCAATTAATTAATTCTTCACGCATTTCTTTTTGTTCTTCATGTGCTTTCGCTTTGTTATTGTCAATCACTTCAAAGTGTGTTTCGTTTTGTTCAGCCATATTAACCTCTATCTATTATTGTCCAACTGTCTGTCGCAGTTCGGTATTCGTTTTTATCAACATCAAAATACGTCATCAACATTCTATTTGCTTTTGACGTCCAATACTTACACTTATCTGTCCAAAGTGCATTTCTTGTAATTGTCATTTTATCTTTTGCCGAAAAGTATCTTACTTTAAATGGTTTGTTGTTTATCATATTCCTCGCTTTCTATGTGCCCATTATAACACAATGGCGAGAGTATCGCCATTGTGCAGTTTGTCGCAGTTAGTTAATTGCCTCTTGTTGCATTAAACCTTTTGCAATAGCAATTTTTTGATCTCTAGTTAATTCAACTTTATCTTCTAAAAGACTAGCCAAATTTTCTGGACTATAAATTGATAATGCCATTGAGCTACTTTCATTCAATACACTTTCATTCAAAGCAACTCCAACTTTGTCAGCTAGTGCTTTAGCTTGGTCAAAGTATTTATAAGATTTTAAACCCAATCTCAATTTGCTCATCTTATCTTCAACATAAGAAAATAATTGTTGATGTGATAGTTTAACATTTTCAACTGCTTGATTATACATTTGAAAAACTTTAATTGTATCTTCATCAACTTTAAACTGTCTTGAATGACAATAATTACTTCCTATTGTCCAAAGTTTAAAATCATTTTCCCATTCGTCAGTATGATAGAGAGTGTTTCCTGTTTTATCGTTTCTAGCACCATAACCCAAAAAACCCTCAACTCTACTATCCATGTCATAATAAACAGGATTTCTTTTTGAGTAATCATCTTGAAGTTTTAATTTATAATCTGCGTCAAGACCTTTTGCATTAATCTCATCTCTATAATAAGACCTTGCAAAATCTCTATCATCTAAATTAAACTTAACATGTTCTTCGTTTTCGGTTTGGTACTCTCTACCCTCATCATCAACTTTAGTGATTGGTTGCGTAAAGTAAAAACAATTATCTTCATACAACTCGCCACCTGCACGATTATATTTTTGTGTCATTCTTCTAATCGTGTCAATATCTTCTTGAGGTTGATGTGCTCTTACAACTTTTTCTGCAAGTGATTTTGTAATCTCTCTTGCATGGTTGTAATTTTCTATTGCTTTTAGATGTGATTGTCTTTTGGGATTATCTTCACTTTCCCAATGTGCTTTGAAAACATCTGCAATAGTTTTTCTTTTTTCTGCATTTAGTGTTAGTCTTTTAGTCATTTGACCTCGCTTTCTATATTTATATTACTATATCATTGTGTCCGAATTATGACTACCATTAGCCAAAATTACTGTGTCTTTACTATCATCTAAATAAGGATCAACCTTTTGTAAATGATAAGTAATGTCTTTATTATTATTCAACTCATCTAAAGCTAATAATTTTCTAGTAGCAGTAGTTAAATTAAATATGTCTTTTGAGTAAATGCTATATCTAGCCTCGCCCAAAAAATACTCTTTTTCAATTATGAAAAATTTACTTTCTTTGTCCATTTATTTCTCCTCTTAGTTGTTGGCTTTATTTTTAAATCAATAGGTATATAAAAATCTAAATCATCAATTATACTTTCACTTTCCCAAATTTCTTGAGCAAAAATAAAAGTTTGATTTGTAAGATTTGTCATCTCACAATTTAGTTTTACATTTTCTCTTTTGACTTTCATGCGAATAGTTTACAAAAAAATTGTGGCAAGATTATGTCAAACCATTAGTCATTATTGTCGCACCCCTGCGTCAATGTTGACCACCCTACGCCATACTTCCGCCACAATCCTATATTATTATATATTCCATCAGCCTCATTTGAGAGTTTATCGCTGAAACAAAACTATAAACTCTAACGGGACTTGCACCGGCAAAAGCAAGTAGGATTAGACTGGTCCTGGAAGATAGCCATTGGACCAGTACTGATCCCTGGTCTAATATGTGCTAGTCTGATCAACTAGTATGCACCGACTCAAGTGTGTGCCGAATATATTCAAACGAATATTAGACCTGGGATCAGTTCTGGCCGGTGGTGGTGGATGTGCCAGTACTGATCCCTGGTCAATTGTATAGGTTTCTAGAACCGCTATGGGTACAATTGCAATTGACCTGGGATCAGTCGTCTGGTTCGTCCACTGAAGTTGACGGTACCGGGCTGATCCCTGGTCCAGTAGCTACGTGCCGGATAAGCTCCCGCGGGGCAACTACTGGACCTGGGATCAGTGAGTGAGAAATACTAGTTATTAATTTGCTCCTCACTGGTCTAGTTTAGAATTATTATAAAGTAAAAATTATTATGAAAGTAAAAGCACAAGCACCAAGCCACAAGCTGCGACAAATTGTCGCAGGACAATTTGGTAAATTGACAAAGCCTCAAGCGTCAAGCAACAAGCTGCGTCAAAGTGTACAATGTTTTGTACCGGGTCGACGTGTTAAGAATCGATTCAGGAGGAATATATGAAAATAAAAGATGCATTAAAAATTACAGATTCGTTTACAAAGACGTCTAAGATGCCGGGCCTATCGTACAGCCTGCCGGCCTGGGAGTGTAAGACAGGATGGAAGCTTGCTCAGGTCCCTGGCACGCCTTGCTTTAGCTGTTATGCTAAGAAGGGCAACTATACAAGATATCCAGCAATTAAAGCAGCTCAATATAGAAGGCTGTCAGCAATTGAAAACCCGCTATGGGTTCAGGCAATGGCCGCTAAAATTAAAAATCAAAAATGGTTTAGATGGCACGACGCTGGCGATGTGCAATCAGTCGAGCATATGCAAAAAATTTTGGAGGTTTGCAGGTTAACACCTGATACGCGTCACTGGTTACCAACGCAAGAGCGTCAGTTCTTACCAGCACCTGAAGAGGTCCCTGAAAACCTGGTGATAAGATTATCAAGATCTAAAATAGATGGCCCTGCTTCCAGCGCCTGGAGTCATGAGTCAGGCGTCACGACTGGTGAAGCTCGAACATGTCCAGCCCCTGATCAAAGCGGCAAGTGCGGCAGCTGTAGACAATGCTGGGACCCTGAAGTAAAGGCGGTTGTTTATGGCAAGCATTAGATCAAAACATAATAACTTATTAAATTATTTTTTATATAATGACTCACAGCTGTCTCCAGCTTATGTTAGAAAATGTAAAAAATTTTTTAAAAAATTAAAGGTAAAAAATGCACGTATTCAAACATCCAAAATTTTATGAAGAGCTGCGCAAGAAGCGCAAACAATTTCAACAAGAAGAAAGGAAAAGAAATGCAAAGGAACAAGCAACAAGCACGAAGGCACAAGCAGCAAGCGTCAAGCCACAAGCTGGAGACTCTGATAAAGATTCTTCATGATGCATGGGCCTATGAGAATGGTTACAAGGCTCAAGCTCCAAGACACAAGCTGCGACAAAATGTCGCGCGGTACAATGCCTCGGACTACAAAGACTCAAGCAGCAAGCCACAAGCGTCATAACCCATGACGCAAGGCTCAAGCTTCAAGCCACAAGCAACAAGCTCCCGGATTCTTTCTCCTCTGTAAAGTTTTGGCAGGCTACAAGAGCCATCCAAAACTAGGATAAAAGTATTGTTTGGATGTTTCACGTGAAACGCAATCTGGTGTGGGGAGAAGGTAACTTTATTAGTTTTTGTATATTTTAATTCAACAGTGAAAAAGTGGCCGCTATTATTATAGCCCAATAAGTCGGGAGTACCAGGAACACTAAGGTTTTCAATCCTAATCCAGGATATTTGATTAATATTTTTCTTAACATTTCCATAAAATTTGGTCTCAGGTTTCAAACTAACAGGCTATTCAATTTTGTTCAAAACTTGACCCATATTCCATGTTTCTGCTTTGACTGTTAAGACTAGTCGATGAGTTTCTCTAGCTCCCAATATTTTATTTTCCATTAATTGTAAAGAGGAAACGTCATAAAATTTACCATCAGGTAAACAAACTTGAACTCTCGCTTGTTGTACAACAGGAGACTTCATCATCTTGTCTAGAACTTGTCTTAATAATTTTCCATTCATAACTTTTATATTTTTGGATGGGGCCCAGTATCTCGTAGAAAGAGTTGATAAAAACTACGTCGTAAGCCGACCCCAACCTTATAACCAACAAAGTGAGCGTAATGAAAACATTACAATCATTGCTTTTTTATCATTGTCATGTTAAAAGTCAAGGCAGATACAAATATGACACAGAAAACAAGAGACAGACAATACGATGGTAGATCAAGACCTACCAACGATTTATATAAAAAGAACTTCAATAGAATCTTTGGCAAAAAAGAAAAAACTACATCAGAGTTATTGATGGAAGGATTTGAAGAAGAAAAGAAAATGTTAGAGGAAGAAGAATAGCATGGGAGTACCCAAAACATTAACAGAAAAGCAAATGAAATTTGCACAAGAACTAGTCGCCAATGAAGGAAGAAAGACTGGCACACAATGTGCTATCGATGCAGGTTATTCAAAAGACGCAGCAAGACAACAGGCTAGTGTATTACAGAATCCAAAATTATATCCACTTGTGGTTAAATATATCGGTGAACTCAGAGAAGAATATCAAAAGAAATACGAAGTAACTTTCGGAAGTCACGTCAGAGAATTATCTAAACTTAGAGATGAAGCAAGAGATAAGAAAGCGTGGTCAGCTGCGGTGAATGCAGAAGTTGCGAGAGGAAAAGCAGCGGGCTTGTATATAGAACAAAAGATAATAAGAACTGGTAAACTTGAAGACCTATCAACAGAAGAATTAGAGCTAAGAATGAAACAGATAATAGACGATTACTCACCGATTCTCGAAGACGTTGAAGTGGAAGAACTAATAGAAAAAGTAAAGACCCCACCAAACAAAAAAGAAGACTCATTAAATTAAAATCTTCTCCATCTTTTTAACACAGCCTTTTGGAAATACATTACGATCGCTAAAGCATTCAGAGTTAGCATCATAGCTAGCAAAGGTTTTAAGTACTTTAGAATCATTATGAAATACATATGCACTGGTAATCATTACAGCAGGCTTCATATCCATAAATTCATTATTGTCAGCGTGTCCGCTGTCTCCCAGGATATCTAACCAAGTTATCTTGTAGAAGTAGTATCGCTTCTTGTTTATAACTACATGTCTGTATTTTGATTTCTTATATTTCATAATTTTCTATAATACTTTTTTACAGGATTTTATGTAAAATAAAATCAAGAAAAAATTTGAACCTCACGTTGGGAATTGTAACCTTATGTAACCTCATTGTAACCCAATTGTAACCTCAACAAATGGCTTAAAATAACAATAATAGTCAATTGTAACCATGTAACCCCTCTTCGTAACTATTTTCAAAAAATATTTTATAAAAATCTTGGTAAAAAGTATTATAGGTTTTTATCCCTGATTCCTGATGCATGATTCCTGCTCCATTATCCATGATTATTGGCCAATTCATTACGTTTTTTGTAGTAATACCTACTTTGATGCTCTTTTATCTTCTCCTTATTATTCAAACGCCATTCTTTTAGGTATTGTTTCCTCTTATCCGTCTTACGGTATTCAGCATCATGGTTTTTAAAATATTCCTTATTATTCAGGCGATATTCCTTACTGTACTTATTCAGCCTATCCTTATTTTTTATAGAGTATTCTATATTGTAGTTTATTTTATCTTGATAATTTTTATATGGCATTTTTATCCTTTTCATTAAAATATAGGTCAACACGTCTTAACCATTTCCATAAAAAACGTTGAAATTCCTTATCTTTTATCTCAAATTTTTGAAACAATTTATCTTTAGTACACATTAGAATGATTCCAGACTGTATCTTCGTATCATAAACATAGTTATGAGCCATGGCGTATGCCGCCAGCTGCACAAAATAGTCCTCAATCCATTCTTTCCGCTTAGGCTTGTTTGACTGTTTAAAGTCAATGATAGCAGGCCTACCATCGTAGACACCAACACAATCAGTTGCTCCAGCGTATAGACCTGGATAGTATACAGTGATCTCTGATCCCCATATCTCGTCCAAATGACCCCTGATGCCTGACTCTATAACCTTTTTGGCCATTACCCCTGCAAGTTGCCCCTGATCGCTTAAATCAGCGTGTCCTTGGCCCAGCAAATAGCCTTCTAAGATCCTATGCATGATTGTACCGCGCTCCGCTGCATCGTTCTTAATGAACTCTGCCTTATTTTCGCCAACATTCTGCCTCCATTTGGCCAATATTGCCTTCTTTTCGTCGCTTTGTGTAGCTTGTAGAATGGTTGTAACACTTGGTAACTTTTCTTGAATGCCTACATCATAATGCCTTTTACCATCAATCAAGGCACGTGTTGAAGTCGGGTAGTCGAATTGTTTATTCCACTTCATTATTTAATCCTTTTAAAAGTTTGTCTTCCTTTTTCTTTTTATCCGATAAATATTTACTCATGTTAGCTTTGTATATTTTCTCCCACACCCAGGCGTGTTTGCTTTTAACATTAAAACTTTTGACACATTTTTTAGGAAACCACAGATTGATATCATTTTCTAATTTAAGATAGACCGCTTTAGGTGTTTCTTTAATCAACGTAAAATTTTTTATTTGCTTGTAGTAATTGTGATCATAATTACCCAAAGGCATGCTCCAATCCATTACCAACCACCCCATCCGGGAGACTGATACATCGGATTATTATTTATAATGGCTCTATATAAACATTTTTCAACGGTCTCCTTATGAATTCGTCTATTCTCTGTTCTGGACCATGAATTAGGACCACGTCGAATCAATCTTCTTGGTATCCAAAAAGCATAGTCAGACATTAAAAAATTATTTTCTTTATTATTGAAGTGTGTACTCTTACCTGGATAAAGAGTCTTGACTCTGATTAAATGTTCTGTGTCGCTTATGTTGTATTCTACAAATGTGTTTACAATTTCTCTCCAGTTTTTTAATTTAAACTTAGCTAGATCGGCATTTAAAAATTTATATTTATTTGCTGCAACTACATCATACTCAACTGGCGTATGAAAATGGTAGCTTGCATGATTGTCTTTCCAAAGTCCACGAACACTGTGGCGATATGCATAACTCATAACTTAAAACTCTGAAGAGCTACTAACTTCTCCTCGGCTTCTGCTATCTTCTGTAATTGCTTATCTACTTCGTCAATATGTTGTGGGTGTTCTCCAATACCTACTGAATTATCTAAATAAATATTTATAGTCGCATGAGCCTCAGCTATTTGTGCTTCGTATCTTGCGATAAGTGCGTTAAGTATTCCTATTCTTCTGTCTGTGTTCATTTTTTTCCTCTATTTCTCCTTGGGAGTTACACTCCCTGCATTGTTCGATTAAGCGTATTATTGATTCTTGATGCTCGTTCATACCGATTACCTTTATGTAACCATTGCCCTTGCACGTCTGACATATTACCTTCTGCATAACTTTCCTCTATCTTTTTAAATGTTAAACCAACCTTTTTTCTTACTAAATTATGGTCCAAATCAGCATAATGGCAAATTGTGGCAAAATCTTGATTTGGTTCTGTAATATATAAAAGGTCATGAAATGTCACATCTGCTTTGTACTTATGTTTCATTACACAGGCTTTAATTGCATCTTCAATAGCAACCACTAATACGTTTCGCCATAAAGATTTTACTGGGTCTTTTGTTTTTGATTGATAAATATCAACCGCTTTTGTTCCGTAACTTACCATTTAGTTTTACCACCTTCTCATTGATTATTAATTCCAGAGCCTTGGCTCTAGATACTCTTACCGTTGGCACGATAACTTTACAAATTTTATCTAATTTTCCACACGCTTCGTGCGAGAGTGCGACTGATTTGTATTTACTTATGTCTGTCATTACTGTATCCTAACTATCTTTATATTAATTATATAGGATTTTTATATTTTTTTACAAGGAAGTCAATGAAGTTTTTTTTAACAATATACATATGTTCTGTTATATCACAGCAATGCGCAGAAGTGCCTATTGAGAAACACGATTATAAACGTCTTCATAATACCCATTATGGATGTGTTCAAAAAGGATTGGGTGAATCTTATTCTATTTTATTTGATGGTGAGGTTTTTTCCGCAGACCAGGTGGAGAGCGTAGAATTGTATCCGAAGTTTCATTGTCATAAGGTTGACAATTACCAAGAGAACGCACCACTCGATACCACTCCTCCTGTAGAGCAAGATTCTTAGTTTTATTATATTTTATAGCTAACTCGTCAGCTTTATTTGTTACCATTCTAATTAAACTATTCATAATTAACCTTGTCCTTTGTACCTTCGTTGCTTTTGATGACGCTTCTCATTTTTATTTTTATTTTTCTTATGTTGACGAGGCCCTCTTTTCTTAGGCTTGTCCCGAGGTGTGAAAAATTTAAAGCTTTGTCGTGCCATTGTTTTTTATAAAATTTTTATCGTTTTCTGACAGCTGCATGTATCTTATTCTGCCATTAATATGTTGTTTGGTATCGGCGCCACATCCAGTGCATCTATAAAAATCTTGCACAAGAGCAACTAAAATAGTTTCATCTCCACACTCTTCACAGTGCCCCATCACTGTATCAATTTTGTTAAATAATTTTATTGCTTTATCATCTATCATACTAAATCTTTCGCCTTTCCTATTACTGGTTTGTATTTAACTCTTTTATCTTCTCTGTAAGCATGTAAGAACTGCCTTCTTGGTTGATACGGTATATAACTTGCATGTATCCATCCCGAGTTAGGTTCCCCTGGAGTGTAGAATTCTAAAATCAGCTGATCTGTTTCACAGTTCATATGGACCCAATCAGCTACCT
>CAACVD010001797.1_pt1 | contig 10204 bp, 14 predicted proteins | sample 2381771 | NCBI WGS metagenome assembly CAACVD01 (sample SAMEA5211965, study PRJEB30684) | marine metagenome | biome: Marine; feature: Epipelagic; material: Water | collected 2015-10-15 | depth 15 m | reverse complement strand
ATTTTAATAAAGTAAATGTAATTTTAATTCCTTTTTTAATACAAAGTTGTTGTAACTCTAGTAAAGCTTGTGTGTAATGCATAGTCACATCACTATGACAAGGTGTGCAAACCATTAAACTATGTTTTGATTTAATTACTTTTTTTGTTTCTTTTTGTCCGGTGTCCGGTTTCCACATAGGAAGAGTAGCTTTTTCGTATGGCGTTACCTCCACTTCTTTAAGTGTTTGGTAAGTATCCTCATTTATTGTTTCTTTCATTCAAGGCTCCTTTCAGAAAGTTTGTCCACTCCATACCCTTTTTTTGCCAGTTATAAAATCTTTTATAAAACTTTTGTTGCTCCTCTAGATGGTCTTGCATAAAACCCTCGTGCAAATAATCAGCAGCTATATTAATTGCTCCTGCAGTATCTTGTGCCATTTGTTCATAATTTGTTGAGTAATTAATATATACAGGCCACTCTGCACATGTTTCATATAAAGCTCCAAAATTATTAGTAATCACATGTACTCCAGAAGCTAATGCTTCAAGTGCTGATGCACATGATGTTTCTTCAAATATAGATGGGTATACAAACATATCATAACTAGGCATTACCTCTCTAATATATTCATTAGGTTTATAACCAATGTAATTTACATTTGGTAATTTTCTAGCTTGTTCGTATAGTTCTTCAAAATCTTTTTCAGTGTTCTTTTCAAATTCAGATCCGTAAACTTTACATGAACTATAAACATCTAATTTTATATTAGGGTTTTCAATTTCTTGCATAGCACGTAATAAAACATTTAGCCCTCTCCATGGAGTACAGTGGTGAATTAATTTAATAGGGTTTCCTCTTTTATATATTTTTCTAACAGGAAAATTATCTATACCATTTTTAATAACAACAGATCTTTCAGTTGGTATATCAAAAGCATATCTAAACTTTTCATAGTTCCAATGACTATTAAAAACATACCAATCATACTCTTTGTGCCTTTCTTTATCCTTAAAGAATTTCTGTAAATTAGGTTGATCCCAAGAATTTTTTTGCCAAAGAATATTTAATTTATTTGAGTCTATTGGAACTTTACCAGGAATAGATGTACATATTTGTACTTGATCTAATAACTCTTTGGAGACATACTTTTCGAGCATTTCCATTTGTAGCTCAGTGGCTCCTCGAGGTTTCATTATTTTTTGGTTAGCGATTCCATAGAAACTTTAGTAACTTTGATTTCAAGGTCTTGTCTAAAGTCATCCACAGTAGTGTCAGTGTTGGGATCAGCAACATCAGCATCAAAATCATCTTTACTAGCATACACTTTTCCTGTTCTCTTATGCTTGACAATTTCGGTTGCTGTTGCAGGTATTTTAATTGTATCACTCATTTTTGCCTCCTTCCTTGTCTATTGTATTTTTTATTATTTTGCAACTTTTTTTTCTTATTAGGGTTCTTACAATGTCTTCTAGGTCTTTTTCTAGGCTTATCCCTTTCAACAAAGTCCTTAAATTTTCTAGCCATTTTCCTGCGATCTATCTATTAAAGCATAACTTACTAAACCAGATATTTCGTTAGCTGTATCTGCTTGCATTTTAAGAATATCACTAGCTTCTAAATTTATTGTTTCTAATGCAAAATTAAAAGTTTCTTTATTCAGTTGTTTATGTGCAACTTGTACATCTGCACCTGCACCAGATTTTCTGATAAGTAAATCAGTATCCACATTACTCGCAGTATTATGAACTGCTTCAATATTTTTTACAATTATTGTTGCATCAGCAGGACAAGTCAAAATAGTTGTCACATTAGTTGTATCTAAATCAAATGCTTCGCTTTTGTATCTAATTGTCATGACATAAACCAGGTGAATGTATCTTGTTCATTTTTTAATTCTTGTTGGTAAGTAGTGTTTAACTTATCTTGCATTGTTCGTAAAGACTGAGACACTTGTCTTTGATTTTCTTCTGTATATGAAGAGGAAGGTTCAGGAATTACTATATCTACTCTAGCCATTAATACCCACTGTGTAATCCACCTGGACCTGCTGTTTGCCTTGCCTGTGTAGGTGCTGCTGCTTGTGTTGTTTGTGCTGGAGCTGAGTAACCAGATCCCCCAGGTCTGTCGTTTCTACCTCTATCTTGATTTGTAGGTTGCATATTTGTAATTCTAGGAGTGATAACTGTATTAATTTTTCCTTGTGTATCTTTTAAAATATCTTTTTGGATAGCTTTTTGCGCACGTTTACCTCTCAACACACCTGCAATTCCTTTTACTGATTCTGGTAATAAAGAGCCAATTGTTAAAGCTGCACCAAAAGGGTTACTTAAACTCAAAGCGTTTCCTCCTATAACTGATTGTAATACATTACCTTTTATACCATCGAGTCCTAATTTTTTTATTCCATAATTTATAGCTACATTTTTACCTGTATCTAGTGCTAAGTTTTTTAAATCTATTTGTGAATTTTCATCTGGAGCAAGAGCCTTAATTCCAAGTGTGTCAGGACTTTGAGCACCCATTAAATCTTGTTCTAAAAGAGAGTCTGAAGGTTTATATCCCTGAAAATCTGGATTTGATGTTAAAGCAAGTTGCTGATCTATAATTCTTTGTGTTATTGGATCCATTATCCCCTCATACCATCTGGTTGTATATCTGCTCTAAAAGTTCCGTATCTCCAACTTTCATCTATAGTTGTATTTGCAACTTTTAAACTAGCAAATCTAGATCTTGCTCTAGTATCTACTTTATCAGTAGAACTTGTTATTGTAAATGGTCCTAAAGGAGATGATGAAGCACCATCGGATGGATAGTCTCTTAGATTAATAGTAATCTGAGCATTCCCTGTAAGCAATTTAAAGTCTGGTATAAATCTTCTCATACTTATAAAATCCTGTCCCTCTCCTAAATCAAAATCACCAGATTGTATAAATGCTTCAATAGCTGTTTTATTTCCTAAAGAATCTACTTGATTATTACCTATCTCATGAGCATAATAAGTTGAAGCACCGTGTATGTTTGTTACACCTTGAATAGTAGGGAAAGTTGGTGTGCCCGTAGATGCAAATTCTGTAGCATAGGGTTTAGAATATAAAGTTGAATCTTGCCAAGAGGTCCTAGCTAAAGAACCTGTTGCCCAAGTGTTTTCTGTGTAATTATAAGTTACTACTCTATCAATATCGGTAGAACCATTTTTAGGATAAAACCAATTAACCTCTTCATATAAATGATTTAAACCTGCATATATTTGTTCACCTGAACTATAATTTAATCCTAAATTATTTCCTTTATTGGTAAAAACAAAGTCCTCTACTAAACATGGAAGTGATTTAACAGTACCATCATATACAAAAAAACCACCTGCTTGACCCATCCACCATACTCTTCCATTAGCATATTTTATTGCGTGTTGACCAATTAACCCACAATTACTTCCAACTTGTCTTATAGAAAAAGTAAAAGGTGGTCCTACAAATTGCATCACATACGCAGCATTATCTGTTACAATTAATATGTAATCTTTTGCTTTTGCAGCTCCAACAATTCTAGTACCACTATCTAATCTAAACGTACCTGCAGTGTTAACCGAAGTAGGTGTATAATCTGATAAATTTTCTTGATCACTAAATCTAATAAACATTGGGTCTTGACTAGATGAGTCTCCGATAGTGGTTTCTGTACCAAGAATAATTAAGTGTCTATCTCTTTCAGATACAATTGACATTGTAGATCTTGTTGGTGAATTAGATATTTGTGTTGCTCTAGTGTTTAATGCATTTACATCAGTATTGATAGGACTCCATGAAAAAGTTTTTCCATTTTTTGATGTTGCAATTAATATTTGTCCAAAATGATCAAGCGACCAATTAGATGATTCAAGAACCACTGAGGAGCTTAAAGATGCTTCTCCCCATGCTGTGTAATATTCAATTGATGCACCACTAGAATGAGCCGACCTTGTGCCCGCAACATCTCTGGTAATTCCAGTTAAAGTTGTTGTTGTGGTTCCAGTGTAAGAAATAAATTCTGCCCCAACTTTTATAGTACCTGTTGAGGGGAAGTTTGTAGTTGATACGACTGTTATAGTAGTTCCTGAGCCACCCGTTCCTGCAGTATCATCATTGAGTGCACCGTTTAATGTAGTCGTTATTCCAGAAGCTCCTCCCCATGTTGATGTGCCCCAACCAAAACCAGAAGTTTGATTAGCAGGCCCAAGGTTTAAATAAGGATTAATTGTAGCTGCACCACTAGCAGCAACAGAAGTTCCAGCGTTTGTTGCCATTGTTATAGTAAAAGTATCATTTGTAGGAACTGTTATAACTTCAAAAGTATTGTCCGTAAAATTAGCAGCTGTATAACCTGCTCCTACCGGAGGTGTTACTGAAGTAAAAGTAAATAAATCACCAATAGAAAGTCCATGCAATACTTTATTTACTGTAACAGTAGGTGAAGTATTAACCGTGGTAAAAGTTGCACCACTAATTGCAGTCTCTAATGGGGTTATATCATAAAAAGCACCTTCGTAATAAATTACTAATAGTTTACTTGTGCCTAGAGCAACATAACGTCTTGAATCTAAATCAGCCCAAACCAACTGTTCTCTAACGGTTCCAGTTAAGGTTGAGCTTGTAAGTTGTTCCCATCCACCAATTTTTTCAGGTAGTCCGTACCTAAACCTTACAAAATCACCGTCAGTCCATTGACCTTCTGCTGCAGTTTCAGTTACTTGCTTATTAAACCCTGGAGCTATCTGTACATTTGTTAGTGGCATATGGCTATTATACACTAAAATAATCTATGTATAAATACAGTCTATTTAGGTAAATTTAAATTCCAATCTAAGTTATTTAACAGTTCCTCAACATTAAAATCTCTTTTTTTTCCAGATTTAATATATTCATGAAGTTCTTCGGTATCAAATATAATCCAATGATCCACAGCTTCAAACACTATTTTATCTGCTTTCGTATTAAAAAAACCTATTTTTTCTGACTTATTATTATCAACTGGTTTTAAGGGTCTTATGTCAAACTTGAATGTTTGATTTCCATTTCTAAGCCTACCTTCTATATCCCATATTTCTTGTCTTTTTTGTTCATCGTTTGCAAAAACGGGGTCTTCAATATGATCAACAAAAGATTTCATTTATTTGAAATTATATTTTAAAAGATATATACATTGCTTATGGAAGATAATCTAGCTTACTCTTATACTTTAAAAGAGTTACCCTACACAACTCTGACAAAAATACATGATTTTACTTATACAGATGAAATAGGCTTAAAATATTTTGAAGATAAAATAAGAGATAATTTAGGTCCTAATAATTATAAAACAAATGTAAAAGGTCAAATGACTTCATGGGGATTGTTTTTAAAAGACCCTGAATTTGAACTTTTTATAACTAATGTATTTTATCCAACCATCTTTAAACATAAGGGTATATTAACAGCAGATAATGAAAAGGAGATACTTATAAAAGACGCTTGGGGAAATTTGTTAAATAAGGGGGAAAAGGTCGAAAGGCACCACCACAGAGATTCTTATTATAGTACAATTATTTATTTTGATGATGTTGCACCACTACAAACAGATATTGGCAGTTTCTCAACCCATAGAGGAAAAATAATAACTTTAGATGGCTTTTTACATCATTGGGTAGACCCTGTCCCTAAAGAAAGAATAAATTTAGTTTTTAATTGGAGTAGTAAAACTGGTGAAAATAATTGATAATTTTATAAATAAAGATTTATATTTACAAATTAAAGAAACATTATTTAGTGATAACCTTGCTTGGTTTTTAAAAAACGGAACAGTCAAGGGTGAGAAAAAAGATATACAATGGTTTTCTCATAGTGTTTATAATAATCTAAAACCAAATAGTGATGTATTTAATTTAATGCAGGAGTTCGTTAAAAAGTTAAATATTTCATCGATTGTTGAAATAAGAATAAACTTATCTTTTAAAACTAAAGAAAACTTTAAAACCTTGTGGCACAAAGACTATGATTATAAGAATTTAAAAACAGCTATATTTTATTTTGATACTGATACAACAGGAACTTACTTCAAAGTAGATAATAAAGAAAAATTGGTAAAAGCAAAAGAAAACAGAATAATTATTTTTGATTCGGATACTGAACACTGCGCTATGTTAAATAATAAAATAGATAAAAGAATTGTTATAAATTTTAATTATTATGAAAAAACTTAAAGACATTGTAATTGTAGGTGGTGGTTCATCAGGTTGGTTGACTGCAGCTTATTTGAACTGGAATTTAAATAATTTAAATATAACTATTGTAGATAAAGAAATAGGAACACCAGTTGGAGTTGGGGAGGCCACACTTTTAAATTTTGCTCCTTTCTTATCTAGTTGTGGTTTTGTAAAAGAAGAATGGTTTCCTGAAATGGATGCAACAGAAAAACTAGGAATAGAGTTTGTAAATTGGTTAGATAAAAATAAAAATGTTTACCATCCTTTCTATAATGATCAAAACACTTGTAAAGATTATAAAAAAGCAATGACGACTAAATTCGATAATTTATCTAATGTAGCGTATCACGTTAATTGTGGAAAATTAGTTTTATTTATACAAAATAAATTAAAAGATAAAGTTAAGTTTATAAAACAAGATGTTAGTAAAGTTGTTCATAATGATAGTGGAGTAGAATATTTAAAATTAAAGAATAACGAAAAGATAAAAGCAGATTTATATATAGACTGCACGGGCTTTAATTCTATTTTAAAAGAAAAAACAGAAAAGATAATGTTGAGAGATAGATTGATCTGTGACACAGCTGTTGCTGCACAGGTTTTTTATAAAGATGTTAAAAAAGAAAAAGTACCTTATACTAGATGTGAGGCTGTAGATGAAGGTTGGGTATGGTCTATCCCTGTTGCATCACGTATTGGTTCTGGTTTTATATTCAATAGACAAATAACAAATATAGAAGATGCAAAAGATTTTTTTGTAAAACATTGGGATAATAGAATTAAAAAAGAAAATTTAAAAACAATAGACTGGACACCTTACTATGATAAAAAAATGTGGAATAAAAATATTGTGTCTGTTGGATTATCAGCAGGTTTTATTGAGCCATTAGAAAGCACAGGATTAATGTTAGCTATGGAGGGTGTATATTCTTTGTGTAAAAGAATTTATAAATATTCTTTTAATGAGAACGATCAAAACTATTACAATCAACATATGAAAATGTTTTATGAAAACAGTATTGATTTTGTAAATATGCATTATTTAGTTTCTAAAAGAAAAGGTATATTTTGGGAAAAAGGTAGACAATTAAAACCCTCTGGAAGATTTAATCTATTTAAAAAAGATACACTTAACAAAAATTATAATGAATTAAATGAGAGAGGTTTATTTAATGATTCAGATTGTTTTGTTTCTAGTAGTTGGTTTTGTTGGTTAAAACAAACGTTATGATAATTCAACCTATCTTTAGTACATTCTTCTGCAAAACAAAATTAGATGTGGATCATGCTGCTATCCTGAAAGAATTAGAAAATGTTAAATACAGATCTGTAGAAGATGCAACACAAACTTACATGTCAAAAAGTATAAAATTATTAGATATTTTGAAAAAAGAAAAACAATTTAAAATAGCTATAAATAATATTATGTCTAAAACAATTAATGAACTTGGGTATAATATTAAACACCAACTAATTAATTCTTGGTCAACTAAAACACCACCGAATACTGAAGGAGAATACCACGTGCATAATAATTTTTGGCTATCAGCTGTCTATTACCCTCACGGAAAGCCTTCAGATAAGTATGAAATACAGTTTAAATCAAACTTCTCTCATTTTGATATACCTGTAAATAATTATAATACTATTAACTCTAGCACTTGGAAATTAAATGTAGAGAAAGGGGATTTAATTATTTTCCCTGCATTACTTCAACATAAAATTAAAAAAAATATTTCTGCAAGATCTAGATATTCTATTGCAATGAATTTTCTGCCTTTAGGAAAAATAGGTAGTAGTGATGGTTATATGGAGTATAAAAAATTATGAAACAATTAAAATTTCCAAAGCATACCTTTATGGTTGGAGCTTACATAGATTTAAAACTATGCGATAAAATAATTGAATATCATAAAGCATTTAGACACAGATCTTACCAAGGAACTGTTGGTTCTGTACTTAATAGTTTTGTAGATAAAAATACTAAAGAAAGTTTAGACCTTCATATAAATAAAAACATATCTTTGTTTAGCGAATACAATAAAGAGTTAGGAAAAGTAATGGCCTTATACGAAGAAAAATATAAATTTGTTAAAAACTTAGAAAAAATTAACAATATTCAAGAAAATACAAATATACAATATTACAAACCAAAATGTGGGTTTAAAAAATGGCATGCTGAAAGACAAGGGTTAAATAGCTCAAAAAGAGAATTTGTATTTATGACGTATCTTAATGATGTACCTAATGGAGGAACAGATTTTTATTATTATCCAGAATTAAATTTACAAGCTAAAAAAGGTTTAACAATCATCTGGCCTTCTGACTGGACACATACACACCGTGGTGTGATTTCAAAAACTCATGAAAAATATATTGTTACTGGTTGGTTTAGTTTTTATTAAATATCTTCCCAACTTGAAGTGGATACATTCCAATACTTATCAGCAGACGGTACATCTGGAGTAGAATATGCTTCCCATCTTAAATTATTTTCATTCCAATGCACAAGTCCCAAACTTCCCCTGTCAGGTTCAGCAACAGGAGGTTGCCATATAAAATTAGAATCTAGAGTCCATGAATCAAAAGGTTGTGGTTGATAAATAGTATTTGAATCTGAGTCATAATTAAAATTAACAGATACTCCTTTTTCACAAAGGATATAATTTGAAGACACATCCTCTATTAAATTTTTACAGTGATCAATACCTAGATTATAATCTTCATCAGAAAATCTAGTTACATCAACTACTTTATTATTTTCTATTTTTGCTAAATATTTAGTCATTACTGATATATGTACCTTATTATTACTCTTCCATCTCCGCCTTGGCCACCAGTAGCATCGCAACCTCCGCCGCCTCCGCCACCAATTCCATCAGTTCCTGATTGGCCTCCGCCACCAAGGTTTTGTCCACCTTGACCGCCTCCGCCAGATCCACCTTGGCCTTTAGTTCCGCCCCAAGCAGATCCACCACCTCCGCCACCGTATGTGACTGATCCTCCTGTGATACTGCTTGCAAAACCTTGGCCACCTTGGCCACCTTGGTTTCCACCACCGTTATTTCCTTGGTTACCGGCTCCTCCTCCAGCTCCAGCTCCTACGTTTGAAGGATTTGCATTATTACCATTATTTCCACGGCCTGTTCCACCAGTGTTTGATTGGTCAGAGCTACCACCATTAGGGTTAGCTCCTCCTCCACCGCCACCGCCAGATCCACCTGTACGTCCCGCAGCGTTAGTACCTCCACCGCCGCCTCCTCCTGAAGCAGTCACAGTAGTGTTTCCTGAAAAAACTGAATTATTACCATCTGATCCAGCACCATTAGATCCGTTTCCGTTTCCACCTGTTCCGATGTTTACAGCATAGTTTGTTGCTGAGTTTAAATCATGAGAACCATCAATAACACCTGCAGCTCCTCCGCCACCGCCTTCTGGTCCAGCGTCACCGCCTCCGCCTCCGCCAGCGACTAATACATATTCAAAAGAGTTATCAGTTCCTAAACTTTGGACACTAAATTGCCCACTGTTATTGAAAGTATGAATTTTGTAGTTTCCAGATGTTGATATAGATCCACCAGTAGCAGTTGTAAATGTTAAATTACTTGATCCCCTAAACACACCCATAGCAATTTGTCCAGAAGTTGGAATAGGCCCATTAGGAGCAGGAGCAGCATTGGGAACATTAGCTCCACCCTTATAATATTCTGAAATTGAAATAGGGTTACTACCTCCAAATTCAGTTTGAATTTCTGTCATTTTCAAATTAGTATTTGGTAATGCCATTACTTATTCTCCTTATTACTTAAAACTTCTATTTTATCATTTAAAACTTTTACTGCTTCAATCAATAAACAAGTAAGTCTATCGTATTTTACAGCTTTAATTCCATCATTTCTTTGAGCAACTGCTTCAGGTAGAACTTTTTCTACTTCTTGAGCTATAACTCCAACATCTTTTTTTCTAACAAAGTATCCATCTTCTCCGCCTCTCTTATCTATGTAT
>CAACVD010001796.1_pt1 | contig 10205 bp, 14 predicted proteins | sample 2381771 | NCBI WGS metagenome assembly CAACVD01 (sample SAMEA5211965, study PRJEB30684) | marine metagenome | biome: Marine; feature: Epipelagic; material: Water | collected 2015-10-15 | depth 15 m | reverse complement strand
ATTATTGAATTATTTAAATGTTTTCTATCTTTATATTTTTCATCAAGTAAATATACATCAATATTATTAGGTTTAAATTTATGTAAAGCATAGTGATCAGCATTCCAATCAATAAAATTATTTTCCGTAAAAATATAATTTACAATTTTGTTAATATAAGTTTTATTAATTTCAGTATTTTTAAATAAAAGAAACCCTTCATTACTAAAAATATCACCATTAGACTCACTCTTTACGGTGAGTATATCATAATTTAATTTAAAAACTTCATCAAAATTTTTAAGAGCTATAGTATCAACATCTAATGATAAAACGTTATAATTCCTTTTTAATAGTTCTTTAATTGATAAAAATCTTGAATGACACGTGTAGAAACTTCTCGGACTATATAAGACTTTTTTAATATCTAAAATATTTTTAATTTTATATACATTATTCAATATCATTTTATCACTTGTTTTCAAAAGTGTCTTTTTTTCACTCATCAATGGATGATCTTCTATAATATTAATATTTTTATATTTTGATTTTATTTCTAAAAGTTGTTCTTTAGTAAAATCGACAACTCTTACAAAAATATCTGCTTTTATATTGACATTAATTAACGAATCTAAAAAAGGGTAGAGATATTTTACATAATTGTAATCAGTTGAACATGTAATAGCGTTATTCAAAATAGTTTTCATATTTACTTTTTCTTCTTACATCTAAAGTTGTACAATGGTGAGCGCCGCTAAAAATTTCGCAGTGTCTAAAAGGGGTACCTATTGCTTCTATATTATATTTTTTAAGTTTTTCATTCAAAACCTTTTCATATTGCGGGTGGCATACAATTAATTCTTTTGATATACTAAAAACATTTAATTCAATTCTGGGTGAAGCAAGTTTTATACCTTGTTTATCTATTTCATCTTTACTACGTTTTCTCATTGGTATAAAAACAAGATCCCATGTTTGTAACTCTTTTGGTAATTTATCTTTAATAAATTCTTTAGTTATTATAGCTAAACCAGGTTTTAAAGGTAAAAAAGAAGAATCGATATGTGAATCAGCAAGCGGTGCTGTTAATACTTTATACTTATCACCTAAAATATTTTGAAGCCATTGTGCTCCTAATCTCTGATTTTTATTAATAACATTCATTAATATGTGGCTACCTAATCTCATACAATTAGCAGCATCAAACATAATTTCATGACCGCAATCATAATAATTTTCTTTTTGTTTTATATCATTATAATGTTGTCTACCGGTAGATTCTTCAATCCAAGATAGGTCAAAACTATTATCTGTCATTAGAGGTTTTGGTGCTTGTACCCATTTACCACCTTGTTTAAAATAATCTAAAAATAAATGGTGTAATAAATTATTTTCAAAATACCTATAACGGCATGTAGGTGGTGATTCTATTATTGTATCACCTATAACCATTGCCATATCTCTTACATTTAATGCTGGGTGGATGGTGCTATCAAATATTGGAGTTTTAACATTACTAATACGTTTTGGCTTTTTAGGACGTTTTACATTAACGTTAAAAGATTCTAATAGTTTTACAAATTTTTCAATATCTTCTGAATGTTCTTCACAATGTTTTTTACTTATAGTTTCATCCCCATATTCATAAAATTTTTTATTACCTATATTTTCATAAAAAAATAACTTAAAAGAATAATCAAGCAACGGTAAATCAGTTGGAAAACCATCACCAACAATAACTTCTTCTAATTGGTCCCATTCATTATGACTGTTAACTATCAAATTCTTTAAGCTCATTCAATTGTATTTCTAAAGGTTTAATATTTAAGTCATATTTTGTTGTAAGAGATCTATCTAAAACTCTATTAACTTTTTGACCTTCAATACTATCAGTTAGTGTTTTTTCAACAATTATATTTAAAGAATATATTTTTGATATCAATTTACATAAATTGTATTTGGATATTTTTTCAGGACTATGTAAATGTCTGACACCATCCCAAAAACTATTATTTAAAATAATATTTTGAATATACTTAGCTAATTCTAAAGTAGTAACTCCATTCCATATACAATTATCATAACCTTGTATTTTATTGCCTTTATTTTCTAAAAGCCATTTTAGTAGACCACTATATTGTCCAATAAAAGACGTTCTAATTATTGTACCTCTTTTTACTAATTTTTTAGATAATGCATACACATCTGTTGCATTTGTTTTATCATCTTCATTATAATAACCTTTATCTCCTTTAAATACACAATCAGAACATATATGAATAAAATGAGCATTATATGTTTTGCATATTTCATTTAATGAGTTTGGAAAACTTGAATTTATTATAAAAGTTTTTTCAACACCTACTTCTTTTATTTTCGGTTTTAAAATACCTACACAATTTATAACAACATCACTAGGATTTAATATTGAAGTTAAAAAATTAAAATTAGTTGTAGTAGCATCAAATTTTTTTCTATCAAATATATAACAATTGTAACTTTGAGAGAGAAATTTATAAATATATCTACCCGCGTTACCGTTACCTAAAACTATTATTTTCATAAGGATTATAAATTAATTTACTAGTTGTTATACCAGGAATACAAGTAGTTCTCTCACGTATAGGTTTTTCTAGAGATTCTTTTTCCATAAAGACTTCATATAATTCACAACCGATAACTATCGCAAGATGTTCTAAAATATTTCTATACTTTTTTCTCCTATAAAAATCATAGAAGAAAATATTATGTTCATTATTAAAAACATAATCTAAATTAATATATTTTTTTATTTTTTTATGTTCTTTAAAAATTGAAGATGTATATTCTATATTATATTTGTAATTATAAAAATGCTGATGACCTTCAACCAAAATTAGATTTTTATTATAAAAAACAAATGATTTCCACTCTAAAGTACTGGTAAGTTTTAAAAAATTAGAAAAAATTATTTTAAAATTATTTTTACTTAAATCAACATTTGCATATTGTATAATTTTATTTTTTTTATGATTATAAAATTGTAAATTTATTTTCATATATCAAAAACATTTTAATTTTGATAAGTCTAATTTATAATCATCACTAGTAGAACTATCAGGATTATTACCATTAACATTATAAAAGTTTTGAATACCCATTACGGCTTGTTCGGGCGACATATACATGTGATAACCAATTTCTTCTACTGGCATTTTTAACATATCATTATAAAATATGGAAGGTCTACCATCATATCGCATTCGTCTAAACCAATCTGAAGCATGTTTGTTATCAGTTAAAATCATTCCACCTTTACCAGTGGAAAGAATTTTTTTAAAATTAAAAGATAAACAATAAAATGTACCCGGTATATACATATTTTTTGTAAAACGCTGAGCTGAATCAACAACAGGTACATTACCTATAGTATATATACCAGACCATGGATTATCTATAAACTTTACTTTATAACCTGCATGTATGACTTGCATAGGTACGGAAATATAAGTACGTTTTGGTACCTCTAGAAACTCGACAGATTCATCTTGTAACTTACAATATTTAAATGATAAAAAAAGAGCATTAGTGCAGCTATCAACAGCAACAGCATATTTACTACCTGCATATTCAGCAATTAGTTCTTCAAATTTATCTACATTTTCCCAAACTGTATTCATAATTTTTGATATATTACTTTATTATTTTTTATTAACTTGATAATATTATAATCTTTTTTTAATTTATTATTAACAATTTCAATATCGACATCCTCAGATATATAAATTTCAATATTAATATTTTTTGGTATTTTTATTTTTTTAAAAAATGAGTTTAATGTAATTGTTTTGAAACAATTGCTTTTAATAGATTTAATGTGTTTAAGTTTTTCATACTGTTTTAATTCTTCGTGTTTTAATATATCATCAATAATATCATTTTTATTTTCTTTTAATAATTTTAATTCTGGTTTAATAGTATCACTATAATATAGATTTATATTTTTACATTTATTTGAAACAAAATAATTATAACATTTAAATTTTTTAATCTTTTCAATATTTTTTTGTAAAGCTTCAATAATAATTATATCATTTTTTATTTGTTTAGGTATATCGTTATCATTAAGACACCCTACTATTATACTAAGATTTTTCATATATTAAACTAAAACCTTCAGCATATAAAGAATTACATTCCATGCCTCTAAATTTAGCATAAGCTAAAATACCTTCAGCACTACGAGGATTAGGATATTGTCTTAACTCATTCTTATATTTTTTAAAAGTATCTATTTTAAATTTTAAATCTTGTTCACTAAGCTGTACATAATAATTGCATTTAAAATTATTATTAAACGATTGAGTAGTTGATGAAGGAGTTTCATACATTAATATTTTTGTCGGTTGATGCTTTTGAAATCTTCTTAATATAACTTCGCACGCTTTATAAACTTCTTTATGATCTAAATTAAAGTCATCTTTATTAGGTATAAATATTGTATTTGGTCTTAACTTATTGTATATAGGTTCGATTTGTTTTAACAGATAATAACTATTAATCTTTTCATCTTCAAAAGGTAAAAGATCCCAACTATTAAATTGTTTATAAACATCTTGATATGTTGCTAAATCTTGCTTACGCTGGGAACAAATAATTAAATGAATATTATCACCATTACATTTTAATTTATTTATTACACCTCCGCAGCCTAGTATTTCATCATCAGCATGTGGAGCTATGAAAAGAGTACTCATATATATATTATACATGTATAATCTTATAAATCAAAAACTATTTTACCGTGTAAATGCAATTATACCGGAAATACAACAAGATAAAATACGTAATATTTTTTATACTTTACTATTTTTAAAAAAATATGCTTTAAAAAATAATCAAAATGAATTAGTTTTAGATATAGATAGACATATTACAGTTTTATATTTTGTTACAGATAAAATGTGGTTAAAAGATGTAAGAAAAGGCTGCTTATCGGAATTTAAACAAGAAGCCTATAATGTTTACCTTAAATATGATATAGATAAATTTAAAAAAATACCTAATATAAATATTGAAGAGGTAAATTTTAATAGTAAATTTTTAAAACATTTATATAATAATAATATTGATGATATTAATATAATTCTTCAACAAATAGAGGTCCCGGTAAAAATAAAGTAGGCCAAAATTTTATTACTTCTGCATTTGTTTGAATTTTTTTAAGATCATGGTTTATATTATAATTTAATACTTCTTTTTTAAGAAAAAATAAAATTTTTAAATTTTCAATTTTATTATAATATAATATATTTCTATCACTTTCATATTCATCATTGATTGATAATGCAAAATCATTTATATCCTCTTGTAATTCAGATAAAATATTATCTTTATAAGACATAATAAAATTAGACCAAACAGACTTAACATGATTAATGTCTAAATTATTAAACTCTATATCGTTTTTTACTTTAAAAATTTTTAATATTTCTTTATCCATTTATTTGTTTGAATAGGTTAACTGATTCTATACCTCTAATTGTACCACACGCATTACAATTATTACACGGAGATATTTCTCGATTATTCAGTAAAACTTTTCTATGTTTATTGTAGTTACTACCAAACCAAATATTTTCAAAGCTATTATTATTTATATTACCGAATATTTTATTTTTAGTCCAATCATTTTCACACAATAAAACATCTCCATTCCAATCAATTAATGCTTTGTAAAAAGGTATATAACATGGTTTTTTTAAATTAACCCCATCATTTTTTAAAATTTCAGATCTATTAACAAGCATCATATTATCGACATTATAGTTATGAGCATAAACCATATTAATATCTAAATTACCTTTAAGATTATTAAAATAATCCGTTTTATCTTCATCATACATACTTACACATATCGTCGTACAACCACTTTCATATAATTTTTTAATTATATCACTAGTTAATTTATCACCGTTTGTAACTATTTCTAGAAAATTTATATTAGGAATTATATCTTTAACTATTTTTATACATGAAAAAATATCTGTATGTAATAAAGGTTCACCAAAACCGGCAAACCCTATCCTATTATTAAAATTTATATTATTTAAATCATTACATAATTTTTCTATAGTTTCAAAAGATATATGTTTTGATTGATTTTTATATATATTAGGATCATGTCTAGGACAAAAACTACATTTTCTATTGCATAATTCAGTTGGATTAATCTGAACACTTTTTAACATTGATTGCGTTTTTTCAAATTGTATACCTCTTAATTTATCTTTAAGCATTTTTTAATAATCTCTAAATTAGTTAACGCTAATCTATTTGATTTAAGTTTAAAATTATTATTAAAAATAGTAGTATCATTAACTAAAACAAAATTAGTATAAGAATGTGAACAATAATTATTATCAATAAGATATTTTTTTGTTTCATTCATTCTTTTAACATGATTTTTTATATCATTTAAAATAAAAGGTAAATAGTAATCTATATTGCCTATAGTAACGTGTCCGGGTCTAATTTTTTGTATTTCATTAGTTATACTATTATCAGCAAACATATAGCCAAATCTAACACCAGGTAAAGCATATGATTTAGATAATGTTTTTAAGGTAATGACTCTATCAGAAAATGTAACGTCTTCTTTATAAAAATCAGCATAAGCTTCGTCTAAGATAATATATTTATATTGTTTTAAAAGTGATTGTATACTCTCAATATTACCATTATTACCGTTTGGCGATGCTATATATGCAAAATCATTACCTTGAGGTATATTATATTCAGCTTGAAGTAAAGTAGTTAACTGCCAAGTCGGTTCTCCAATAATAGTTAGAGACATATTCTGATTTTTAATAAAAATAAATAATCTAGTTATTAATTCACTAAGACCTAAACCTATAGCTATATTTTTTATATCTATATTATAAAATTCACTTAAAATTTTATAACTATAAAAAGGATCATTATATTTTGTTAAATCTAATTTAATCTTTATATTATAAATATCATAACAGATATTTGAACTTAAATCGATTCTTTGATTATAATAAGGTTGTGTCCAATCAGCTCTCATTTTTTATATAATTGTAAAGTAATTTACTACCTTGTAAAAAATTAACTTTTGGTTCCCAATTTAATAATTGGTTTGCTTTTAAATTACAAACTATCTTACCTTTATAATCACCTAATCTTTCTCCAGTATATATAATTTTTACATTCTTACCGTGCAGTTCTTGTACTCTTTCTGCAACATTTTTAATACTAATTGATTGAGGACCTTCTAAGTTAAAAATTTGATTTTTTCCTTTATCAGATAAAGCTAATCTATTACCTCTTGCATGATCAGTTACATATAAAAAGTTTCTATATATACTACCATCGCCGGTAACTATTAACGGTTTACCATCAATAGCATTATTAATAAATTTTGACATAACTGTATCAGGATGGCAACCAGGCCCGTATGCAATACCATATCTTAAAATTGTAAAATTAATATTTTTAACTTTTTCATAGTTTCTAATTATAGCTTCACAGGTCAATTTACATGTTGTATATATATGCTCACTATTAGTTATAGATAAATTTGAATCTTCATTAACTTCTATACTATCGCATACGCTATACACCCAAACTGTTGAAGAAAATATAATTCTTGATATATTTAACTCATACATCGCATCTAATGTATTAGTTAAAGTCATTATGTTAGTATTTACAGCATGTTTTATATCAATATGATTTTCTTTACTATCAGATATTGCAGCAAACATATAAACTGCATCGAAATTTTTTGTCGATAAAGCTTTTTTTAAACTCTTGTAATCCAATACATTACAGCAAATATCACTATTTTTATTAATATCTATAGTAGTTACATTATAACCATGATCTACTAATTCTTTTTTAGTATATGAACCGATAAACCCTGAGCCACCGATAATAGCAATATTGTTCATAACATATTATAATAACTAACCTTTATGAAACCACGGTGTATTTAATTTATCTAAATATTTTTTTAACAGAAAATATTTTTCACAAACTAAAGTAGTTCTATATCTTGATTGTTTTAAAACTTTATTAACACTATGCATTGTATTTCTAGGTAAAGTTATTGAACTATTTGTAACGGGTTTAAATTCTTTTTCATCTACTATTATTTCACCACCTTGCATTTCTGGGCAAACATCTGCATAATATACTTCCGTTTCCGGTAAAAATATCATAAAATTTTTATCTTTTTCTTTTATTCTATCAAATAAATCTGTATCTATATGAGGTTCAATAAAACCATTTCTTAAAGTATAAAAACCAACAAAATTATAAACATTAAAATTACCTTTTATAAAACATTTTAAAAAATCTGGTAAATCGTCTTTTTTATATGTTACTGCAAAACATCTTTTACCATTAAAGTCGTCATCTAGATATTCATGATTATGTATCCAATCAAATATCTGTTTCCTATTTTCCTCTGGTAAGTAATTTTCGTCAAGTTTCATTATATTCTTTTATTTTATTTTTATACATAGTATTTACAATTTTTTCATCAGACTGTCCACTCCACATATAGCTATCATCACTATAAACTGGCCCGTTATCTTTATATTTTTTATCTATATACAATATTTTTATATTAATTTCCGATAATAATTTTTGAAATTCAACTTCATCTGCTTCTATATCAAAAATATTCTTATTAACCCTATGTTCAAGTTTTTTATAAAAGTTTTTTGAAACCTCAGTATTATTAATATACATAAAACCAGCATTTAAACCCATATATTCTTCACCATATGTTGTTATATATGAATTTATATCGTTTTTATCTACAAACATAGCTAAATCATAATTTATTGAATCATGTATAATTGAATTAAAATCACCATTTACTATAGTATCAACATCTAAATATAAAATATATTTGAAGTCATTATCTATTAAAAGATTAATAGTATTAAATTTTATATTACTACAATAAACACCTTCATCTCTTTTAAAAATAGAATTACCTAATTTACTTTTTTTTATTTTTTCTTTTAATTCAATATAATTTAATTTTTTGGAATCTTCATAATTGGTAATAATTTTATTTTTAAAATCTTTATATTCATATATTTTATAAAGATCAAAATTTTTATATTCATTATTAAAATTATTACAGTTAACTAACCTTAATATAACATTAATATTCTTAATATTTTTTTCTAGTGAATTAAAAAATGGTTTTACATATTGTAGGTATTTTTCATTTGTAGTACAAACAATAGTAAGTTTATTTTTATTTAAATCATTTATATTTTTTACATTCATCTATATACCTGTTATTATTAAACTTTGTTTTACCAGATCCAGACCATAATATTGAATTATTATCTAGATCCTCATCTTTATATTTTTTATCAACTTCTAATATTTTTACATTATTTTTTTTAATATATGGTAAAACTCGTTCATCTATATCCCAATCGAAAATTTCATTTTGTACAATTTCATTTATATTTTTAATAACATTTAAAGTCATTTGGTTATTATTAACACCAATTAAACCACCATGATATAAAAAATCAGCTCCATCTAATCTACCATTATCAAATTGTTCTGTATACGGTATATCTTTATAAAAACAAAAATCGTAATCATTTAAATCATTAAAAAGATTTTTAAGATCATTTCGAATAATACTATCTGCATCTACATATAAAATATTTTTTACACCAGCTTTAAGTAATTTAAATATAGTATTAAATTTAATATTAGAACAATACGCTATTAATTCACTGTAAAATAATTTTACAGGTTTAACGTTAGTTTTATTTTCATATACAAAATCATCAGTAGCATATAAACCTTGTTTAGTTTTTAAATTTCTTTTTTTAGATAAATTTTTTTCATCTTTTATAATAGTTATATTTTTTTCAAACCATTCTAATTTATCTAAAGAACAGTTAACAAACCTACCACATATTGATATAGATGGTGAATTTTTTTTAATAGAATTTATTAAAATCTTTGCAAATGGTAGATAATTTTCATCTACCGTAAATGTAATAACGTTTTTATCTACCAAGTCTCTGAACATTTTGCACAAATTCCTTTGTATATATTATTTTTTTGATTATTAACAACCTCTAACCATAATGGACTATTATAAATTTCATCTAAAGTTTGGGTTAATAAATTACCTACTTTACCTTTTTGTTCTAAATCATTAAATGCACAAAATA
>CAACVD010001795.1_pt1 | contig 10206 bp, 12 predicted proteins | sample 2381771 | NCBI WGS metagenome assembly CAACVD01 (sample SAMEA5211965, study PRJEB30684) | marine metagenome | biome: Marine; feature: Epipelagic; material: Water | collected 2015-10-15 | depth 15 m | reverse complement strand
AAAGAGTACAGCCGAACAGAAAAAAGTCACGGATGAGCTCATATCTTACGTTAAAGGCACCGAAGGTTTCCAGCAGGCAAACAGACAGGGTAAACTAATAATATTGCCTACAGGGGACGGTATGGCGCTCGTATTCTTCAATTCTGTCCACGCTGCGTTCAAGTGCGCGGTGGATGTCGGAAAAAAGACCTATAAGCACCCACAGATAGGATTACGCAACGGAGTATACTCTGGCCCGGTTGTTCCTGTAAAAGATATAAATGATAATCCAAACGTCAGTGGCTCAGGAATAAATATGGCTCAACGATGTATGGATGCTGGAGATAACGACCATATCTTAATATCTAACGGAGTTCATCAGTATGTTAATCAAATGGAAATCCCCGGATTGAAGTTTGACGACTGGGGTTCGGTCATAGTAAAGCACGGTTCTACGGTTCACATGTGGACGGCGTATGGCCCTAACTTTGGAAGAACAGAGTTCCCAGATTGGAGGGGCACAAAGAAAGCGGAGTTTAAAACTGAATGAAGTTCTTAACAGACATTATAAAAGTAATTATAGCTATGTCGTTAGCATTTTCGATATACTATATAGCAACATGGCTATTCTAAATATGGATCTTGACAAAGAAATAGAATTTTTAGAAAGGTGGACTTTGCGTATTCCCATCGGCGGATTAATTTTATGCTTCCTACTTCTTCTTCTTTCTACTGGCTGTAGCGGTACTTGGGCATGGCAGGAAGACTATCCCAAACATAGAACTATGTCTTTTAAATGTCCGCGATGGAATTATAGCGAAGCATATGATGAGCTTCACCACATTTACGCAACTAGACAACATGAACCAATCAAAATTAATGACGAGAAGTCAAGTAAGTGAAGAGCTTCTAAAAAGAGGCTATACTAGAAATGAATACCCCGGAGTTTGGAATACTCCAGATGGAGGAAAGATGGCTTGGTTTATAGCCGCAAAAAGAGAGGGATTAGACTTTGATAGAAAAAGTTGGGGGCCAGAAATAACTAAGGCCAAGCAAGAGTGGAGGGAGAAAAAGAAAAGTGGCCGCGCAATTTAATATTTATGTAAAAGAGCTTCGGTTGAAAAAATTTCAACAGATTCCAAGGCTAGCTGCGTTTCTGAAAATAAAATATGAGATGTGGAGGAAAATAGAAAGAGGTATCAACCCTCCTCCTAAAAAAAGCCTGCTGGTAAAGTTTTGCAACTTAGTAGGAGCTAAAGAATACGAAAAGAACCAACTTTTTGCATTAGCTAAAAGATGGACGCCTCACCCAGACACAGGCTCTTTAAGACACCCGGTTTACCATGAAGGATTAGACAGAGAGTGGACTGAGGCAGTTTTGGCAGAAAATACCCCTGACTATACTATTCCTAAAGAATGGTCTAAATCAAATTAACTTTCAGGAAATGCCGAAGTAGGAGCAGTGAAAGCTTCTGTGTATCTAGCGGTCCCTTTCGTAATTCTGAATTCATCTATGTAACCGTTGAAACTATATCCAGCGCTACTGTTACCGTGTTGATTTCCTATCATTATAGGTTTGTTTTGATCAAGGTTAGTAGAATTTGACGCAGAGGCTTGCAAGGCTCCGTCGATGAAGACCCTGTAAGTATTGCTAGCTTTAGTAACTGCGTAATGATGCCATTGGTCGTTACTAATAGCATCCATATTCGTTCTTATAATATTACTCCTATTTAGACCTAAATCTAACTCTGTATTTCCGCCACCTCCCATAGTGACATACAATCCATCTGTGTTTGTAGTATCTCCTCCGCCTCTCATATCAAACAAGAAGCCGTATGCATTAACCGTTTTATAAAACCATAGTTCTATAGTAAGATCATCAGTCCCAAAAGCGAAATCGCTTGTTGATTCGGTTAGGACTTTAGCGTTAGCTTGATCATCGTCAGGATCAATTTTTAAAGAAGCTGTTCCAAACTTTTTAACAGAAGTACTAAGAGCCGCTCCATTAGAAAAAGTCAAAGTCCGTAACCCAGCATCATCCGACGCACTGGTAGCGGCATCGCTGCCGTCAAAGCTGCCAAGAAATTTAACGTTATCAAAGAAATCATCAGTAGCCGCGCCACCTCCGCCACCGCCGGGCGTTCCCTCGTAAAGCCCAGTTAAAGTTATAGGTCTAAATGAGCCATCAACAGAATCACCAATTAAACTATCTAGCCCAGCATAATGCAACGAGCTGTAATAGACTCTGCCTAAATGATTTCTAAGAAAAGCGTCGTCAGTAGCATCTCCAGAAGTCAAGACTCCCGTGATGTAAGGTTTGTAGCCTGTCAGCTCGGCTTTATCTGGCGCCGAGTGAATCATATTGAGAAGAGTAGTTTTCCCCTCGCCGTTATAAGTTGGATTAGTTCCTTGGCTCATTTAAATTATTTCCTTGTAGTTCTTTTGTTATTTTCTTTCTCAACGACTTCTACTTGCATTGGTTGTCGCTCTAGAGGCACTTCTTCCCAACCTACAAATCCCGGGTCGCCAGCTTTAGGTAAATATGGCTCTCCACCGTTTTTCGGGAGAGTTTTTTCAATCGTAAGTTGTTTTAACTGTTCGTTAGGCACGAGCATCTTACTTCTGCGATCTGTCATATAAAAAACCGTATTACGAATTCCGACGCGAACTATACGCGCTTGCCGTCCAGAAATATAAATAATGTCATCGTTATTGAAATCATTTCCCATAAACACGAGAACGCCTTGAACAAAATTCATAATCATATCTTTTGCCATAATTGTTACTATCGCAACGAGGAGTAGCCAGCCGTAATCACCCACCATTTGCTGAGCGAATGTTTCTGCTTGATCTTTAGAAATCCCTCCTCCTATAACGTTAACAATTTCCGAAGGTGTGATATTAGTAGTCCCGTTCATAACTTTTATAGTAATTACACGAAAATAAGTGTAAAATATAACTGATGTCAAAAGTTAAACGGGCAGGAGACTTCGAGTCTCTTGAAGTGACGGACGGTAAGGTGAAAATTCATCAAAGGGAACCAATTAAGCCAAAAGACAATTTTTATATAGACGAATTACCTTGGACAGAAAAACAAAAACGATTTATAGAGTTATCTCTTGATAAAAATACCAGATTAATATTATGCAAGGGTCCAGCCGGGAGCTCTAAGACTTTAACAGCAGTTTATTCAGCTTTGCAACTATTAAACAACTCTAAAGTATCAGACGTTATTTATATGCGCTCTGCCGTAGAAAGCTCTGACTCCAGATTAGGATTCCTACCCGGGGACGCAGATGAAAAGCTTCATTACTACAATTTACCATTTATGGACAAGTTGGACGAATTATTGAATGAAGAGACTGTTAAAAAACTACAGAAAGAAAAAAGAGTTTCTATCCACCCAGTTAATTTTGCAAGAGGAATGAGTTGGAACGGAAAAGCTATACTTCTTGACGAAGCTCAAAATAGTTCATTCAGAGAGATAGTCACAGTTCTCACGAGAATAGGCAAATACTCACGTTGTTTTATTATGGCAGACCCAATGCAGACCGACTTAAAAAATGGCAACAGAGGGGGTTTTGAGAAGCTCTACGGGGCTTTCAATGATGAAGAGAGCAGATCCGCAGGTATTCATACTTTCGAATTTGATGAAAGTGATATCGTAAGATCAGAACTTACTAAATTTATAGTGACTAAAGTTAATCAGATTCCTGCTTAGCCCATCCAGCTTTTTTTATAATTTTAGCTAATCTTGGAGCAAACTTTCTCGCGTCTTTTTCTGGAATGTCCCAAAAGAAGGCGTGAGTAACTTCTTCTATCAAAACACTAAGAGCCCTATTTTCTCTAAGAGTTGGATCAATTAGTATTTTTGGGTCTTTGATTTCAGGGTTACAACAAAGACCATCCGCGTTATAACTACGATGAGGTTTCCTCCATTTTATTTCGTACTCCACCCCTTCGCAGTTGGAAAACTTTATATTTTCCATAATATGTCTTACACTTTTTTTTGTATATTCGAAAAAAACTTATAAAATATATAGTGTAAATACTATCATGAAGATATATTGTAGTAGCTGCGGCGCCGGAACTTCTTATTCTATGCAGAAACCCAAGTTCTGTAGTAGCTGCGGAAAACCGTATATGGCTTCTGCTGCGAAAACCAAACCCGTTAGGAAAGTAGTCGATCAAATAGCAGAAGAAGAAGATTACGATAACGAAGATAATTTTCAAATAGATATAGATTCTTTAGAGTTTGATTTTAAATCTTTTAACTCAAACGTACACAAATTGGGAGATATTGTGGGTAGTGCGGAAGAGGGAGACGCAGAAGAATCTAGGCAAAGAGATTCAAGTTATACAAAAACAAATATTGAGAAGGACTTTCTGAATGATGCTGGGAGCATAAAGAAGTTCTAGCATGCCAAGAAAAAAGAAGCTAAAGTTCGAAGACTGTATAGAAAAAATAGACCTCGAAATAAACAAGAGGAGAAGTCGTTGGAACTTAACGGCTTTATCTTGGATGGATTTTGATGACGTTTCTCAAATTATCAGAATACATATTTTTAAAAAATGGCACTTATATGATCAATCAAAATCTCTTGCGCCTTGGATAAATACTCTGATTTCAAATCAGATTAAAAACTTAATAAGAAACAATTATGGAAATTATTGCAGGCCATGTTTAAAGTGTGCGGCGGCAGAGTCAGATTCTTTATGTTACATCTACGGTACCCAATGCTCTGCATGCCCGCTATTTGCGCAATGGGAAAAGACTAAAAAAGCAGCTTATCTAACTAAACTGCCAACACCCTTGGAATCAGTTCAACAAGAAACAGATAAACTCGAGCTTCAAGAGTTTGACTTTGACACCGTTTTAAAAAGATTAAACCTTAAGCTCAAAAAAGTCTTAAAGTCAAATGAGTGGACAGTTTATGAAAACTTGTATTTGAAAAATAAGACTGAACAAGAAGTAGCTAAAATCTTAGGATATAAAACCTCAGAGAAAAATCGCAGCCCGGGCTATAAGCAAATAAAAAACATTAAAAAATCTATTATTGAAAAAGCTAAAGAAATTATTTCTGAGGATGTAAACATATGAAAAAGAAAGACGAAATTGTTTTAACAAAAGAGCAACAAGCCCAGATTGATGATTTTTATGATGACAAAGGAGTCACTGCTATTAAAGAACTAGTAGCTTTAGTCTTTCCTAATATAGATGAAAAGTATAGAGACGGGAGAAGTGTTTATGGCAAGGCTATAAAAACCTACCTAGCTTCCAGAGGCAAAAAAACTGTGGCCACGTCAGATAGGAAAGAAGCTTACGAGCTATCTCAAGAAGAAAGAGATTTCTTGTATAATAACTGTACTACAATGAAAGTTTCTGACATGTGCGAAACTTTGTATGGAGAAAAAATAAACCCTTCTGAAATGAGATTTAGAGCGTGTAGCGCATTTGTAAAAACTATTGATGATAAAGTAGTCCTATCAGAAGTAGTAAGAGAAGTATCTCCTAGCGACTATCTGCCGCCAAAGAACGAAACCAAAGCTATCGCCAGAATTAATAAGTATGTACATGAAGGAATAGACAAAAACGATTTAAAAGCTTCTGATAAAAAAAATATTTCTAAGCTTATTGCTTACATGCATACTTATAGATTTTTGCATCAAATATCAAACTATGCATCTCAAGACAACAGAGATCTTTTCGAGAGTAGCTTTGTAAGGTATACTAATGACAAACCAGACTTGACACAAGAAGAAGTAGACCAGTATATTGTTCTGTCCGCAGAGGTGGTTATAGCTTCAAATATTCAAGTCAGGGTCGAAAGGCTTCAAGAACTTCTAGACCAAGCGGCCGAAGAGACAGAAGGAAAAAGAATGGCTATGAGTTTAGTTGAGTCTATCAACACAGCGCAGACAGAATATAATCAGTGCGTTAACAGGCAAACAAAGCTTCTTAATGAGCTAAAAGAAAAAAGAAGCCAAAGGCTTAGTAAGCAGATCAAAGAAAACGCATCCATACTTAACTTAGTAGAAATGTGGAAAGATGAAGAATCTCGTCATAAAATGATTAAGCTTGCTGAGATTAGAAAGAAAGCTCTGGAAGAAGAAGTCGATAGACTCTCTACAATGGACGAAATTAAATGTAGGATTATGGGGCTAACAGAAGAGGAGGTTCTTAATGGTTGAATGTAAAGAATGTGGCGCAAAATTTCCTACTGAAAGAAGTCTTCACGCTCATTTAAAAAGCCATAAGTTAAAAGTAAAAGATTATTATTATAAACATTTTCCGCGTAGAGACAAATACGATAATGAACTAATAAATTTCACTAATAAAGAAAGCTACTTTGCTTCTGATTTTAATAATAAAAACAATTTAAAAAAATGGATGGCTCATGTAGAACCGCCAGTAGCAAAAGAATATTTTAAGAATTTTCTCGTAGGCAGAAAAGAGAAAAAAGATTTAGAGTTTGCGCCTTGTCAAGTAGAGCTTAGGTCTTTAATGAGTCCATCTGTAGCTTACTATCAAAAAGTTTTTGGTGACTACAATAAAATTTGCGAAGAAGTAGGGCTTTCTACGAAATACAAAACAATATCAGAACCTTTAGGTTACTATCCAGAAAAATATAAAAATGAAAAAATTTATATAGATACAAGAGAGCAGCAGCCTTTAGATATCATAGGGGTCAATACAGAAGTTAAAGGTTTAAAGTATGGAGACTATGCTCTAAGCAATAAAGAACTAGCTTGTAATTGTTATATAGAAAGAAAGTCCATACAAGATTTAATAGGTACTCTAAGTGGAGGATACGAAAGGTTCTGTAATGAAATAGAAAGGGCCGAATCAGAAAATGCTAATCTTATAGTTTTAATCGAGAACGATTATAATTCAAGCTTAATGTTTCACAAGATGAAGAGGACTTACAAGAAAAATGTAAGGACTAATCCCCAGCATATATTTCATAACATCAGAACTTTGATACAAGAGTATCCAAACGTTCAATTTTTATTTGTTAAAGATAGAATAGAATCAGAAAGAGTTATGAAAAGAATATTTTTTAGCAACTGCGAGTACAAAGATACAGACTTGCAATATGCTTACGATTTGAAATTGTTATGAGAGGCAAAATTGAGCTAACTTATGAGCAAGCTTTGGTTCTTTTATTCTTAATTATTCTTATAGCTTATTTAGACTAAGATGTGGTACGTGCATGAAAAATATAAAAGAGAAGTAACAGACACAAATCTGGAGCTTTTGGACTTGAAAGGTGAACTAGATTCTAAACAGGCTAAAATATCTCTTGCTAAGTTTTTGAGAGCTAATCTAGGTTTTACGGTAGAGCTAATCTCTGGTATAAAACTAGCCCCTTTTCAAGAAGTTACTCTTAAAGGTTTCTTTAATAGGAACTTTAATATGTGTGTCTGGGGGCGCGGATGTGGTAAGACTTTTATCGCATCCGTGTACTGTTTTTTACAATGTATATTTGAGCCAAATACAAAGATACTAATCGCAGGTCCAACTTTTCGTACCGCTAGATTTATATTTCAAAACCTTGAAAAGATAGTAGAGACTAGGGGCGCAGAACTGCTGGCTCAAGCTTTCGGGGCTAAATCTAAACGTAACGATCAGTTCGAGTGGAGAATAAACGGCGGAAGTATTACAGCGATTCCTTTGAGCGGCGAAAAGATTCGTGGTTTCCGTGCGAACATTCTTGTACTTGACGAGTATCTGCTATTACCAGAAGACACTATTAAAACAGTTCTTATGCCGTTCTTGGTTGCGCCGCAAGACATGGCAGAAAGAATTAGAGTTAGAGAAATAGAAGACTCTTTAATCAAGAGTGGTAAGATGGAAGAAAAAGATAGGATGGTGTTTGAAAACAAATCAAAAATGATAGCGCTATCTTCTGCAAGCTACAGTTTCGAGAATCTTTACAAAACATACAAAGAGTGGATGGGTAACATTTACTCTGATGATATGCTTGATTCTAAATATTTTATATCTCAAATGGGGTTTGACTCCGTGCCACCTGACATGATTGACAAGACCATTATCGAAGAAGCTCAGTCGGGAGGTACGTCTAATTCATCTTTCCAACGGGAGTACTGCGCTCAATTTACAGATGGAAGCGATAGTTATTTTAGCGCAAAGAAAATGCACGAATGCACAGTCCCCGACGGAGAAGCACCGCATAGCTTAGTTGCAGGTAATCCAGAAAAAGAGTATATACTTGGGATAGACCCCAGCTTTAGTAACAGCCCTAGCTCTGATTATTTCGCTATGTCGCTTTTAGAGTTAGACGAAGGGTCTTATACTTTAGTTCATTCTTATGCAGTAGCTGGTGGAGATTTAAAAGACCATATCAAGTATTTATTTTATTTATATAAAAACTTTAACATTAAGCTGATAATTATAGATAATGCTGGGTATCAATTTATTGATAGCGCAAATGAGTCAGAGGTTTTTAGGGAGTCGAACCTTCAAATTAAGTTTTTCGATTTCAATACAGAGAAACAGGGCATAGAATATGACAAAGAACTAAAAAGGGTCAAAAGGACTTACAACCCCAAAGATAACGTAGTTTGCTTTAAGCAAGTGTTTAGTTCTGATTTTTTAAGAAACGCTAATGAATATTTACAATCTTGTATAGACCACAAGAAAATATTCTTTGCTTCCAGAACTGCTGCATCGGGAAGCTTCTTCTCAAGGTTGTCATCCACTAAGATACCGCTAAAGCTAACTCACTTTAACGATATAGGAGAAATGATAGAAACTCAGGATGACTTGATCTATCAAACTAAGAAACAATGCGCGCTAATTGAAGTTAAGTCTACCGCAAAAGGCACGCAAAGTTTTGATCTGCCACAACATCTTCGTAGGAGCAACTCTGCCAATCGTGCAAGAAAAGATAATTATACAACATTAATGTTAGGCAATTGGGCAGTGAAAGCATATAATGATATGAGGAATGTAAAAGTTGAAGAAGTTAACGCGACTTTTGTTCCAAGAATGATTGATTAAGTGTAATTTAAAGTTAAAATGGCAGTTAAGAGAAAAGCTAAGAACGAAAACACCGCTAACGAACCACTAATGGCTGGCGGAGATTTGATTGAGACTGTCGCTTCTACTAGATCGCGGCGCAACAAGGCTGGGTCTATTGAACGGACCGATAGATATAGAAATATTGATGATGGCATCATTCCGTTCAGATACTCTCAAGGAGTAACAAATAATTCTAGCCTAGATATTAGAGACACTATAGTTTTATGCCAGAAAGCTTACTATAATTTTTCTGTTTTTAGAAATACTATTGATCTAATGACAGAGTTCTCTATGAGTGATATCTATTTTACTGGAGGGAGTAAAAAAGCAAAAGATTTTTTTGATGCTCTTTTAAAAAAAATAAATATTAATAATTTACAAAGTAAGTTCTTTAGAGAGTATTACAGATCTGGTAATGTTTTCATTCATAGATTTGATGCAAATGTTACTCAGTCGGACGTAACTAGAATGACTCAAACTTTTGGGCTCACCTCGAACGCATCTTTTACAATACCTGCTAGATACATAATTTTAAACCCTGCTGATATACAGATCTCAGGCAATATAACTTTTGCAACCGGAGAGTTCAGAAAGATACTTTCGGACTATGAATTAGAAAGACTTCGCAACCCAAAAACAGAAGAAGATAGACAAGTATTAGAAAGTCTAGACCCAGAAGCCGTAAAACAGATTAAAGGTCAAGGGGGCAGAAAGCCCGGATATAATGCGGTATCTATTCGCCTACCTATGGACAAAATGACCGCTGTTTTTTACAAGAAGCAAGACTATGAACCTTTTGCGGTGCCGATGGGCTATCCTGTTTTAGAGGACATTAACTGGAAACAGGAAATGAAGAAGATGGATATGGCTCTAACTAGAACCACGAATCAATCTATTCTTCTCGTCACTATGGGGACAGAGCCCGAGAAAGGCGGAGTAAATCAAAAGAATCTTCTGGCTATGCAGAAGCTATTTGAAAATGAGTCTGTAGGACGTGTCCTCATTTCTGATTATACAACTCAAGCAAAATTTGTTATTCCTGATATCGCTGGTATTCTTGATCCTAAAAAATATGAAGTATGTAATCATGACATACAAATGGGGCTAAATAACATTCTGTTAAGTGATGAGAAGTTTGCTAACTCTAGCATCAAAGTGCAGGTGTTTATGGAAAGGCTTAA
>CAACVD010001794.1_pt1 | contig 10207 bp, 9 predicted proteins | sample 2381771 | NCBI WGS metagenome assembly CAACVD01 (sample SAMEA5211965, study PRJEB30684) | marine metagenome | biome: Marine; feature: Epipelagic; material: Water | collected 2015-10-15 | depth 15 m | reverse complement strand
CCTTTAAATGTGGTTGCTATTTCTACGTTTGAGGTAAAAGTTAAATTTTCAACTGCAAAAGAGGCATCAGCTATTGTATTACCATTGTAGTGTAAGAATAATTTTTCTTCTGTCAAATCACGAGATACAGCAACATGAGCAAAGCGACGTTTTGCAAACTGCTGACTCTCGATTGATGTGTTAGCACCTTGTATAGTTGTCGCACTTCCTGAGATATTAGCTTCAAAAGCTAGACCATGCTGATTTGCAAGCCTAAATTGTATGAAATTTGATGAGTCTGTGTTAATCGCAAATAACACATTATCTTGTAAAGTAGGCTCATCGACACGAATAAACATCTCGATGGTAAAATCACCCTCTTCAAATTCTAAGTTTTCAGGAACCGTAGATCCTAGCACATAATCTGAAATTCCAGTCTCAAGAGATGTTTTACCAAACTTTTTAATTCTTGAGTTTAGATGAGCATTGTTTTGGAAAGTTAAAGTAAGTGACTCTGTTTCTTGAGTTGTAACAGGTCTTCCAATCGTGGTTGGATCAGCTAAAATTACATCTTCAGTCCCATTAAACTCTGAAACCTGGTAAACGTTAGAAAGTGGCAATCTAGACACCATAACTGAAGTTTTACCCCCATCAAAAACTTCAACATAGTCATTCGCAAGCATCTCTTGACCAATATAGTGCTCAACTACTCCAGTAGCATAAGAAATAATATTAGACAAACGAGCATCTTGAGTATCTGAAGAAATACTCAAATAATCTTTTACTTGTGCGAGTGTTACGTATGGGTATTTACCTAAGTTTTCTTCTAAACGATCTACCATGTTGCTTCACCTACTCCTGATCATCTTCTTCAAGGTCATCCTCTTCATCTTCCCACTCCCAATCATCTTCTTCGCTGTCGTCTTCAACAGCCTCTAAAAGAGGAGCAGATTCTTCAAGAGCTGACCAATCAGCAAGCATTGACTCAATTCGTTCTTGGCTGTAACCGTTTATACGCAACCAGTGTCGTGCGTCTTCGATGGTTGTAATATGACTTGGGATAATTGACATTAAGTTCTCCTTATAATAAAAAGGGAGGCGATGACCGCCTCCCCCAGTGTAGTTTAAAGATGTGAAACCTAAACTTAGGCTCCACATTCAACTGTAACAGCGTAGCTGTACTTAGTAGCATCAAGGGCAGAGCTTGAGTTTGTGGTCAGAGCCTTAAAGTCAATACGAGTGCTCATGTACATCGCAGTAACCTGCTGACGTGGTTCATACTCGCTCTCAATCTCGATACCGCGACGTTCTGCAATCATAAAGCCAGGCTTATAAAGCAGGACACCAATATCATTGTTCTCAGTACCAACGTTATCTAAGAACTCAGAGATTGCAATCGGAATACCGTATACGGCACCAACGGAACCTGTGAGGTAGGTAGCATTTGGACCAAACTTATCAACTGTCTGGAAGTCAGAAGTTGTTACAAGGTTGTTATAACCCTCAATTGAGGTGATATATACCAGGTCATTACCAAGCTGAAGGCCATATTTGCCAAGCTTTGTGCGAGCTGCAGCGATATCTGAAGGATCAGCTTTATCGTTTGCAGAACCTGTGTCTACAGTCAGGCCAGCGCCTACGTCACCTGTCAGGTTAGTAACACCTTCAATGACAGAAGCGTAACCAGTACCAGCTGATATGGCATTAGCAGGTGAAGCTGTAAAGCCAGATAATGCACCAGTTCCACGCAGGATTGACTTATCGATAGCACGTGCTAAACGACGTGTCGCAGCTGCACGCAAGAAGTCGAGCAGAGGAAGAACTGTATCTTCTTCTTCGTCTTTTGCAAGGTGTGTGGTTGCCATAAACTTATGTGGAGTAAAGTCCACTGAGCTAATGGTATTCTGATTGCTGGTTGGGACACGTGAGGAATCGGCAATACCTGTGGCAAATGTGCCTGATGCAAACTGTGCTACATCACCATCGGTGTCTTCATCTGCAACTGGTACGCGGAATGTTTTTGCATCCACCTGCATACGGTTAAACATTGGAGCAACAACGAGCTGCTGTTCCATTTCTGTGTAAATGTTTTGTGAGAAGTTGCTAAGGAACTGGTCAACAGATGTAACAGCTTTCATGCGAGCACCCATTTTGGTGTCAAAGATGTCACGCTTGTTTAACAGTTTTGCAACTAGAACGGCGTTAGCCATGTCTTTGTCAGAAAACTGCTCTTTACGAGAAGCTTCCTGGTAGTGCATCTTGGAGCGCTGGAGTGCAGCAATCTCTTCTTGATACTTATTCATTTGAGCTTTAAGTTCAGCGACTTGCTCAGATTCACGTGGGGTATAGGCGGTATTAGAATCGCCTTTTACCAGCATTTGTTGGTCAGCAGCGTCTGCTTCCTTCACGATAGCTTCACCGGTCTTTTGAACCAATTCAGCGACTTGAGGCTCAGACACTTCAGCACGTGGTGCTTCTTTTTTGATCTCCTCAACTGGCGCAGTTTGCGCAGCTTCAGTAAGATCGATTGTATCTACGACTTGATCAGCCATGATGTCGTTCTCCTTTGTAGAATGATCGTGAAGCTCGTTAGTCAGACTTTGCTTAGAAACTGTGTCTTCACTATTTTGAATTTTTTTGACTTGTGAAAGTTCATCTGTTTTCACATTAAGAACATTATCACAGTCTTGACCGTTAGCGTCAACCTCTAAAAATTTAAAGATTGGAGATTGGTCAGTTGCGATTTTAGCGACTTTAAACATTTTTTCTTGATAATTTACAAGATCGCCGTGTTGAAGTGCACTTGCGTCAACGGAAAGCAAGTTTGTGAACGGAATTGATTCATTAGGATCAGCAATATGTAATTGCTCTTCCTCATCATCCTTTTCAATGTCAGTATCTGCTTCCTCGGCTTCGGCTTTGACTTCGACTTCTTGTGCCTCAGTTTTAATCTCTGTGGCATCAAGAACTGTTGTTTCAGAATTTTCTTCAACAAGTTCGTCAGATTTTGAATCTGTCATTGCTTCCTCCTCGGTTGGAGACAACGGACGTTCGTTAACAACTTCGCCCTCCTCCATGTTGTGAATTGGAACACCTGCCATTGTGATATCGTGAGTATGACCATTGGCCTCCATCACAACACCTGCAACAACTTTATGAGCGTGGTTTTGCATATGAGATGCGTAGGTAGTTACACCATTTCCCATTTCATCCATTTCAACTGTATGATAATGTCCATCGCTCAAGTCAGTGATTCCTGCTTTAATTTTACGCATCTTCTTAATTTCTTCAGTATCAGCTTCTTTTAATGATTTCTTAAACTCATCAAATTCTGCATCTGATTCAAATGATTTACGAATTGAAAAAAGCGAGTCTTGATTACACGGTACTGATACAACAGAGATTTCTAATAATTCAACATCAGTAATTAACATTGAATCATCTTCTCTATTATATTTACCATCTTTAACCCTAAAACCTACAGAAAAACTTTTTAGAGCACCATCTTTTATAAGAGTTTGCACTCCGTGCGTTTTTTCAGCAGCTTCACTAATAGCTCCTTCAACATAGATTCCTTTTTTATCAACTTTAATGTTTTCAACACGACCAATAGGGCAGTCATGTTTATGTTGAAAAAGAAGAACTGGGTTACGACGATAGTTTTCAACACCTTTAGCCCAAGCCTCAGCAGTAACAATATCGCCAGCACGATCTTTAGCAGTAGTATTAGCATAACCTGCAATTTTCAACGCTTTGGAGCCTTTTTTATACTCTTTAGTTTCGAAAGCGCTGTTTAAATAAATAGTTTTATTCATCTGGTAATTCCTCTATATCAGTAGATTCCTCTTGAGAGGGTCTTCCACCTTGGGTAGCGTCAGTAGCACTACCTGTAATGTTTTGTGGTATCCTTATATTATCATTATTTTCCATTTTTGGAAATCTTAATCCTTCACGAGCTTCATTTGGGGTAATAATTCCTGTATTAACGAGCTTAGAATAGTAAACTGCTTGTGTTCTATTATCTGGTTGTAGTGCAGGAACTGAAAGTCTATCAGGACGGATTTCAACTCCTCCATTAAAGAAATGTGAGAAGGCAGAACAAAACTGATTTAGCAGTGGTAAAACTGTGTGAAGGTAGAATAATTTTTGATTAGCATCAATATTAGCATTATTACCTGATTTTAACAATACATATGGAACACCTAATGCTTTAGCCATGTCTTGTTGAATGCGTTCAATAGAATTTTCAAAATCTAATTGATCAAAAGATTTTGTAGAAAACTCATCAATCTTCAAACCACCATCTAGAATGGCTGGGTTACGAGCTCCATCAAAAATTGTAGTATATGAAGCTCTCCAAGATTCTAACAAACGTTCTTTAACACGTTTTGATAAAATATTATCTGTTGTTAATACAAATCCTGGAAGAGCATTATTTTTAAAGAATTGACGTTGAAACTTAATCATATAGTAGTAAAGTTCCATTAAGTTTAAAACTGGCTTGAGTTTTGATGTACCTCTAAAAATGGAGTTTTCGTTTTCTGCCATAACATGAATAATTTCTTGAGGTTCAAACCTGATTGAATCTGCTTTAGTGGTTTGTTTGCCTCTTCCAAATCCATAAAAATCTTGAGATTGCTGATTATGAATTAAATAATTGTAGTGAGACACAAATGTACGATCATCAGGAACTACCTCTACATCATTAGCAGGAAGTAAATAGAGATCACCACCATCATAATAAAAGAAAGCATTTCCATCTAGTTGAAAGTCTAAAAAAGCTCTTCTAAATAAACGAACTCTATCCTCAAAAGGATTTGGTTTAATATTAAGCAACTTGTTAACTTTTTTAGCAGCTCCACCCTCAACTACAAAAGGAATTTCACACATCGCATTGATTATCATATCAACTGAACGATGAATGACTTCAATCTCACGATAAGCTTGTTCAAAATCAACAATAGTTTCAGGAGAAGCATAAGGTTCTAAAGAAGCTATAGAAGGTTGAGCTGGATTGAGCTTTAACACATTAGCTACAAATTTTCTTATACCTCTTAAATCTTCATTTGCCATGTTTTTCCTTTTGAATGTCTAGCCAATTTTTAATTTTTGGTGCTAAATGATTTGAATATCTTTGACCGTAAATAGTATGCAATCTCTGATGATGTGCTTTACAGAGAGTGAATAAATTGTGATGGTCTAAACTATGCTTACAGTCTATAGCAAATTTTTCACGAAGGGAAGTAATTTTTTCAACAGTATCAATTTCAATCACTTTATTTTTGATACACCATTCATTAAATAACTGACTAATTGAAAAAAGATGATGTAACTCTAAGTTTTTCTCTGAACCACAAATATAACATTTATCACGTAATTTATAGTCTTTTTTAATATAATCTCTTATATACTTTATTGGAAATCTTTTTAACTCAGACATTGTTCAAGCACCTCCCATCTTAGTTTAAAATGTTCAGGGTCTCTATTAAGACCCACTTCTCCTTCAGGTAAAGGTAATACTTTTCCAGCCACAGTTTCTAAACTATTTAAATTATAGTATTTTTTAATTAAATAGCTGACAATAATATCATCACCTCGCTTAATTTCTCTAAATTTTAACAAGTCATTTTTAATGGTATTAAGTGCTTCTTGTTTTACTAACATAATTGACCCAACTAGAAAATCAACTCTTGAGTTTGTAGACCAGTGATCTTTTAAGTCTTTATACTTAGATGCTTTTTCAACCCCAGATTTACCATAAATACCAATTAAAGGGACGTTTTTTGATTTTAGCTTTTGAATCAAAAGAGGTGAGGGTAAGAGATCATCATCTAAAACTAATTTAAATTGTTCTGGATAGTCGTAACACCTAATCCACCGTTCAATGCACATTTTATTTTCACTGTTGTTTATTACATCTACATTACGAGAATGATACTCAAAAGATTTATTAGGATTATTATTAACTACTGTGATTGGTAGTGCTCGATGAAATGTATCACAAATTGCTCTTACATTTTCAGGCCTCTTATAGTTTAAAATAATAATTCTAAGCATAGATAGTAATATTACTCATTTTTTGATGAGTGTATATTGCGTAACGAACTGCATCACATGGGTGCGAAGCCCAATCGTGAACTGGTTTTGGGTTTTCAGTATTAGGATTCCACTTATAAGCACTCATAGCAGAAAAAGTATGTCTTGCGCCTTCTGTATCAAAATACAATCGATCTTGTTCAATTAATACTTGAAGAGAGTTGATACCGTCATTTACTGATTTAATAGCGTTTTCACAATATATATCGTAGTCATAGGCAAAATCAGCTTTAACTTGTTGCGCAGCAGAATCAATATAAATAGTATCAATTCCCCATTCGTTAATTTTTTCTTGTATTTCAGCTGCAAGTTCTGAAGTTGTAGATTCTTTTGAGATAAATTCATCAACTAAAAAATAATTGTTCCCATCTGTACCAATTACTACAAATACATTTTCATCTCTATACCCAACATCAAGCCCTCCAATAACTTCAGAAAATCTCTCACCAACATAGTCACCTATATGTTTTTCTTCATCAAGATCAAGATAAATCTGAGATTCGGTGGTAGTCCACTCACATTCGTATTCTTGTAAGTATAAGGCTTTTGTAATGGTGCGGCGAGCCTCTTCAACATCGATTTCAGATAAAAGTGGGTTTGAGCGCCATGTATGGATTGAAGAGCTCCAGTCTGGATATTCTGGATCTTCTCCTCTTAAATAATAATCATACAAATAATTACCTTTACCTCTTGGAGTTGAGATCCATAAACAACGCGAGTCTGTAAAGGTTGAGAGAGCAGGTCGTAGATCACGAGTGTAATACTCATCATTAGGAATAATTGCTGCTTCATCTACAATTAAAAGATTAGCAGCTCTTCCAACAAGTGAATCACGATTATTTGCAGAGAGCAATCTAAAAACTGAACCATTAATTAGTTTTACTACTTTGTCTTTTTGGTTGAATCGCTCTACTTCAATGTCAAGTTGTCTAATCAAGTCTGTAACATAATCCCAAATAATTGAAGAAAGAGAAAAGTTTGGAGCAACTACCATAACTTGTTGACCCGGCTCTAATAGTTTTGCAAAAGCTAAGATTGCTGCTGCATATGATTTTCCAGTACGACGAGCTGCTATATGCACACAAAAACGTGATTGATCTAAATTCTCGACCATTGCCCATTGTGATTCGTTAAACTGAACGGGAGTTGGTAGTTTGTCTAACAGACGTTGAATTTTAATTCGAAAAAATTTATTGTTCATCTAGGAAACATGCTAATAATCATTGTGATGACGGAAACTACAGTAACTGAAACACCCCCGATCCATAACAGTGTTTTAAGAGAAGCTCTACCTTGTGTAGCCATTTCACGAATTGATGCTACCTCAGAATCTATGTTATCTATACGCTGTTCTAATCGGTGAAACATTGTGACAATATTTTCATAACGCTCTTCACACACAGCTTCATGAGCAGAAATGCCTGCTTTGTTACTTTGAGATCGCTCATGCAGTCTATCTAGTTCTGTTTGTATTTGATCGAGTTCACGTGTATCATTCATTGTCGCTCCTTAAATTTTAATAATATACTGCACCACTTCACTAGGTAGTGTTGTAGCGACAGAAAAACCATTTACACTTAAAGATGGAATTGACAACGCTGGAACTGATAGTGCTGGAACTGATAGTGCTGGAACTGATAGTGCAGGGACTGAGTGAGTATGGTTTCCCCCTGCTAAGTTACCAGAGCTTAAAGCTGGCACAGAGTGTGTATGGTTATTAACAGTTAGTGAAGGTATTGAATGTGAGTGGTTATTAACAGTTAATGATGGTATGGTTAACGCCGGAACAGAGTGAGTGTGATTTCCACCTGCTAAGTTGCCAGAGCTTAACGCTGGAACAGAGTGTGTGTGGCTTCCACCTGCTAAGTTGCCAGAGCTTAAAGCTGGCACTGAATGAAAATGGTTATTAACAGTTAATGAAGGTATTGAGTGAGTGTGATTTCCACCTGCTAAGTTACCAGAGCTTAACGCTGGTACAGAGTGTGTATGGTTATTAACAGTTAATGAAGGTATAGAGTGTGTATGATTCGTCTGATTGACTGAAGTAACAAAGGCGCGCTGTGTCACGTCTTTAGTACCAGAACCAAGTGTGTCGTTTCTGGTAACTGAACCAACAGTTAAATCTCCTGCACCATCAGCACCCGTATTGGAAGCTACAGTTGTAGATGTGCTATTGCCTGTGGTACCAGTTCCAGTATTACCTGAAATTGATACTCCACTATTGCCTGTGTTAGCAGCTGCAGTTGTAGATGTCTTATTACCTGTGTTACTAGATCCAGTATTACCTGAAATAGATACACCTGAACCACCTGTAGTGCCAGTGCCTGTATTACCTGAAATTGATACACCACTATTTCCTGTGTTACCAGTTCCTGTCACAACTGTTGGTGCATTACTAGCATTATATCCCACAGTTGTTGAACCTGCATTACCTGTATTAGATGCGGCAGTAGTGGAGGTAGAGTTACCAGACGTACCTGTGCCTGTACTACCTGAAATTGATACAGTGCTATTACCTGTGGTACCGGTGCCTGTATTGCCAGTGCCTGTATTACCAGTTCCAGTATTACCTGTGCCTGTATTGCTAGTGGCTGTTGTAACACCATTTTTAGTGGCAGAGTTTATAACTGAGGAAGCTGCAGCAGATCCTGTAGTTGTCCCTAGAGCTGTGTTATTTGAGCCCTTACCTAGCGGAACTTTATCTCTTAGATCAGGGACGTTAAAAGTGGCAGCACCATCACCAGTTCCAAATGTAGTGCCAATTACAGCGAAAAGACGTGCATAGGTGGAGCGAGAAACAGCTGAATTGTCACACAGCAAATAACCAGTAGGAGCTGAAGCAGCGCCATAAGCTAAAATAGTTCCAGCTGGGATAATTTCAGCTCCACCTGCGGTAGAACCGTCATGGATTCGAATGTTATTAGTATCTGTATCAAGAGAAATCTCACCTGCTGCACCAGTAAAGGCGTTGTTTTGGGCTGAGGTTCCTCGTCTAAATTGTAGCTGTGTAGCCATTCTTTACTCCTTATAGTGTTCCTAAATCGATTGAGCCTGTTAGTGTAATTGTGTTTGAAGAGTTAGTGCCTAACGATACGTTTCCTGCTACATCCAATGTAGTGCTGGGCGAAGTCGTCCCCAGCCCTAATTTACCATCAGTAGATAAAGTAAAATTGTTCTGCCACGCAGAGCCTGTATAGTGCTGGATTTTGAAGTTGCCGGAAGTGTCCTGAGTAAGGTTGTTAAAGCGAGCTGTTGTGTTGTCATCTAAACGAATACCGTCGTTATTGACATCAGCAATGTCACTAATTGTAAGACGGCTACCCCCGCTGATTGTGCCATCGCCCTGAACATCAAGCCCATCAGCCGTCACCGTGCCTGTGACATCCACGCCTGTGCTGGTGGTGGCGAGTTTGGCGGCGTTGTTGTGGTAGAGGGTAACTGCGCCATCTTGAATAGCACCGATGTAAGTTTCACCTGTGCTTGACCGCATAAACATATTAGTCGCGCCTAAGAAAAGGTTACCTGTCCCACCTTCTGAAATATAACTATTCAACCCATCGTGATAAATCTGCAAGTCAGACCCAGCACCGAATGAAATAACACCATTATCGCCTACCGCAACATTACCACCATTAGTTCCATCACCAACTGTAACAGTAGCATTAGACTGAATCTCAAACTTTGATGTGGCATCGATCCCAAGACCGCCCATAAATTTTGTAACTTTTTGTGACATAATTACCTTTCTATCATAATTTTAACCTGTGGTCAAAATATATTTATCCGAGTGCCCCTAAGTCGAGTGTTGCAGCTAACTTACCTACGGTGACTGCGTTGTTGTCGATATCATTTGTTCCTACTGATTCAAGTTTTGCGTTTAACTGTGTTTGAATTGCGGAAGTAACACCGTCTAAGCGACTTATTTCAGTTGCGGTAACAGCTGATACAGCTACCTTACCTGAACTATCTGATACAAGAGCGCGAGAAGCTGTTAAGTCGCTTGTGGTAATTGTTGATACTGCACCTGCAATGTTTGCCACTCTTCTTGCCTCAATAGCAGCATCTTCTGTAGTAGTACCTTTTGCGTTTAACTGTGTCTGAATAGCACTGGAAACTCCGTCTAAGTGTCCAA
>CAACVD010001793.1_pt1 | contig 10209 bp, 5 predicted proteins | sample 2381771 | NCBI WGS metagenome assembly CAACVD01 (sample SAMEA5211965, study PRJEB30684) | marine metagenome | biome: Marine; feature: Epipelagic; material: Water | collected 2015-10-15 | depth 15 m | reverse complement strand
TATTGGGATGCTACATTAGGTTTGTCTACTAGGGGCAAGCCACTGACATACTATGCAAGCAGTGCCCCTTCTAAAGCGCGACAGGTTGCGATATCCGACAGAGATCGTCACGTTATAGCGTTTGGAACCACGCCTATTGGATCTACAACTATTGACCCGCTACTTATTCGTTTTAGCGATCAAGAAAATGCTTTTAACTGGACGCCTACCGCCACAAACTCAGCGGGGGATTTACGGATCGGCAATGGCTCTAAGATCATACAGGCTGTTGAAACTAGGCGTGAGATAATTGTTATTACCGATAGCTCGGTGCATTCAATGCAGTTTATTGGAGCGCCTTTTACCTTTGGCGTAACGCAGCTATCTAACCAAACCAGCATAGCGGGGATAAACTCAGCCGTAGCCGTTGGTGACGCCGTGTTCTGGATGGGTAAAAATCGTTTCTATGTCTATGATGGTCGTGTACAGCCGCTACCATGTACAGTTCGTGATTATGTCTTTGATAACTTTGACATACAGCAAGAAGATAAAATATTTGCTGGATCAAACGCAGCCTTTGGTGAGGTTTTCTGGTTCTATACCAGCGATGACAACTCCACGGCAAATGGCGGCACTGCCGAAAACGACAGATATGTTGTGTACAATTATGAGCAGCAGATTTGGTATGTAGGCAATCTAGAGAGAACGGCTTGGATTGACCGTGGTATTAACGAATTTCCTATAGCTACCACCTCGGCTACAAACACAGACACACCGCTTGTTATGTATGACCACGAGCGGGGTGTTGATGCGGACGGTCAGGCGTTTACTGCATATATCGAATCTGCGCCAATTGATATACAGGACGGCGAAGATTTCTTGTTTGTTCGCCGGATGATACCTGACATCAGCTTTGACAAGTCTGAGGCTAGCGCTACTAAAGAAGCTACTTTTACCTTAAAGGCTCAGAGGTTTCCGGGAACAGGCTTTACGACCTCTAACCCATTAACTGTCACGGATACGACCCAACAAAACCACACTAGACTTAGAGGCCGCTCCTTTGGTTTGCGGGTAGAGTCGGATAATCAAGGTGTTTTTTGGCGGCTGGGTTCACCTCGACTAGAAATACAATCGGATGGTAGAAGATGAGCAGAGAACTTGTACCCCCACAGTTTCCTTTAGCGCCAGAAGAATATGATCGTCAATATTTTGATGAGATGGTTCGTTCATTAACGCAACTTGTGGTACAGTTACAGAACCCCGGTGAGTTGAGGGGGACTAAAATAACACTTACGCAGTTACCTACGTCCGCTACAGGGCTGGAAACAGGCGCTTTATATAACGATAGCGGCACAGTAAAAATCGTCACGTGATAGACGTATGGGAAAAAACACTGTATATTACAACGAAAGCAGCGTAGTTTAGGTTAATGTAATGGCAAAACAGGCTTTAAAAGAAGAATTTGAGTTCCCGGCTGGGGGCATTGCCGATTTCTACATGGAAGACCATGAGATTGAGGCTCTAGAACGGGCAGAGGCTGAAGAAGAGTTCGGTTCTGCTGGTATCGCTACGTTTCAACCGATTGCAACTCGTATGGCATCATACGGTCGTTACGGTGATGACACTGTTGCCCACGTTGAAACTGGCGAATTGATTGTTCCAAAAGCCCTGATTGATCAGAACCCGAAGCTAAAGGCATCTATATTTAACCACCTGCGTGAGCTAGGTGTGGAAGATCCAGAGCGGTATGTTGTTGGCTCTGGAGCAAACTCCCTTAACCCTGAAACAGGTATGCCTGAGTTCTTTTTGAAAAAGGTATTTAGAAGCGTCAAAAAGGCCGCGTCTAAAATTGCTAAAGGTGTAAAGAAAACAGTTAAAAAGGTAGCGAAGGTAATTAAGAAAGCTGCGCCTATCGTGTTGCCCGCTGTCGGCACCTTCTTCATGGGCCCAATTTACGGCGCGGCGCTCGGTTCCGGCATTGCCACTTTGGTTCAGGGGGGAGACTTAAAAGCTGCGTTAAAATCTGCCGTCATATCTGGGGGTACAGGAGCAATTCTATCCGGCATAACAGGTGGATTCTCAGCCGCTTCTAAACCCGGCGGTAGCTTTACACAAGGTTTTTCAGACAGCGTTAAAAGCGCGGCAAATACTTCTAACATCTCCACCGGCTTGAGCAACATGGGTAAAGCTGTAAGGGGGGACTTCTCTGGGATGTCTCTCAAAAATGCAGCGGGCGGCCCTACCGCAGAAGGTGGAACGAACCCCATTCAGGCAGAGGCGGCAACGGCAACGGACGTTACCTCAACGGCAACAAGTGTTGGCCCCGATCAATTTGATGTTAATCGCGTTAGGGTTGTAAATCAACCCGAACAACTATACGAGATAGCAGCGCCCGCCCCCGCACCAACTTCGGGAACGGACCCTTTTGCTGCAATGCAAGATCGTGTGAGTAATTTAGGTCAGTCGTTTCAAGCGCCTGCGCCTACGCCTACGACTACTGCTCCGGCTACTTTTTCAAATATTCCAGAAACTCCGGGCTTTCTTGAAAGTGTACAAGATGCTGTTACCCCCGGTGGAAAAGGCTTTGTAGAAAGCATGGGGGACGCCTTTCTTCCATCTGGGCCTACAGCTAAAGATATATTGGCTGCAAATAATCTCCCTGCCACAGCAGAAAACTTAAAAGTTGCGGCCGACCTTGCTAAAGAAGCAGCGCCGAGTCTTATGAGAACTATTTTACCGGGTGCCACACTCGCTGGCGGCGCGGCATATGCCAGCGGCATGTTTGACACACCTCCGCAAGACGAACCACAAACAGCGGCAGATCTAGAACGACAACTGGGCCCAACTAGCGAAGAATTGATGGAAGCCGACCCTAATAAGTATCTCGTGGCGGGCGGAGACGAAACTCCTCAATACTCTTCCGGTCAATATGCTGTTGACACCACTTTTGGGTATAACCCGACGGCATATTATGAGCAAAACCCATTCCTTCGTGCACGGGGCTTAGAGGGGACACCCTTCGTTCAAGCTGCCGCTGGCGGAGAAATTTTCCCACGTCGCGTAGGTGGAATCATGCCAAACGAAGGCGTTCCGGGCCAAGATAGTGTACGGGCTATGCTTATGCCGGGCGAGTTCGTAATGACTACAAATGCTGTAAAGGGCTTGGGTGATGGAAATAACCAAGCTGGCATTAATCGCATGTATGATTTGATGCGGGGCCTTGAAGCTAAAGGGAAGGCAATGGCGTAATGGCTACCAATACCGAAATTCAAATTGTCAAAGAGTCCCCAGAAATTGAAGCCATTAAACTTGGGCTTTTAAGATCTGCAAAAACACTTTCTGACAAACCAATCACACTGCCCATTCAAGAAGTAGCAAAGATGTCTGGGTTGCAGGACGTGGCAATTGCCTCGGCCTCACCAGAAGAAGGCGGAATTGGTGGGTATCAGCCTTACTTACAACAGGCGGGCTATTCGGTAGGGGACGCCTTTGCAGCTTTGGATCCTGCGGGCTTGTCTCAGTACATGAACCCATACCAGCAGGCTGTACAAGATGAGATAAACCGGGCTTATGATATACAGGCCACACAGGGGAACCTTGCTGCTGTAGGTCAACCGGGCGGTCCTTCTGCCTTTGGTGGTAGCCGCGCAGAGATTGCCCAGCAAGAAATTGCACGTAACCGAGCCTCTGCATTAGCGCAATCGCAAGCACAAAATTTCCTTCAAGCGCAACAAAGGCAGTTGGCACAGGCGGACGCACTTGGTACGTTAGGCTTACGTCAAGCAGCACTTGGAGAGCAGGCTCAAAGACAAGGCATAATGGACATTGAGACGCAGTTTAATCTTGGTAAACAGCAGCAGGCACAGCAGCAGGCGGAAATCGAGGCTAAGAGGCAGAGCGATTTGGCACAGTTGTATGAGCCATATCAGCGCTACTCATTCCTGTCGGATATTTATAAAGGTGCTCCGTCAAGTCAGCAGACTATAGCGTCTGCTACAGCACCAAATGTTTCACCTGCTCAGACATATTTAGGTTTGGGTATTGCAGGCTTGTCAGCAGCGGCAGGCGCTAAGACCGCGGGGTTATTCGGATGATGAATAGAGGCGTATTACAACGGCAGATGTTTGCTAACGGTGGTCAAGCTGTGCCTAACGAGTATAAAGGCTTTTCCAAGCTGCCTGAAGCCGTGCAGATGAGAATGGATCCTGTTGCCGCTAAGAAGTACCAAGAAGGCGGACCTGTGGCGCAGGGCATTGCAACTATGGCCCCCGAAATGGGCGCGGCTGTTCCGGCAATGGCGGCCGCTCCTGAAGGCGCAGGTATGATTGCTGATCAAGTTATGGACCCTGCCGCTTTGCAAGAAATGCTGGGCGGTGCTGCGGAAGATTTGCAAGACTTGGAAAATGCGGAAGATTTTGAAACGGTTATGAACTCAATGCGGGGTGACGATGCTACCGTCGAAGACCGCCGCGAAGAGTTGGCCTCTCTGGTTGGTCCAGAAGACGCGGCCCAAACGCCTGAGTCTGTTCTTGCTTTGGTTCAACCCGTCATAATGATGGCTGGTATAGATCAAGGCATTGGCGGACTCGCGCAAGAAGAAATGACGCAGGAAGTGTCAGGACCTATGGCCGAGGGCATCATGTCCACAGTGGCCCCGCCACAGCCCGCGGCCCCCGGACCTGAGATGATGGGAGGGCCCCCGCCCGTAAATTTTAACCAAGGCGGGCTGGTCCGCCGAGGCGACAACCAGCCGGTTCTGAAATTTGCACAGGCAGGCGTGGTGCCCGATCCTCTTGCTGCAATGCAGACTAGAATAGGTAATTTAGGAACAAATTTTCAACGTCCTACTAACGCTCAACGTCTTAGACAATTAGCAGATCAACAAAAAGGTATTTACGCGGAATATGGTTTGGGTGACCCCGCTTCACGCGCTCAGTCCTTAAAAGAACAAGAAAACTTAACTAAAGCCAACATGCTATTTGACATAGCTAATACGGCGCTTGCTTTTGCAGCCCCTATGGAAGGTGAACGGCCCGGCATGAGCGCCGCGGAGCGTCTAGCTATGGCCACACAACAGACACAGTTATTACCTACTATTGGTGCAAGAGCTCAAAAACAGCTTGATACTAACCGTGAGGCAGAGAAAGAAGAAAGAGCTTTAAATTTAGCTGCTTTACAGTCCGCTGAAACAAAGTTGGCCGCAGAAGTAGCTACAAGATCAGCGAGAGATCTAGCAGAGTTTCAAGCCGGAGAGAAAAGAAAGCTAGAAGAGATAAAACTAAAAAAGCCTAAAGCTTCAAAATATGTGACAGTCATAAGTAGAGAAACAGGAGATCCTGTAAAAACTTTCAATACGTCTATCGCCTCTGAAGATGCTGAATTGTCAGCACTTTTAAAAAGTAATCCTGAAAACTTTTACACGGGCAGTCCACCGGCTAAAAAAACAGAAAATAAAATTGATTTTATTACCAATCCGGAAAGATTGCAGGCTTACGGTTTAAGAAAGATGGGCGAAGAAAAGCCTCAATTTGAAGCAAGAGTTTTAGAATTTATTAGCGGGGTTGACGATGTTTGGAGCCCTGAATTGGGAACTTTTGTAAAAGGTCCTAAAAAGCAACTTCCTAAGAGTGTTTTAAATTTCATAGAACAAGGTGATCCTGATTTTTACAACCAAGTCATAGAGCTCATGGGAGGGATTGAGAGAGCAAAATCAGAGAAAGAAGATAGCCCTAAACCAAAAACATTAGGTGATACCACCATTGAAATATTTAACCAAGATGGAACAGTAAATCTTGACTCAATGGCGTGGTCTTTAACACCTGCTACCCGTTTCAACCCTGACATAGATTATAAAGTTGTTATTGGGGCGTCTCGACTGTATCCGGGTTTAACAAAAGGAGCGTCTGAGGCTCTATCAGAACTTACAGGTGGAGATACAACACAAGAAGCTAAAGATTTTTCAGAAGCAAAGAAAAGCTTAAACGCCTTGGCGAATGATCTGTTACGATTTAACACTTCAGCGCCACAAGGTGGTCGAGTTCTTAAATTTGTACAAGAACTAATTGAGGCAGAAACAGCCAATATTAGACCGGGAGGTGTGTTCTTTAAAACAGATGCGGATGCATCTTCATCCTTAAAAGCGTTACAAGATGGTTTAATGTTAGCCATACAAACAGAAGCTGAAATCCTACCAGAATACGGGGGAAGCGCGTATGGACAAACCACAAGTCAAGTTACTAATGCTCGTGAAAGATTAAATGGTATGAAAATATTGTTAAATGAGGTCATACCTTTTGCAAAAGCTTTTGACTACGTTCCAGACAAAAAGAGACAACAAAGAAGGAAAGATAGAGAGGGAGCGGATACGAGTATAAACACCGCTAGAGATCAACTTCTTCAGATGAGAAAAAAGAAGGATTAGTAATGTCTGAGAACTCGCTTATCACACTTACACGTCCTGAATTTGAAAACCTTATGGAAACGCAAGGTTTAACTAAAACTGTTGAGGGTGTTCTATCTATAGCCAATGACGAATTAGAAACGGGCGGGGTTCCACTAACTCTTGAGTCTTTAACCACTGGCACACATCCGATCTTAAACAATTTAGATAGATATAGAGACCTTGACCCAGAAGATCGGGGGTTAGCGGAAGAAGAAATTCTGACGTTGTTTACTAATGTTGAAGACTTTGGAAAATTCGACCCAGAAGATGACTCTTCCTCTGGGGTAGAGGCGTTTTTTTCTGGCGCAGGCAGAATGTTACCGGAAGCAGTTGGAGCGGGAGCAGGATTTAAAGGGGGTTTAGCTGCGGCGGCACCCATAGCAAATCTTATACCTCCTGTAGGCTTGCCCGGACTATTGTTAAAAGGCGTAGTTTTAGGTGTAGGGGGTATTGGTGGCTCAATAGCAGGCGCTATCGCAGCTAGTGAGGCGGAAGATGCAATTATTGGAGAAGCTGATCCGGTAATTCCTTCTTTAGAGGGTAAGTATCGTGGTGGAGAAAGCACGGTAATAGGTGTTTCCATGTTAACCAGCCCTTGGAAGTTTTTCTCTTCTACCCCTAAAGCAACCACGGGAGCGTTGGAGTTTCTGGATAACTTTAAAAAAGTCTCTAGTGGCAAATTTGCAAGTGTAGCAGATGAAGCTTTTGAGCTTACCGCAAAAAATGCTGGTTTGAGTGAAAAGGCTTTTAAAGCAGCTAACGCAGCAAGAGGAACAGCCACGAGAGGTCCGATGTTTGGTGGCTCCTTGGGGACTAATCTAGGCTTCACTCGTTTTAATCCAGCAGGTTATCTTGTAGACCCTAGAAAAGGCCCCGTAGGGGCTAGAATTGTTGGCGGTATTGAAAGCGGCATAGATAAATCTATGAAGTTTGCCAGAGACAACCCCGGTAAATTTTTAAGTTTAGAGGGTGTTGCGGCTGGCGGTATCGGTCTTGGTGCTAGTGTCGCACAGGACATAGATCCGTATGACGAAACAACCCGGTTTTATTCAGAGTTAATAGGATCGGCAGTTGTTCCTTTACCTGCTCAATTTGCCGTTGATCTTGCTCCGGATGCGGTGAGTTATTTAAAAAGATGGTATGGAAACACCAAAAATAAAGAAGGTCTCTTGAAGGGGAAGATGAGTGAAGAGGCCGTCAACAGAATTATGCTTGGTATTCAAAGATCGGAAGAATACGCCGACACTCTTAATGAACAAGGTGAACTTGTTGTTAGTGCGGATGAAAAGTTTGCTAAATTTATAGACGGCTTGATAGAAGCAAGTGAAGACGCCGATGGTAATCCTCTTCCTTTAACGTCAGCCGACCTAGCTGAACTATCTGGTTTACCCTTCTCTCCAACTCTTAGAACAATTCAGGATGAATTAGCTAAGTCTAATAAAGATCTTAAAGTTGCTACCGGTAGAGGTAGAGAAGAATTACAAGCTGGAGCCGTAAATGCCATACGTACTTTAGCCTCCACTGGAGATACACGGGCTTTAGGTATAGCCGCCAGAATACAGCAAGGTCTTTTTGAACAAAACATAACAGATCAAATAGAAGACTCTGTTACTAAATTAACAACGGCTGGTCAAAGAGTAGTTGGTAGAAAACTAACAGAGGCGTCTCGCAGGGGTGAGTTGTCCGTAAAATTATATGATGTTTTAAAAAACAATATTGATTTAAGTAAGGCAAGAGAAAGACGGTTATGGAACGAGGTCGGTAGTTACCCTATAACTCAATTTATTTCTAGGAACGGTAAAGAAATAACTCAGCCTAATGTTCTTCAAATTTTAGACAGGCCCGCACTTAGAAACGGTTTAAAGTTCTCCTCAGAGGGGGCAAACAAAGAACTTAAAACTGCTATAGGTCCTTATATGGAGGATATTGATGCTTTAAGAGATTACTTCCAAAAAAGAGAGGGAAGAAATCCGGCTACAGCAGATAGGTTCTTTAAAATTAGGTCCGGTCTTTTAAACAGAGCGTCTACGTTAAGAAAAAATGGAGATTTAGAAAACGCAGGGTATTTAGATCGGTTAGCTAATGAAGTGTTGCGTGATTTAACTGGACAGGTGGCTGACGCATCTGCTGCATACAACACGGCTCGTGCTTATACTTTTGCCAGAAACAATGTTTTTACTAGAACCTTTTTAAACAGGTTGCAGGTTATAGACAAAAACCGAGGCGTGGTGATGGACCCTATGAATCTTTTAGATGAGGCATTTAGGGGCGGAAACTTAGCTACGGCTAGAAGATTTGATCAGATTAGGGCTGCTGGAAGATTTCTTGTGGATGAAGCAAAATTTAGTGAAGAGCAAGTCCAGTTGATGAACACTGATCAAATAATTAGTGAATCATTAAGGGATTCTTTAGCTAAAATAATGGATAAAAAAACAATTCCTAACCCCGCTAATCCAAATGAAAGTATAGAGACCTTTGTTGTTAATAAATCAAAGTTAGAAAACTTTAAAAAACAACCGGGAACTAGAGAACTTTTTGCGTTGATACCTAAATTAGAGGACGATTTATCAGATGTTGTTTCTGCACAAAGCACTTTTGATAATATGTTGACGGATGTTTCAGATAAAATAAATCCAACGGCTGCAAGGCAACGCGGATTTTCTGATGAACAAGTGCAAAACATGTATAAAACCAAAGCGTTTCAATGGGTATTAAATTATGAAGACCCCGGAAAAGCTGTTGCGAAAGCTTTAGCGTCGGAGAGACCTACTCTTGCTTTAAACTCTCTTTATAAGATGGTTTCTACAGCAGACATGGCCGGGTCTGGTTATACTAGAGAACAGGCTTTGTCTGGTCTGCGTTCTTCTATAATTAACAACGCTTTAGTTAAAGCTAACAATAGCGCAGGTCTTCCAAATGGAGATACCTTACAAAAAGAATTATTTGGTCAAATGAAAGGCGTAGATCCTTCAATTAAATTTTCTATGGAGGATTTTTTAATAAAAAATAACTTGTACACTCAAGATGAGATGAACAAATTACAAGAAGCCATAAAAACCTTACGAGGAGTTGAAGAAGCTTTTCAAAACGGTGATTTAGAAAATGTTTTATTTAAAAACCCAAGCTTGGCTAAGTTGTTTTATTTACGTATAGCTGGTGCCACTGCCGGTGGGGCGTTTCAAAATAAATTAAAGAACATGCTGGGATTGCCCACTATGGGCGGTGGACTAATCGCAGAACAAACCGGCTCTGAAATGGTTCAAAGGCTTTTACTACGTGGCCCTGAAAGTCAGACACTTCAACTTATGGGTGAGTATTTATCTAATCCAAAAGCTCTTGGATTGATGATGAAAGACATAAAGAAGAAAAAAGATTTAGATGATGCAATGAAAGGACTTTCAAACATATTCGCCCCCCTTGCCCGACAGGTAGGTAGAAGAATACCTTTAGGGGTTAGAACTATAGAAGAAGATGTCTTAGAGGAATATGAAACCCCTGTAGAAGAAGAACCAGTTCCGGCACCAGCGCTTGACACTCCCACCGCGAGTGCTGTGCCGGTTAGCCCGATGAGATCAGTTGCACCACCACCAATGTCTCCTCAACCATCACCCCTTGCTATGACCCCACCACTCGCGGCCAGCGAACCAGTGGACAGACGTAGGTTTGCTGCCATGTTCCCAGAAGACCGCGCTTTGGTAGAGGGTATCGGGAGCCTGATGGGATGATCGGGGATGTTATTGAGCTCATGCTCAAGTCAGATATGCATCGTGACTGGTACATTGCCGACT
>CAACVD010001792.1_pt1 | contig 10210 bp, 16 predicted proteins | sample 2381771 | NCBI WGS metagenome assembly CAACVD01 (sample SAMEA5211965, study PRJEB30684) | marine metagenome | biome: Marine; feature: Epipelagic; material: Water | collected 2015-10-15 | depth 15 m | reverse complement strand
AGCCTCCTGGTTTAACAAGTACGAATACATCAACTTGGTTAAGTCAGAATGCTCCAAACGTGCTATTGTATGGTTGTATTTTAGAAGCACTTGGATACTTGAAAGGTCCAGCGGATATGATACAATACTACGATAAAATGTATAATCAATCTGTACAGGCTCTAGCCACATATGAGATGGGGCGTGACCGTAGAGATGAATTTCGGGACGGCGTTATTCGTATCCCTCTCGAATCAAGGAACCCATAGGAGATTATTATGGCAATTACTCAAGCTGTATGCAACAGTTTTAAAGTGGAGATCCTGAAAGGCCTACACAATTTTACGGCAACGACAGGGAACGCTTTTAAACTAGCATTATACGATAACGAAGCAACGTTGAGCAAATCAACAACTGCATTTCAACAAACTGATGAAGTTGGAAACTCAGGTACTTATTCTGAAGGTGGTGGAGCGTTAACATCTGTTACGCCAGCATTATCTACAGATACGGCTGTATGTGACTTTGCAGACATTTCATTTACAAGCGCAACTATTTCAGCACAAGCTGCTGTAATTTATAATAGTTCAACTGTATCTGGTTTGACTACCAATGCATCTGTTTGTGTACTAGATTTTGGTGCAGTAAAAACTTCAACTTCAGGAACATTTACAATTACGTTCCCTGCTGCTGAAGCAACTGCTGCAATTTTAAGGATCGCATAGGAGAATAAATTATGGCCTCTCTTCAAGGATGGGGCCGACAAACCTGGAATTCGGGTGCATGGAATACCTTCGCACCCGTTGACGCAACAGGTAATGGTCTCACTTCTACAGTTGGAACTGTATCGTTAGTTACGACAAATGTATTTGGCGTTACAGGTATTGGATTAACTACGAGCATTGGTGATGCTACTCAGGCTTCTGAGTATGCAGCGACAGGTAATGCCGTAACAACATCGTTAGGCACAATGCCTAATCCAACGATTGTTGATAATCAACTTTTAACTGGATGGAATAGAGGTGTAGGAACAAGTTTACCATTAGGATGGAACGCTGCCTCATGGGGCACTGGCGATTTTGTTTTATCAGTCGGCAATGGATTATCTGGAGCTTCATTAACTTCTTCTCTTGGAGAAGAATCACCAACTGGTAATGCAGACGTAACCGCTACAGGTTTACCAACAACTTCTACTACTGGAACTGCTGTGGCAACAGGTGTTGCAATAGCACCTACAACTGGTAATGCAATTACTTCAGCTCTTGGCACAGAAACAGTTACTGCTGATTCTAATGTTACTGCCACTGGACTAGGTATGACTTCTTCTCTTGGACAAGAAGATGCATCTGGTGTATTTCAATCTGGTTGGGGTCGTGGTGCAAATCAAGTCACAGGTGAAATTATTGGCTGGAGTGATAATCTTTGGAACGTTCTTGAAACTGAATATGCAGTAACAGGAGTTTCTACAACTTCAAATACAGGTACAATAACATATCAAGGAGATGTTGCTCCGACTATTACAGGTGTTCAAGCTGCTTCAGCAGTAACGACTCCAGGCACTTCCGTATTTGTTACTGGTGTTCAATCAACATCTTCAATAGGAACTTTCTCAATATCAGGTGATAATAATTTAACTATTGTTGTTACTGAAGAAGGTATGGTTTCTTCAACAGGAACTTTACCTACAACAATTGACGTATCAGGAAATTCAACAACATCGTCTTCTGGCTCAATTACAATGACAGGAGACTGTAATCTCACTTTAACAGGTGTAGGTACAACAGCCTCTCTTGGTGATGAAACTGCTACTGGAGGAGCTACAACCGCTGTTACAGGAAATGCTTTAACTTTATCAGAGGGAGACGTTACAACCACTGCTGGAGCTACAGTATCTTTAACTGGTATTGCAATGACTTCAAGCATAGGAGAGGCTACTCAAGCGAGTGTATATGAAGCGCCTAGTGTAGCAGCCACAATATCTACTGGAGTATTAAATATTCGTATAGATGTAAGCTTTACACCGACTGGAGTTTCTGCTACAAGTAGTACAGGGAATCTACAAGGAACCTTCTGGTCCGCTGTAGATGACTCTAACTCGGATGTAAGTTGGACAGAAGTTCATCAAGCCGCATAAAAAAAGTTTTGACAAACTTTAAAATAATAACTAAAACTTTATTAGGAGATTAAATGAGTTCAACTTATTCAACTGGCTTACGAATAGAGCTACAAACATCAGGAGAGAATTCGGGTACCTGGGGTACTATTACGAATAACAATTTCTCTCAAGTTTTTGAATTCGCTATTGCTGGTGTTTATTCTAAAGCAATTACTACAGGGACCTCAACTACGCTAACAAACGGCGATGGTCCACAATCTCAAGCAAACAACGAAGCTAGACAAAATCAATTAATTTTAACAGGAACAGTTTCTACAACTCATACTTTACAATTCCCAGCTACACAAAAAACTGTTGGTATTTATAATAACATTAGTGGTGGCGCAGATATATCTGCAAGACTAGGTGCTTCAGGAAATACTGTTACGGTAACTAATGGTAAGTATAGATTATTAGCTACTGACGGAACTAACTGGTATGATATTTTTTCATTAGCTGGTTTAGGTGAAGCTTGGCAAATTAAAACTAGTAACTATACAGCATCAGATGGAGATAATCTTTTTGTTGATACATCTGGCGGTGCAGTAACAATAACTCTACCTGCTTCTCCTTCAATTGGAAATCAAGTAAAACTTATTGACGCTGAAGGAACTTTTGGTACAAACAATTTAACAGTAGGACGTAACTCTCAGAAGATACAAGGTTCTGCTGCAGATTTAACAGTAAGCACTAACAGTGCGGGCATTGCTCTCGTTTATGTAAACGCAGACAATGGATGGAGGTTGAAATATAACGACTAATGGCTAACTTACAAGATATAGTAAACAGAAGTGAAGTAGGGGCTATTAAGCCTTGGACTAAAGCTACAGCTCCAGCAGGTTACTTGTTATGTGACGGTTCGGCTGTATCAAGATCAACATATGCAGAATTATTTGCTGTAATTGCCTCAACTTATGGAGGCGGTGATGGATCAACAACTTTTAACGTTCCTCAATTACAAGGTAAAATGCCACAAGGTTATGATGGTAATACATATAACTTAGCAGGAACTGGTGGTGCAAATACAGTAACAGTTGCTGTAACTAACAACCAAGCTGCAACCAATGCTACTAACCAATCCGTTACTGTTACAGGAAGTATTGACAATACGTCTATTACAAATGCACAAATGCCTAGTCACACTCACAGTTATGAAAAAACAAATGGTGGTGCTGTACCCAACTCAGGTGGTCCAAGCAGCACAGGCACTAGAGCAGGAACCGCGAACGCAAACACTGGTGGTTCAGGTTCTGGAACTGGTCATAATCACTCACATACTTTATCAGGAACATTAACTGGTAATATTACAACAAGTTTAACTGGTTCTGTTACAGCGGCAGGAACAAATTCATTCTCACCTTTTGTGGTGGTAAACTATATTATAAAGCATTAGGAGATATTGATGGCAACACAAATAGTAATACAAAACGGAGATAACATTTTAGTTGATGATTCATTTGTTATTCCTTGGGTAGATAAAGGTAAAAACTGGGTGGATGCATGGTGTCCAAACACTATTCATTGTGTAATATGGAATAACCTAGTTGGACAAAACGAAATTCAAAGCAAAGATGCTTCTACTGGTATGATGACAGGTAATACAGATTTAAATGCTACAAGTGATGCTGTAGGATCTACAACTATTGCTGCTTTACTTACTTGGGCGGAAACAAGAAAAGGTCAAATAGAAGCTGCACAAACTGCTTATGATACTGCTGTCGCTGATGATTTAACTAATGGAACAAGTAATGCCTTAGCAAATTGGATGGCTTACGACTCTAATTATTCGTAATTTTTTCTAATTTTTTTTCTAACTCTACATTAGAATCAACTTTTTCTTGAGTTGTTTCTTCTTCAAGATCTTTAAAAGGTCCTTCTTTATTAATATAAAAAACAAATAGTTGATGATGCCAACAACCATCAGGTTGACTAAAAACAGGTCTCCAATGATCTATTTCACAACCCTTGTAAATAACACCATCACCCTTTTCAATTACAATTGGTTTATCTCCCATACATAAAGGCCACTTATAATCTTTGTCTTTATAAAAATATTTTAAAGTTACAGAAGCACTAATCTCACTAGACGGTCTATCTTTGTGTATAGGTAAGTCAGAGCCAGGTAGATATATTCTATTAAAACTATAAATAGGTTTTAAGTTTAAGTTCGTTTCTTTTTCTACGATAGGTTGTAAGAAATGAATAATGTGATTAAAAATATCAGAGTGAAAAGCATGAAAAGAGGTAGATAAAGGTACAAGTTCATCAGGTCTATTTTTTCCTTCAGAAGCTTTTCTTATTGCATATGTTGTTAAAAATTCAACCATATCGCTTGACAACATGTTCTTTACGTATTTGTAATTAGTTTTCACTTAAAACTTTTTTTGTTCCAAAACATATTTTTATATCTATCAACCCATTTACTACTTAACATTTTTAGTGTTTTGCCATGTAGTTTTTCCATATAAAAACCAGACCATACTTTCCAAGATTCTCTTTTAAAAGGGACAACCTGTACCATAGGCTCACCTTGTTTAATTAAAAATTGTTTATCTCTTTTCTTTAAAATAAAAGGAAAATTAATTAAATTTACATATGTATCTGTGTCTACTACACCCTCGATTATTTTCCATCTTTCTTCCATTCTATTCATAGGATGAATAAACAAACAGCTATAGCCTGGAGGAGTTTTAATTAACCATTTGTTATGAAACTTACCTGCATTTTCACCTGTAGTTTTATGCCATTCTTTTGGTAGCTGCGCTTTACCATGAAAACCAAAATCTTCTTGACTTCTACTAGCAGGAGTAACACTAAAATCTTCTTCTGTAGGATCTACAACATAATCTTGATCAAAAGGTATGATATAACCCATCGTCATTGAATCTAAAAAAGGCATGCACGTTTTTAACGTAGGTGCGTGTAAATTGTTTTTGCTGTGTCTTTCTAACTTTTTGTATTCATTAGGAACAAATCTATTTGCTGGTTTTGGATGTGGCCATATGTCAACCATACCTCCGTTTGTTGCACAAAAATTTATTTTTTTCTCAAACAATTTTTTGTATAAAATTAAAAGACATTGATCTTCTAATTTCTCCTTTATTTTTTACTTTAAAGGGCATGACAAAATGTTGATGAGAAGCTTCAAATATGTAAAAATGTCCAACCTCGGGTTCAAACCATGTGCAGTTTGATCCATTAACATCTGTAAAACCTAATTGACCATCTTTAAATTTATGAGGATCTTTTACATCATTTATAAACTCTGGAACTTTTAAAAACATAACAGTTGAATAACCTGTATTATCGTGATGAGTATGAGGTGGATTATACTCTTCTTCTTTCATATCATTAATCCAACAATTTAAAATTTCTAATTCTTTATTTCCTCGAAACAAATTAACTTTCTCTAGTGTTTCAATATAATCATTCATACAATCTACCATATATTTTGAAACTTCTGTATCAGCCATAAACTCAGTAAATTTTAATTCTGATTCCATTCTTCCAGCTAATCGCCAACCAAAACTTTCTAAATTTTCTTTGCGTTGTTCATATTTTTTATTGAGATCATCAATAGCATTCAAAGGTATGCTATACCTTTTAATCATTTTACCAAAAACGTTTGTTTGTGCTTCCATTCTTTTTTCTGTCTCTTTCATAACACAAAAACCATGTCAAGAAAACAATTATAAAAAGATTTCTTGATATATTCTGTACACATGTTTAAATTGGATCTCACCCAAAAATTATAAATCAAGGAGATATTATGGAAAATCAAGAAGTATTGAAGGCTATAGCTACCCTTGCTGATAAGGTGAGTCGTTACCACGAACGTTTATTAGCAGTGGAAAGAGAAAACGAAAAACTACACAAAGAATTATTAGAACACCGAAACGTGCCTCATATACATACAATTCAAGGTAAACCACATAACTCCGATGCTACAGTTATGGTAACTGGTTTAGATTCTGATTTGGAATGTGAAGCTTGTAGTGCTTAGGGTAGATATAAATAATCTATACTAGATCGTTTAAGAGTATCTAAAGCATCTTCTTTAGTTTCTACCAAAGGTTCACCACCTAGATTAAAAGAAGTATTAAATAATATTGGAACATTTGTTTTACTATAGAACAATTTTATAAGCTCATAGAAGTTTTCATTTTGTTCTATGGTCAATGTTTGTATTCTACACGTGCCATCAACATGAGTAATAGATGGAATTAATTTTTTCTTTTCTTCTTTAACAGGTATAGCGTAAGACATGTAAGGCGATTCTTTTATAGTGCCCATCTCAAACCAATCTTGTGCGTGTTCGAGTAATACAGTTCCTGCGAAAGGTCTAAACCATTCTCTTCTTTTTATTTTGTTAACAATGTCCTTGCCATTTTTGTTTCTAGGGTCAAACAATAAAGATCTATTACCCAAGGCTCGCGGACCATATTCAGAGCTGTCTTGAAAAATAGCAACAATTTGTTGTTCTAAAATTTTATCAATAGCCTCTTTTTTATCTGTAATAATCATACCAAACGGCCGCTCCTAAAGCTGTTCCCCCGTCATGAGGACAAGGGTCTATAAAAAAATTAATATTTTTAAAGTATTGAGTGTATTTATAGTTGTTTACACAATTCAAAAAATAACCACCTGATAAAACAATGTTTCGTGTATCACTATATGTTAAAGCTTTTTCTATTAATTCTATTGTGTATTTTTCTGTAGCTTCTTGAACTTGTTTACATAAATCTTCATCTCTTTTTCCGTAATTTTTGCCATAAGAAGATAAGCCCATAGCTTCACCAGCTTTTGCATGATGAGTTTTTTTGTCGTAAAAATGTAAAGTTGTGCATAAATGATTAAATAATAATCCAGGATTATAAAAATTTGTCATTCTTGTTAAGCAGTTATTTTCTATAAAATAATTATTGTTTAATTTATCTTCGGTTGAATTTTCCCATACTTGATTAATTAAGTGTAAAAGTTTTTCTCTATCATCAAAATTAGACCATAAAGTAGAATACCTAGCGTTACTGTAATTTTTATACTTTGGTTTTATGCAAGTGTTATCAATATAATAAATACTATCTACTTCTTGAAAAGTATCCTGTTGAGGAAGCCTTGATCCATTACCATCAATAACAACACATAAAGCTTCATTAAAAGATGAAGCGTAGAAAGAGGAACAAGCATGATATATATGATGTGAAAGAGAATTAAAAAAATAATTTTTTATATTATATTTTTTACAAATATTTTTAATTATTGTTTCATCTTCATTGTTTTGTCTACCATAAGAGGCAAACACAAAAGTATCATCAAAATAATCTATATTTTTAAAACAACTAAAAATAAAATCTTCTTTGGTAGGCTCCCAATATTTATTTTTACTAAAACGACTTTCTTCAAAAAACTTAATAGTATTATCTTTCTTAATACATATTGAAGAGTCGTGTGATATATTAACACCTATTGTCACAACTATTTATAAAAACTTCCTTTTATTTGTAAAACTTTTCTTTTTTCAGGTCCTACCACAGAACAAACTTTATGTCTAATACCTGATTTAATAACAACTAATGAGTTAGGATGTGGAGTAACAGATAAAGGCAAGCCTCTATTTGTGTCAATTAAAGTTTCTCCACCCCAATTTTCGTTCCATTCTTTATGAATATAAAAAGAATAATTTAATGTATCTTGACCATCATCATGCCAGTTTATCCCTGAATGTTTTTGATATTCATAATAGTTTAACACTATATCTGATTTTTTATTATAAGGTATAAAGGGACAATCTTTAAGAATCTGTAAAACATTTTTAAAAATACTTTCTTCACTTTCTATTTTGTTAAACCTAATTGAAGCAATATTATAAAAAGATATAACTCTTTCTAAAGTTTTAACTCCTTTGTCATCTTTATAAAGATCTTCACCCCATAATTTTGTAGAAGATTTTGTAGAGTATCTAGAATTGTAATCATAATTAGATACAGATTTGAAAAGATCTAAAGGTAAAAAATCTTTAATTATAAGAGCGCAGTCGTCTAAATTTGCTGCAATGTACAACTACTCTGGAGTTTCACCTAACATATCTGCTAAAGAAGGAGCAAATACTTTTACGTCTCTTCTTATCTTTTCAGCAGTTGTAGATGTTCCTGGGTTATCAATGTCAGCTTGAGCTTCTGCTTCAGAATTATACTCAGCACCAGTATCTACATGTGTAAGTGTTGTTTCAGTTTTTACTTTATAATGAGGAATCTGTCTTCCATCAGAGGTTGTAATGTGACCTAGTAATTCAGCAGGTTCAACTATCGGCATCGTCTTTTCTCCAATTTATGTTAAAACTAATGATAACTCGGTCATCATTAGAATTATTTGTTTGTACTTCATGTTGTAACCATGATGGGAAAAAAATCAAGGAATTTTCAACAGGTTCCCACTGTACGCTATGTGCTAAGTGTATAGAAGCTTTTTCTTTTTTTGGGGGTGATAGTACCTCTGACTGTGGTTTAGGTTCTAAAAACACAATATTTCCACACTTTTTGGGTGCTTTAAGGTAAAATACACCAGATAAATAGTTGTATGGATGTGTATGTACATTGTTTCGTGATCCTGGCGGATTTATTATTCCCCACATGCCAGTCATCTCGGGATTATAAGCGTCTTGTACATCCATGTGATTAAAACAATCTTTTGCATATTTAAGAACATCAGCAACCAAGGGTTTAAATTTTTTAATGTTGTATATTTCATCATGACTATGCCAACCACCGACATTAGACCGTGGCATGCCCATCTCATCTTTTTCTCGTAACTGATAAATAGTATCTATAAGATGTTCGTGGCCTTTTAGCTGTAGTGAAAAAACGGGGGTAATAAATAGGGAGTGTAAATTAATCAGAGTTGTCCTTTCGTGACCTCCATAAAACTAGCTATAATGTGCACCTGATTGGCAGCATTAGCTTGAACTTTAAGAATATCACTTTCTTGTAGAACCAAAGGTTGAGTCAATAATTCTGTTGTTGTGTTTGTAGCAACACTCTGGGCTTTGAATATTTCAAAGGTTGCAGCGCCTCTGACAACTTCAACATCAACTAAAGTTGTTGAACCAGAATCATTACAAATTAAAAGAGATTTTACTACATCTGTGGTAGGCATGACTGGTGGCGTTGCACCAGGATTAGCCGTAGGAACTGTTATAACAGTTGTTAAATTTGTTGTGGTGATATCCACCATTGCACTTTTAAATACATTAGCCAATGAAAAAAGCCTCCGACTGTGCTTCTTCTCTTAAATCTTGTTGGTAGTTTGTATTAAGTAAAAGAATAATTTGATCTAATAATGCAACCATTTGATCAAACTGGTTAGCATCATATTCTGGTGTAGCATTAGGTAGCCTTGTTATTGTTATTTTAGCCATTATCTTCTTCCGTCTGGTCTAAGTTGTAATTTAGTAGATCCAAGTCGCCAAGCTGTGTCATTAACTGTGTTAGTTTCATATTTAATTTTAACCGCTCTACCTCTACCTCTTACATCAATTTTTTCTGTAGTGCTAGTAATACTGCCTGTTGTAGTTACGTTAGCTGCAGATTGTGGATATTGCTCAAGAGTTAAAGTAGCTGTCATTGTATTAGTTAAATTATCAAAGTCAGGAACTAATCTACTGACCGACATGAGCTCATCACCATCAGCAATTTCAACAGATCCTGTTGTTAAAAAAGCAGGTAAGGCTGTGCCATCTGCTTGGTTATTGCCTGATTCATGTTCATAAATATAAGAAGCACCTGCAGTCAAACCTAATATAGTAGATGCATTTGCTGTTATACTTGAATCATATTCTGTAGCTATAGGATTTTCATATACATAAGCACCGAGCCAAGTAGTTCTACCAAGATTAACAGTATACCACGTTCCTTCTAAATAATTGTAAGCAACGCCCCTATCTATTCCTGTAGCGTTTGCTGAAGGATAGTACCAAATAATTTCATTAAAAGCTGTGTTAATACCACAGGCGATATCGTTTCTGTTTGTATAACTGAGATCATCAAATACATAATCTTGTACAGAGCAAGGCATTTTTTT
>CAACVD010001791.1_pt1 | contig 10211 bp, 4 predicted proteins | sample 2381771 | NCBI WGS metagenome assembly CAACVD01 (sample SAMEA5211965, study PRJEB30684) | marine metagenome | biome: Marine; feature: Epipelagic; material: Water | collected 2015-10-15 | depth 15 m | reverse complement strand
TTATTGTAGCAGGAACATTTTCTGGTACACCAGCTGGGACAGAGGTAGTAAAGTTCCCAGTATTAAATGACAATGTAGTAAATAAGGTATATGGTTCTTGTTCTTTTTCTGACCCCAACTCAGCGGACAACGAGAGCTATATTATTGTTGCTACAAATATCAAGGCAGTTGCTTACAAGGTATCTGACCCAAGCACTACTTTTAATTTATCTTACCCAAGTGCGATAACTATATCTAGTAAAGTAGATATGATACAAGCCTTTAATAAATTACTTATATTTAGAAAAGGTGAGGTAGCACTAGAGGTAGACTTAGCTGCAAACAATATCACAAGTAGTCCAGCTATGTCATTGGTCTCAAGTGGAGTATACACTCAACAGTCAACTGTTAGTGTTACTGACTTAGATATAGCAACAAAGGTTGCGACAGCTACAGTATCTAGTGTAAGTGGATTAAATGTAGGTCAAGTCCTAACAGTTTCTGCTGTTGGAAGTTCTAGTGGATTTTCTGTAAATGACACAATTACAATTAGTACCATAGATACTGCTACAAACAAATTTACATTTATTGCAGATGTAACCGACCAAACAAACAAGAATATAACATTTGTAACCAAAATATCTAGTAACCTTGGGTTTATCCATATGCCTACACCAGAGTTTGGTACATTACACCAAAGGAGATTGGTTGTACCTTATCAGTTTGACCCAGAAAATAGCAATGCTTCTCGTAAAATCTTTGATGAAGTGATTGCTTCAGATATTTTAGACAGTAATACATATGACAGAATTTTTGGTTCATTTAGATTTAATGCAGGTGCTAGTGACTTTACTGTTGGGATTGTTTCTTTTACTGAGGACTCTATCTTAATATTTAATAAGAATAGTATATACAGAGTATCTGGAACAGTTAACCCACAGAATGCTACTACTCAAGTATTGACCAATGAGATTGGTGCATTGGCTAGAAAGTCAATCGTACAAGTAGGTAAGAATGTATTCTTCTTATCAGATAATGGTGTGTACTCATTGGAGTTCTTTGATGAATATAATCTTCGTGGTACACAAACTCCACTATCTGAGCCAATACAAAATACGATAGAACAAATTGACCAAAGGTTTGCTAAAAACGCTACTGCTGTTTACTTCAACAATAGATACTATATAGCAGTACCATTGAAAACAAACCCAGATGGCAGCTTAAATGACAATGGTGTAAATAATGCAATACTTGTATATAACTTCTTGAATAATCAATGGGAGTCAGTAGACACAGTTAACGCATCACCACAATTTGAGTACACAAATTTAATAATAGCTGGTTTGGGAAATGACAGAGGTGTTTATTCCATTAATGAAAATGGTGGCATACACTTGATTGCCTCTGATGAAGCTAACTTTTCTACATCATCTCGCTCTGGCTTTGACAATGTTATCACACAAGTTGGAGAAACCGTTCCTAGCCCACTCAGAATAGAAGGCAAGCTTAAGACTAGAATGTATACATATAATGATATTGGTCGCAAGAAGTATAACAGTTTTGACATACAGGCTGAAGGTAATACTATTGTTAATACTGATTTTTCTATAAAAATAGAAACAGAAAACATTGATACAGACTTAGGGACACAAAAATCATTACTTGGTAATGCTAGCAAATACCTAGGAAATGAACCAATTGCTCCATCTACTCCAGCTGAAGATGTTGCCATTCGTGGTAGAATAGGAAATATGAGAGCTTATGGTGCGCAATTACAGATTGAAAATATAGAAGGTACACCAAAAATCCGAAACATAAAGACAGCAGCAACACAGACTTTTAAATCAACTAACCCAGCAACATAATGGCAAGATTCGTAACAGGTAATGAATTTAATACAGGAGACCAAGTAACAGCAACTACATTAAATAATGCTGTTAACAACGCTAAGGCATCAACTGATTCAGTAGATAACTCTAGTATTGCAGTAGATGGCTCTGGAGTATTAAGCGTAAAAACTTCAACAAGTGCATCTGATGGTGTAACATTTGCTAAGTTTCAACAAATTCCAGCTAACACAGTATTAGTAAGAGATGCTAATTCTCTGGGTTCAGTATCCGCAAAGGCAGTAACTGATACTCAAATACTTATAGGTGATGGCACAGGATTTACTTCAGCAGCACTTAGTGGTGATGTTACTATGACAAATGCAGGTGCAGTAACCATTGCAAATGATGCAGTTACTGGAGCTAAGATAAGTGATAGCGCAGCATTACCTGATGGGGTTACTGCTACTACACAAGCTGCTGGAGATGATTCAACTAAAGTAGCGACTACTGCTTTTGTTCAAGATATGCGTCCTGTATATTGCAACGCAACTGGAGGTACTAACGCTTTATATGTTCAAAATAGAAATAGTGATTTAACATATAATCTTAGCCAGTTTACAAGCGGAGATACCAATTTTAGTCCTTCTAGAATGATTGCTGTCATAGTAGAGGCTTTTACTAGAAGTGAGCAAGGCACAAATGAAATTTCTGTTACTTTACCAACTAATACTAGTAGAATATGCAGAACTTCAGCATTTGGTGGTGGCGATGATGTTGAGGATATAACCACGACTTATATTCCCATTAATGCTGGTCAATCAAGTATAACATTTTTTTATACTGTTCAAGAAACAAGTAAACCTATTTATAATTTTATACTTATAAAAGGTTTTGTTTATATGCCTAAAGCATAAAAAGTATGTCACTAGCATCATATGTTCGCAAATGGCTTGAAATAAATGGAATACCAGAAGAGATAAAAAATATTGTGGGATATTGTATAAAAAAAGAAAACGGTAAAGTATTTGAGGGAATGGACGAAGAGACCATTACCACAATGATTACCTATCATTTCTTCAAGAAGACAATATCTGTTATCTATGAAGATGAAGAAGTTGTGGGTGTTCATATGTGGTATAATTGTAACTATACTGATGACTTTTCATTCATAGAAAACTGGGAGGAGGACAGAGAGGACGGAGATACAATATTTATGGCATTTCTTTTTGCTGAAAGCAATGATGTGATGAAAAAACTCATACATGATTTCATGGATAAAGAGCCAGATATGTTGACAAAAAATTTAGTAGCAATGAGAAAGAAGGGTGGATACCCAAGGAGACTAGACATATCCAGAAAATATTTTAGCAAAATACTCAAGAAATAATTATGGGAAGAAGTAGTAAAACAGTTATACAACAGCCAGAACAGATTGACCCATCTGAATCAATGGGCGAATACTTGTTTGGTAGTGGATTTAAAGATTTTCAAGGTGTCACCGACCCTCGCTTACAACAAAGAATCCTAGAGGCAGAGGCTCAATATAGACCACAGTATACTGCACTAGAGTTAGCTGAACAAGAGGCTGCGCTCTTTGGCAAAGATGGACAAGCTGGACTCATTGAGATGCAAAGACGAGCAGGTGAGGAAGCCATAGACTTTGAAGAAGCAGCCAGAGAAAGACAGATTCGCCAAGAGACTTCATTACTTGGTGAACTAGGTCCAGAGGTTACTGAAGCTCTAAGAGCATCTGACCCACGAGCAGCAAGACTTGCTGACTTGCAAGCACAACAAGCAGAGTCAGCATACAGACAAGCAGAGACTTTAAGTGCAGAAGCAGAAGGACAACTATCACCAGAGAGAGCTAGAGAAGCAGAGCAAGCAGCTCGTATGGCTGGAGTATCTCGTGGTAGAGTAGGCGATGCTGGAACAATGGCACAAGAATTACTTGGCAGAGAGGCATCAAGAGCGCAACTTCGTGCAGAAGCAAGACAAGCTAGTCAACTAGCTGGACAACAAGGTCAACTAGGATTTGGTCAAGCTCGTCAAATGGGTGGAGACCCATCAGCATTCTTGTTTGGTAGACCTACACAGCAGACACAAATGGGTTCACAGTTATATGGACAAGCATTTGGACTAGCTTCTCAACAGCAAGGACCACAACTCTTTGACCCAAATATGGGTATTAATTTAGCTATGCAACAACGCTCACAAGATATGACATTGATGGGTGCGCAAGCACAAGCAGCTGCTACTAAGAGAGCAGGTGGCTTAGGGGCATTTGGTAGCATATTAGGTGGAGCATTTAGTGGAGGATTTTTTAACTAATGGCATTTCAATCAGGAACACGAGTTGACCCAAGACTATTAGATTACAGCGGATATGCCCAAGGCATGACCCAAGCATCTGCTATACAAGCAGCAGCTATAGCTGACTTAGGTAATCGTGTCGGAGAAGCAATCCAAGAAGCTGGTAAAAAGAAAAATGACAAAGAAATCAAGAAAGGCTTAGAGGGTTTACTTAAATCTAATACAGAGTTTGCTGCTACATTAGGTATAACTCCAACTCCTTCCGTGGGAGCAGCTGGAGAACTAGTTGTCACACAACCTACAGACGAAGCTTACAAGATTGGTGCAGATACTATATTCAAGACATTTGGTAGAGATGCTTCTAAGGCATTATATGGACAAGCTCTTCTGTCTACCTTTGATGATGATGATGACGATGATGATTTGTATGACCCAAAGAAGATTGACTCATTCATGAAGTCAGTTGACTCAGAGTCATTAAAGGATTTGTATAAAATCAAAGATAATAAATTATTTAGAAGAGTAAAAGGAGGCAAAGATATAGAGATTAATATAGGAGATGTAGACCCAGTATTGGATATAGAGGGAGCTGAAGAATTTCTTAAATTAGGAGAAGACCCATTTGGATTTTACTCTGACTAATCTTTATTATGCCTGAGACCGTACAAACCTTTGCCAAAAGAGTAAGAGAGAAAGACTCTAGTTATCAGGGTGTAGATGATGCTCGTGTTGTGTACGATGTACTCAACAAAGCTCCTGTATATAGACAGAAGTTTCTACCACAAGAAAGAAGAAACAATATCTTTGGTACTATATTTAAGGAAGCATTACTTGGATTTGCAGAAACTGGTAGTAAAACAGTAGAAGGTATTGGGTTCAATCTAGCCTCAATGATTGCCTCTGAAACAATGACAGAGGAGGAGTTCAATCAAAGTGATAAGGCTGGCACAATGTCTTATCAGGACTACAAGGAACACAACGATGAGCGAGTAGAGGTAGAGAATAAAGCCATTGCTCATGCTCAGAATGTAGGAGACTTTTTTAAAAACTTAACACCAGAGGATACAGCTGGACCACAGGGTACATTTGAAACACTTGTTGGTCAAGTAGCCAGAGGCTTAGGACAATTTGCTGGATACGCTGCTGCTGGTACTGCTGTTACTGCCGCAGGTACAGCCTTGGGTAGTCCAGTAGGTGGTGCTGCCGCAGCTACTGCTTCTATATATACTATTGCTACAATGAACAGACAGATGGAGTTCATTGATGATGCAGAGAGAACTCTTGGTAAAAATATTACAGAGATGTCTGCTGATGAGAAAGACAAGATTACAAAAGGTAGTCTTGGCTATGGTGCAATAACAGGTGCGCTTGACGCAACAGTATTTAAATATGTTGCTGGTATGCCTAATGCGTTGAAGTCAGTTCTTCAAAAAGCAAAGATAGGTAAGCCAGTATCTGAGAAGTTATTTAAGCACGCACTTACACAAGCAGCTGGCAACGCACTCAAGAGAGGTGCAGCAGAAGGGTTACAAGAATCTATTGGTGATGGTATGACACTAGACATCATGGCTAAGAACCTTTACGATGAAGAAAGAAAGTTCATCACAGGTGATGCTCTTGGTCGCAGAATCATGGAGTTCACAGTTGGTGGATTAGTTGGTGGTATTGCATCAGGTATTGGTGATTCTGGAAAATTGATGCAAGGTAAGGCTATCACTCCAGAGGGTCAACAAATGCTCGATGACGAGACAGACAGAATCCTTGAGGCAATGCCTAATGTGGATAGAGAGAAAATCGCTAAAGCTATACTTGATGGAGACCCAAATCCAGAGATTACTGTATTTGATTTAAATGGTACACCAGTAAGCGTAAAGGTTACAAGCTACGAACAAGATGGCAAGATTGAGGTAGAGACCCAAGATGGTATCAAGCAAGTATTGGGAGAAGGAGACTTAGTTGAATACAATAGTCGTAGTCCTGAATACACTTTACAAGTAGAGACAGAGACTGGTAAGCCAGACCAAAAACTTAGTGACTTATCTTCTCAAGAACTAGACAAAGCCATCAAAGAAAGAGAGGCATATGCTGAAGAGAATGCACAAAGCGAAGACCCTATGTTTGTACAAGGAGTTAACAATGCTTTGGGCGATGTGTTTGCTTTGAGAGCAGAGAAACGCAGAAGGGCTAGACTAGAGAGAGAAGCTGGAAGACCAGTAGAACCAAAGCAGCCTAAGAAGAAAGCTAAGGATGTGGACCAAACTGGTGGTCAAACATTTACTGTTACATATGTGTCCAAAGAGAGTGGGCTAAAGACTACTACTGAGGTTGTAGCGAGTTCACTAGAAGAAGCAGAGACACAATTTAGGAATTTATATAAAGATGATATTTCAAGAGATGGTGCTGTAGAGGTTACTGTCAAAGGAAAGCCAGAGCCAGCTCCAACTGAACCAGTACCTACTGAGCCAGTACCAGAGACGACACCACCAGAAACAGAGACAACTCCAGAAGTTGATTACAGTAATGCTAAAGTAGGTGACACTATAAAAATTTATGGTGTTACTGGAAAAGAGTCTGATGTTGAAGTAATTGGAGTTTCGGATTCTGGGGCTATAAGATTTAGAAGAAAAGATGGCTCAGAAGGTATATTAGGATTAGAAACAGACTCTGTTTTCTTTAATATAAACTCAAATAACTATATAGCTCAAGCGAAAGCAACTGGTTTTGGTGGTAGGAAAATTTCTGATATGACAGATGCTGAACTAAAAGAGTTGGCTAACATCATTGACGAAAAATTTAAATCAAAGAAAGGTCTTAGGGATGGCAGGGAAGCAGCTTCTTTAGAACACTTAGCTGATAGAAATGCTATCAAGCTAGAGCAAAGGAGAAGAGGAAAAAAGCCAGAACCAGAAACTGTTACTCCAGATAGACCAGAGCTAGATGTTGGTACACCTCTTGACCCAATACCTGAAGAGAAGTTTGAAGAACCAGAACTTAGTCTTGTTGAAAGAGAAATCAATGAGGCAAATGTAATTAAATTCATTACACAGAAGTTTGGTAACATATTTAATTCTGACTTACTTGCATTAGGTGGGACTAAGCTAAGAGTAAAGTTCGTAAGTAAAGCACCAAAGGGTAGTGGAGCTATAGCTGTTTATAAAAGAGTTGATGCTCCATTTGACCCAAATAAAGACCAAGTATTTAGCGAAAAAGACCATACAATTATATTCTATGTAGATAAATTGATGGTTGAAGGGGACGGAACTCGTGGCATAATTAAGACTGTTCGCCATGAGTTGATGCACGCAATCGGTCGTGTTGCTGCTGCAAAGAAAGGTAAGAGCGTCACTAAGTTATACGAAGCAATTAGTAAATCTATGACTCCTGCTCAAAGGAGATTGATGGACGAACTCTATGGAGGCAAAGGTGTTCAATATAGTAGTGGTCAACATAATGGTAGAGGAGCTGAGTTTTTTAGAGCAATATTGGAAGAATTTGGATACGGTATTCCTAGTGAGGAAAACACAAGAAGAAAAGAAATACTCAAGAAGGGTACAGCCTTTGAGAAAGTCACACAACTTATTAAGGACATACAGGGATACATTGCAAACTTCTTCAAAGGAGATGTACTAAAGAATCCAGAGGTTGCTACATTATTCATTGATTCAGTAAACCTTTTAGCACAACTTGACCCCAAGGCTAGACCAGTTAATCAAAAGCTAGTAGACTTAGTTCGCTCCAGAATATCTCCTAATACAGATACTTTGTATGACAATGTAAATGATTATACAAAAGATGTAGAGACATTCGTAGATGAGCAGTTAGAATCCACAATGGGAATACCTCAAGGTAATTTGCTGAAACCAATTATTAAATTCTCAAAAGAAGCTGCTAGAAAATTTCTATCTGAGATAGAGACTGGGACAGGTGGAATTGCTCAGTTAATGAAAAACAGACCTAAGTTAAGGCAGGCTTCCATTGATAATGTAAGAAGAAGGTTTGGCAAGACTGTACGAGTATATAGGGTATACAGTTTGCAAAAAGGCAAAGAGATGAGACCAGATACTGTGGTTAGCACAACTCACAGTAGAAAGTCCATGATGGGATTAAATTCGTCTATTCCTGTTCGATTACTTAATACCAGAACATTTGAGATGACTACTGCTGACAGGGTATTTAGAGCATACGACATTCCTGTAGAGCGAGTGATTGCAGATGTTGGATTGTTGGGTCAAGCTGCTGCCGATACACTTAACCAAAAAACAATAAGAGGCAAAAGAGATAAGGTTACAATAGAAGACATCTTAGATACTATTGACGCAGAGAATGAATTAATTGTAGATGTTTCTGGGATAAAACCCATAATGGAAGTTAAATTTGATAGCGACAATCAAGAAGCCTCGCAGTTAAATAAAATTCTTTTATTCAATGGACAGAGTAAAGACTACGCAGATAGTGTAGAAGATTTCTTGATGTCAGATTTAGAATTTAAGAGTTCTGTGTTCTATGATAAAGATGGTAAATTTACTCAAGATATAAATACCATATTGGAGGCACAAGACCATCCTAAGAATAAAGAATACTTTGATGCTGCTCGTAAAGTACTTCAATTTAACAAAGACTTTCAACTAATACACGATGCTAAAGTGTATGAAGATGCAGCAATATTCCCCAAGAAAAAGCATGAGCCATTACCAAAAGAAGGCACACCAAAGGGTATGAGCTTTGCTTCAAAGTATTTAATACCAGTTGGTCAAGTATTGGGCAACATACATCCTGACTTAGAGAAAGCATTCCATAAGTACATACAAATCAAGGATGAAAAGATTTTAATAAGACACAGAATGGCTCGTCCTTTTTCTGAGAAGATGAAGGCACTCAAGAAATCTAATGAGGGTGACTACATCAAGCTATGGGCATTGATTTCATTTAGTCCAACTGCTACGGAGTCTCGCTATAGTGCAGATGAGCAAAACCAATTCATCGAAGAACGAAATACTTTACTCAAGAAGTATGGTATGTACAATGAATACCTAGCTACTCGTAAGGTACTAGACAATGTAATGAATGATGCCTTGGATACAGGCATTGAGATTGGATTCCTTGAGCAATACTTCCCTCGTTATCTAAACCCAGAGGGCAGAGCTGGATTCCTGAAGAAGTATGCAGACATCGATAGAAGGACATTCTTGGGAGAGATAGATGCAGAGAACAAGCGAAGAGCTAATCTCAAGGCAACAAGATATGTACTAAAAATAAACGGAGAAGACATCGGTACATTTGGTAGACGCTCTGCTGCTGCAACAGCGAGAGCAAGAAGGGCTGCTGAACTAGGAGTAACCGAACAAGATATTGAGATTGTAGCAATGGAGCTACCTGCGCCACAGCCTCCAATAGAAGAAGGTTCTATACAAGAGGTACAGTTCATACAGAAGTTACTTAATGACCCTAAGTATAGAGGCAAAGGTAAATCAAACTTCCAGAAACAGCGTGTTATTGAAAAGATTTCAGAGGAAGATACTCAGTTCTACTTAGACCCAATGGAAGCATACAGTAGGTACATCACACAGATGACTACTACCATTGAGACTGCTAAGTTTGCTGGAGTCAATCAGCCAGAAGCAAACGCACCAAGCAAGGATAGAATAACAGTTGAGTATGACCCAACATCGGAGCTAGGTAGATTGATTGCAAAACTAGCTAGAGAGAATCCTGACCAAGAGTTTCAGTCACAGTTATACGAATACTTGCCACAAATATATAAGGCAATCATGTCCAAGGGTGCGCAAGAATATCAAGTGTTAGCTTGGATGCGTCAGTTCAGTTACTTTAGTTTACTTGTTGAGTTCACATCTACAATGTCTCAGCTATATGACTTACCATTCATCATGTATGACAATGGGTTCTTGCCAACACTTCGTTCTATGATTGGCAACAAGGAGTTCAATGTAGGAGACTACCTTGACCAAGACAGAATGGTTGAGCAAAACTTTGGTGGAGACAAAGACGCAGTATTAATGAAGCTAACAAGTAAGGGGCTTCAGCTAACTGGTTTCCGTAAGCTAGACCAAATCATGAAGAACACCACTATGGATGC
>CAACVD010001790.1_pt1 | contig 10212 bp, 14 predicted proteins | sample 2381771 | NCBI WGS metagenome assembly CAACVD01 (sample SAMEA5211965, study PRJEB30684) | marine metagenome | biome: Marine; feature: Epipelagic; material: Water | collected 2015-10-15 | depth 15 m | reverse complement strand
TCCTGTAGCATTATATGTTCCTATATTTGTATTTGTAGCAGAAGGATCAGAAGTTCTTAACTGAAATAATTCTATCTTAAAGGGTTCTCGGATATATAAAATTCCTTTTGAATGAAGAACTTTATAAGCATCTCTAAAAGTTGTTTTATGTTCATCTGTGACACTTTCACCTAAACAAACTAATCCGTTATGAATTATAGGGTCTTGACGACTTCCTTCAAAAAATACAGCATTATTTCCGTTCAAAAAACTAAATTTAGCGAACAAAATTGTGTTTGATGATTGTGAAACATCATCCTCATCATGAATATTTGTGAATGTAATATTATGAAAAATATGTAAAAGTTTCAAATATTTCATTTTGTAAGTATCACCTAAATTTATAGTCTTTGTGACTGCTTGAGTTGTATGAGTTGTAGGATTATCAATATCCTGTGATCGCACTGAAAAAGATAATATAGGCATTTTATATTATGTTTATATTTTTAAAATAAAAATATTTTTTAATATAAATGAGCGAAAATAATATTGAAGAAAATATTGAGGAAAAAATTCCTACAATTGAGGATTTAAAAAATCCGGCGCATACCGATATTGAGGATAATCTTGAAGATACAGAAATGACTGCATCAGAATATAAAAAATCTTTAAAAAAAAAAGTTTCTGAGTTCACAGAAGAAGAAAAAGCAAAATATAATGCTTTGTCTCAAAAAAAAAAAAGAAAAAAAGATAAAGAAGTTGAAGAAAATTTAAAAGAAGAAATAATTGAAAAAGAAAATAATGAAGCAAGAAATACTTTATATAATCAATTATTCGTTTTGAAAAATAAATTTCCTGATGGGACTAAAAGTATACATATTGATCCAGAAATGAGTATTGCTGTTTTAGAAGAAAAAAAAGCATTAATTTTACAAATGATCACAAATAAAAATGCTGATAGGGTCGTATTTCAATCATTATTGTTATTGTCAAGAACAGCAGAAAGAGGTTTAAATTATGTTGATATTGATATTCTTGACGGATATTCTCAAGAAGTAGAATCTTCAGAAGCAGATATTTTACCTATTTTAAAAGAAATGATTGACATGGGAGAGATAGATACAAGTTTTCTTACTCCTCAACTTCGTTTATTAGTTGTTATGAGTGGTTGTGCAGTGAGAACTCTTGAGAAAAATACAGCAAAAAAAAAAGTATTAGATATTCAAGAGGTTGCGGGAGAAGAACAATAATTTATTATTATGAAAGATTTAAACAATTTAAATTTTGGGGGTTTAGATATGAAGATTGTCCTACATGCTTAAGATTTCTTTATTGTCGTTGTAGAAATCATCGCGATACTTCTCTGCTTCTTCAAGAGTTTTAAAAGTTTTTTTATAATTTTTATCTTTAATTTTTAATGAGAAAATATATTTTTTATAAGTATTACAGAAACATATATTTTTACTTTTTAATTTATTATTTTCTTGATGAGATCTATTTAAAGCGTTTTCACTTTTATCAACCCATCTTAAATTTTCTTTATGAGTATTTTTAGGATTTCTGTCAATATGATCCACGCAGGGCAAATTTTCAGGATTAGCGATATAATGAAGTGCTATCAATCTATGGATTAAAAATCTTTTTCTTTTTGATTGTTTATATAAATCAACATACAAATATCCTTTATTATTAAAATGAACTTTCATAAAATCTTTTTTATTTTTAGAATAAACTCTTCCATCTTCATAAATTAAATAATTATTATAATTTTCTATTTCCATTTTTTTATTATTTTAATATATTTTCAAATTTATAAATGACAAAAATGACAATTAAAAAATCAGATAAACCAGCAAAAGATTATATGGCGATTTTTACTGATGAAAAAACTGGGAGAACAAAAAAAGTTTATTTCGGTGATGCAAATTTACCTCATTATACTTCTGGAGCAACAAAAGAACAAAGAAAAAGATATCTGGCGAGACATAAAAAAGATTTAGAAACAGGAGATCCAAAAAGAGCAGGATATTTGTCGTATTACCTCACTTGGTCTGGACACGATGAAAATTCTAAATCATTAAGAAAAAATATAAAATATTATAAAAAAAGATTTAATTTTAGTTGATTATTCTGCTCTCAAAATAATATCAACATTACATTCATCGCCGAATGCTGTTCCTCCACTCGGACCATTTACAGATATTTTATTAATATCTTTTATTAATCCATCAACTTCAATATTTCTGTTGTATAATGTGAATTTAACTACTTTACCAGCAGACCAAGTCTGCGGACGATTTTTAATTAAATTAAGAGAACCAGCGGTCAATTGTGGAAAAGTCACAGCAGAAGCATAAATTCCACTTCCTTGCATTTTAGGAAAACCAATCGGGATCATGCCGTCGTAATTTTGAGCGGTGTTTAAACTATCTGAAGTATCTGTTTGATGAGAAGTATCATTTGCCCCATCACTTAAAGAATAAAGTTTAACATCTTTATTGTCTAAAAAATCCATTTGTAAATATAATGGACTTACAATCGCAGTATCAGATTCAGTTGAACTAACTCCTGAAGTTGTTTTAGTAATTAATTCGTGTAAATGAGAACCACTCGCTTGTATTTTAATATCATCTAAATATAAATCTTTAAATTTAATAGTTTCTGCGATTGTGAAACTTGCTTCGCCTGTTGTATTTTCTCCCGTGAACGAAAAACACAATAACATTTATAATAAAATATATAAAAAAAAATTTTATTTTTTACCCTTTTTTTTCTTTAATATTGCTTTCTGTAAATTTTTAGGGAGATTTTTTTTTTGTTTATCTGTAAGAGTTTTATTTTTTGCTTTTGCTTTTAAAATAGGAGGTCTTCCTCTTTTATTTCCGTATGTTCCTGTTCCCATAGGCATTTATTTATAAAAATATATTTATTCGGTCAAGGATTTAAATGTAATAGCACCAGTTGCAGAAGTGTTGTAGGTGGAGAGAGTCACCATCTCTGCGACAACATGAACATTGTGATCATTTGTGCTTGCTTCACTACCAAATTCAATATCTAACTCAATATTATTCATTTGAGCGAAACTTACTAATCCGTCTGCTGAACTATAATCATCAGGAGAATATGCGAAGTTAATTACACAGACTCTTGACATATCAGCAACACCTCCGATAGTAGCAGGTTTGTAATCTGCGGCCGCAGGGAGTGCGGTGCTATCACTAAAACTCATAGGAAGATTATTTCTAAACATTTCAACAATTCCTTCAGTTTTGTATCCGTTAGAAGTTGAAGCGTCATCAGCACCAAGGAGCATAAAATCTTTTTGCTCATGAATTACTTGATTATTAGCGAGGACTTGAACTTTAGCAATTTTTTGAGGATTAAAATAAATTTTATTAGTTTCTTCAGTCGCAAGGTTGGCGAAAACGTATAATCTTCGGCACAATCCTGATATGGCGTTAAGTTTAATTCTATTTCCAGCGGTGTTCGCTGTGATTAGAGAAGGAGTAGAAACTAATTCAGTTAAATGAGTAGTTGTGAAACCTAATTGAGATGATACAGTTCCGGGGACATAATTCCTTGCTTGATACGATGCAAGTGCCTCGGGAGACAACTCTGCTAAATAACAGACAAGTTCAGCACCGGCATAAGTCTGTGCCATGCTTGTGTCGTCAATAAGTTCGTGTGCTTGTGCGTTGCTTCTGTAATCTACTTCTAAATGAACTTTACTATTTAATGAATATAAATCAAATGCTCTGCCTAAACTATCACTCCAGAATGCTTTCATAGGACAATGAAGTTCAGTTCCACCAGCACAAGAAGAAATTAATGTTCTGCCAGTTCTTGATGCGATACTATTATTTTCAACACCCGCTACATCACCACCAAGCATAAGATTTAATTGACCTGCTTTTTCTCTTGTTGCTCTGGTGTATTGAGAGCACATGATCCACTCTGGAGACCATTCAAAAATAGTGGTTCCTTGAAATACAAGACGGCAAGCGGTCCAAGCGAAAGCACCAGCGAAATTAGTAAGAGCAGTAGATTTACTACCATCAGTCACATTTTGTCCTGCCGCTCCTGAGGCGAATTTAGTTTTTAGATACATATCCTCTAAAAGACCATAATTAGGAAGTTCAAACTTTATCGTTTGTTGATTTGTAGCAGACATGGTTGTTGTTGAAGCAATAACAACTTTAGATCTGGCAACTTCACAAATATTTTTTTCTCCCGAGACTGCATAATCGTAAACGTCTTGTTTACTATTTCTTGCTTTGATTGAATTGTATAATGATGAATTTTGATTCGCACGATGAATGATTTGAGGATTAGACATGATTTATTATAAATAATATATTTTTTTTACAAATATTTTAACTTAATTTAATTTGTAAAAAAACTTTATTTAAAACAAAAACTATTAAATAATTTTCATATCTTAAAAATTTTACTTTTTTTTTAGATGAATTTTATCAATTTTATGTGCTTTTGAAGAAGGATTAATCGCCGAATATACCCTCGCTTGTGCCCAAGATTCTTTTGTCATATTAGGTCTTGAAGGTCCTGCGGTTTTGAAAGCACCAACTCCTTTATTATAAATTGTTTGTAATCCAGATTTTTTAAATCCTGTTAATCTTGAAATATCTGATAAAGAATTACTTTTATCAAGTGGTTGTTTGTATTTTTTATTAAATTTTTGTTTGTAAGTTAATCCCATTTAATCAGAGGCAACTTTATTTTTTTTTCCTAAATTTTGACCTACGCCCTGCACGAACTGACCTGCGAGATATAATCCTCCAGCAAGTAAAACTACTTTAAATAATTCTTTTTCAATAAAATTCATTACACGATTACCCAACTCCATCGGGACTTCACCAACAGGTCTTACTTCATTTGATACAGGTTCAGGTGCGACACCTATTCTTGATAATTCTCTTTGTTTTTGATTTTTAGTTGATACTTCATCAACATCAACGATAGGAGTTTGTAAAAATTTTACAAATTTAGATCCAAGATCTTCTTCACCTTTATTTTTTTCAACATTTACAACTTTATCTTCTAATGCACTTTCTCTTTCTTCTCTTGAATATGGATCTTTTATATTTTCTGTTAATCTATTTTCTCTTTGAACTTCATTTGTCACAGGGACATTTGAAAGATCAGGAGGAGGAGCAGGTTTTTTTAATTTTTCAGGATCTCCTGAACCAGCAGGATTGATTTCACCATAAAATTGCTTGTCACCCTTTAATAATAACAACGGAGGCATTTATATTTAGATTATAAAAAAAAAATAAAATATAACTTAATTATAAAATATGGGGGATGAAACCGATGCTCTTGATTTACCACTTCATCAAGTTTCAGGCAATCTTGATAGAGGACATATAAGCGAAATAAACAGGCAAGAATTATCTGAACAAGCACAGGCAATAAATACAGCATTAAATAGATATTATTCAGGTGATAGAAATTTTAATAATGTTTTAGATGATTTAGAAGATTTAGGATATACAGATGAAAGAGCAAGACAAATAAGAGCATCTGCACAAGTAGAAAGAGCAATAAGAATGGAAACTGGATCTCCTAGTAATCTTACACCTAATCAATTAGATTTTATTCAAACAAATAGAATAGGAGGCAGAAGAGTAATGATTAATGAACATTTTCAAGTTTTCACAGATTCAGATGGACGGCAATATGTAAATGATAATAGAGTTAGAGAAGTAGATGGGACACCAGCAAGATTATTTTTACCAGCACCAGAACAATTTAATCCTTTAACATTACAACAGCAAGAAGAACAACAAAGGAGGATTGATGAAGCAAGACCAGATTTTTTAGAAGATTTTATTGAATTTAATTATCCTCCATATACAGGGGATAGATTAACAACAGAATTTAGTAGAAGAGATTTAAGTTTAATTGATAGATATTCTAATCAATATTTAAGTAATCCTAGTGCTGTCGCTTTACAAAATTTAAGAGATAATATTGATATCACAACAAATGCAAGATATGTAGCAAACTCAAATGAAATCTTAAATCAGTATTTAGTTGATATTCAATATGAAGCAAATTTTAGAAATGAAAATGATGGAAGACCACAAGCATTATCAGAGGCACAATATATGATCCTAAGAACTGGAAGATTTAACTGGGATGGAGGAAATATTTATAGAGGTGATAACGATCAATTATATTATTATGATACAACAAGGGGCAATAGAAGAGCGGTTCCTGATTTTGATTCAGAAGGCGAAGTATTTCAGGGACTTTTACCAAATCAAATAGATTTACCAACTAGTATCACAAGAATAACTTTACAAGAAGATTTTGATCCAAATGATTCAGTTAGATTCTCAAGAACAGCACTAACATCAGAAGAACAAGATAGATTAAGAGTTGATGTAGCAAATACAATAAACGGACAACAATCTTATAAAGATTTTTTACAGACAATAAATACAGAATATCAATTAAGTAATCAGCAATTTATAGATTTAACTGATTATGTTTTAACAAATACAGGAGAACAAGTTTCATATCAAGATGCAATCTCAACACAAGCATATGTAGACCAACCTCTTTATTTTGTCACACAAGAAGGTCATACAAGATTTACAACGGATACCGGAACATATAGATCTGCTTTTAGTGATATTGATCCAGCATTAGTCACAACACAAATAAATAATTTTGATAATGCTTTTGAGACTATACATTATGCAGTAAGAACATCAGCAAGAATACAACCAAATATAGATCCTGAATCAAATGTATTAGAACAATTAAAACAAGGAAATTTAGACCCTTCATTAATTAGACCACTTCCTCCTGAACAATTAGAAAGACCAAGACCATTTATTAGACCACAAACAGAAGTAGCAAATATAGAAAATATTTTACAAGAATTAGCAACAGGTGAAATAAATCCTGAAGACTTTGTTCCTCCTGATATACAACCTATTTTTGAAGGAACAACTGGAAATCCTCCAATAGTTCCGGGGACTACTGGATCATTTTATCAATTACCTCAATCTCAAGTTGATAGATATGAAAGATATTTTAATCAAAGACAAAATCAATTTACACCTTTTAGAAATATGTTCAGAGATTTTTTACCAGTTTTTTCTGGAGCAATAGGAGGTTTCTTTGCTTTTTCATTAGCAAGAAGTAGAGAACTAGGAACAATGCAAGAAATATTAGAACAAGAAAGAATATTTTTAGAAAATCTTGAAGTTAGAGTTGAAAATAATTTGAATAGATTAGAAACAATACAAAATCTTAATAATGATGCTGAAAATCAAAGAAGAACTGGATATGATTTATTAGAAAGATTAAATGTAGTTAGAGGTGAATTAGCAGGCATGGGTGATGATCCTGATGTCCCTGAGGATTTATTACAGCAACAAGTCACTTTAACAGCAGGAGAGTTATCAAGAAGTAATGCGAGATTAAGAGAAATTTTAAATGAAATAAATGTAGCAACTGAAGATCTTGATGAAATACAAGATGAATTAAGAGAATCTGTCGTTGATAGAGATCTTGTAAATCAAAATATAGAAACATTAATGGAAACAAATAGACAAATCATGCAAGATATATATAGATACAATCCGCAGATATTAGCAGGCATACAAATCGGCGGGACTTTAGGATTAGTTTTATCAGGATATTTTTTTCCTGAATATGTTGATATTGATGCTGAAGGCACTGAAAATTTTATAAAAGCAGATCATGTAAATTATAATCCTAAAGAAAAACAATTTAAAGATAAAGAAAAAAAAAATTCAAAAAAATTAAGATCAAAAATTAATCCTGATATTACTGCACCAAAAATTACAGTCGGAGAAGGGACTATATCAAGAAAAGCACCACAAATCGTAAGAAGTTTTATACCTACAAAAGCAAATAAAAATGGGACTCCGTTAACTTATAAACAAATTCAAGAATATAAATCTACATTATCGCCAGATGAATTAAATAAATTAAAAGGAAAAATGTTAATTTTCGGTGCTGATGAAAAAATAATTAAAAAAGATTCAATTTGTAAATCAGTCCAAAAAGAAAATTTAATAACAAAAATCCCAATAAAAATATAATATAATTTATCATAAATGCCTAGACTTATAAAATACACAACTTCTGGAATCGTTGATGATATCCCTGATACTACTCTCGCTGTAATAGAACATGGAACTTTATTTTATCTTATAGATCAAAGATTTTCAGGAAATCAAAAATTAATCACATTTATCGGTGCAGGAGCATTATATGAGTTTTTAATACATACACTTAAAACTCAAGATGCCGATTCTTCACGTAAAGCATAATATTCTCTATTTAAATTTTTAATTTCATTTTTTAATTTTAAATTTTCTATTTTAACTTTTTGATATTGTGAAAAAATCAAATCTAGAAAATCAATTATTTTTTCTTTAGTAATTTTATATTCTTCACAAATCATATTTTCCATTTATTTAAGATTTACATTTTTTTAAAGGAAAATAAACTCCTTCGTTTTTTATGTGAAAATAAAATCCATCCAATAATAAAGAAATGTTAGAAACAATTAAAATTTATAAAATTGTTGATAATACCAATGGAAATTGTTATATCGGATCTACGAAACAATCAATATGCAATCGTGTAGCACGTCATAAAAGTTATATGAAAAATGAAAATGAATATTGTTCTTCTTGTATTGTATTAAAAAATAATGATTATTTTTATGAACAAATAGATACATGTGAACATGATAAAAGAAAAGAAACAGAAAAATATTATATCAATTATACTCCTAATTGTATTAATCAAAGGAGATTAAATTTTAATAAACAAGCATATAATTCACAAAAAATAAAATGTCCGTGTGGGTGTGAAGTAAATCGTTCTTCTTTGAAAAGACATAAAGAATCAAAGAAACATTTCAAATATCTTGAAAAATTTGAAAATAATTAGAATGTTAAATTACTTAAAATTACAATAAATAGTAAATAAAATAATATGGATATTACAGAAAGACCCAATAGACTTCTTCAGAAACATAGGAGAATAATGCAACAAAATGTTATGTTAAAAGATAAAATTTACAGGTTAAAAAATGAAGTTGCATTATTTCATGATGAAAAAAAATCACTTGAAGAACACTACGAGATAATGAGAAAATGTGATCTATATGAGATTGAAGAACTACAAGAAGAAGTTCAAAAACTAAAAGAAGAAATAAAACTAAAAGATGAAATTATTACACTACATGAATCAACTTAAACTATCCTGATATTCTCTTCCTAATTTAAATTTTTTAGGAATAATATCCGCTGTATAAGTAAAACAATAATCCTCAAAGTTGTTAGAAGTCTCAGTATTGGATATGACAAGAGTTTGATATCCCACAGCATTTTTATTTATTAATTCGTATCCAGCATTTTTATTATCTGTTGTATTTAGGTATTGTAAAACTAATGCTTCTTTATTATTATAATTGTTCTGATTAAAACAAAAGATTACATCTACATTGTCGCGTTGAACCGGTGTGAAGTCTTTTTTTACATATTGATAAGAAACTATTAATGATATTCTAAAATGGCGAGCACATATAAAAAGTTTATCTAAAATTTTTTGTTGTCTCCCATCGTTAGATGCGATTATATCATCTATAATTATTAATATTCTATGTTTATTAGGTTTATCTCTTGTAGCTTTTATGAGATAACTCTGCCGTTTCATTATCATCTCAATTACATCAACATTTAATTCTGTATAGCGATATTCAAATGGGACGTAATCAATCTGATTTATTGCTATTTCAGAAGTAGGACTAAATAAAAAAACATTTGAAACCTTACCTCTGAAATAATTATAACATAAATCTTTTGTTAGTACTCCTTTACCTGACCTACGACGACCACATAATACAATACTGGGGTTCTCCGGTAAATCTGATAAATCGTATTCAAAAAGTTCCATTTATATAATATTACTTTTTATTTTTAATAAGAAGATATACTTATAGCATAATGCTTCTTTTAGTGTTTTAAATCTTTTTTGATAAACTTTTTTCTTATATGTTTTTCTAAAAATATAATCTTTTTTATAATAAGAAATATATTTATGACCTGATGTATTATCATTTCTTAAACCTATATTATTAGCATTTTCTATTCTTGTCACCCATCTTAAATTATTTAAATTATTATTTTGTTTATTTCTATCAAAATGATCCACATACTT
>CAACVD010001235.1_pt3 | contig 10212 bp, 24 predicted proteins | sample 2381771 | NCBI WGS metagenome assembly CAACVD01 (sample SAMEA5211965, study PRJEB30684) | marine metagenome | biome: Marine; feature: Epipelagic; material: Water | collected 2015-10-15 | depth 15 m | reverse complement strand
GGTAAGCATAAGGATGGGATCACCATTAGGCTACATGTTCTGGGTGATTTCTATTCCGTGGAATATGTGGAGTTCTGGGAGAGTATGCTTCTCGAACACCCTAAGCTTACCATCTTCGGATACACTGCCCGCATGCGTGGAACTGCTATCGGTTCTGCTATCTGGCTTCTGAATGTCCGCTATTCCGATCGGTGCGTTATCCGTTACTCCGATTCCCAGGATACTAACTCCCTGGGGGAATGGTTCGCCGCTGAAGAGTCTTTCGAGGGTAAGTCCTTCAACTGCCCCGAGCAAACTGGTAAGGTCAAGGATTGTGCATCCTGTGGGCTTTGCTGGACTACTCCTAAAACCGTTCGATTCGCAACACACTAATGAGTAAGAAAGAAGAAGAAAAGATCATCAAGTGGCTGGAAGAGATTGCTAAGGCACTAGGCCTACCTCCCGCCGACTGAGAACCCCTCGAACCTAAGTCCCTGGAAACACTAGGGTTAGGCTTGGGCCGCCGCCGAAAATCACCTAAGTCTTTTGTTTTCAACCACTTACATACGAAGCCGCAAAATAGATCCGAGATAGGCGTGGACAATCCCCTGAGAGTAGGCTACAATGCACGCATGAAGAAGTTCTGTATTAGCATCATGGAAGTTTATGAGGTCGTGCATTCTGTGGAGGCTGAAACGAAAGAAGAAGCTATCCGTCTTGCCTTAGATGGTGCGGATGATGACCCTTATATGGAATATTCTCATACCTTGGAAGTCGATAAAGATCTCTGCATCGAGGTGAAGTAATGAAAAAAGAAACTAAGTTCGTGGCCGTATATTGGTCCGAGATTGTTCACATGAAATCCATTATTGAAGTGGATAAGAATGAGGATGATGAAGACTATATGTTCGATCTAGCTATCGATCTAGATCCTAAGTGTGTGGGATCAGAAATCGAAAGGGATTCAATCGAATGCGTGGATCAAGAAGAATAAACCCAGCGTATAAGGTATAGGCTTGGGTCTAACCTAAGCTATAAGCTTGGCACAATATAAGGGTATAATACACCCATAAACTAAATAATAGCTTTCGCCCCAAAAGCTTATATACGCCTAGGGGCAAACCTAATTCACGCTATCAAAAATTAAGATTTCGCTTTTATAATCACGCTTGGAACTAATTCATAAATAGGTGTGAATTAGGTGTGAATAATAAAAAAGCCCCCTGTAAACACGTGAAAATGTTTACAGGGGGCTAGAAGCGTAGCTTTGGACTTAGTTTTGAACTTGGTGACCCACCACAAACCCAAGTAAAAAGAAGATCAGAATAACTCTAAATAGGGTTTGACTTTTTTGCATATAGGGTGGGCATTATAGTTCCTATACCATGGGTGTTTTTTATACCACGGGGTAGTAACTTTGACTTTTTGGAAACTTGGTTTGGAACTTGTTTCTTTTTTTGTGCGCTAAAAGGGTCAAGCAAACACTTAATTCAGACCCTAACTTTGACTTTTCTGCATCAGTCTACTTTGGTAGTAGTCCAGTATAGTATAGCAATTAACACTAGAATATAAATGAAGGCTATCATTTGTTTAGTTTACAACTTTGACTTTTTGGTAGTGTGAGTTATAGTTCTCTATTTAATTTATCCTAAATGGGAACTATTCTACCCATGTTTTATACCGATATGGTTATCTCTTTTTCCTATATCTAAGTCTATCTTCTAGTTGTTGGATATGAGGAACACTGATATCTAGTTGTGATGTAGTGACTATCATTTCCTCTTGTATGGTAGAAACTCTCTTGTATGTTTTGAGGGCTTCAGTGCAGTTCTTTGGAGTGAATCCTAGTAGGTGTGTATATCCTTCATCGAGTAATATCTCTCCTAAGGCTTTTAATAGTTTGATTCCAACTCCACTGCTTCTGTGTTTCTTGTCTACCGCGATATCGCACAGTAGAGCCTTTCTGGGAATATAGTTGTTTGCTGTAGCAACTCCTACTACGGTCTCTTTGTATAATGCTATGGTTATCCATTTGTATTCGTTTAGGATCCAGGGTCTATCGTGATCAGGGAACTCTTCCCGCAAAACATTGAATGCTTCTCTTTCATGTTCTATTGTGAGTTCCCTGATCTCGTAGTCGTCATACTTCATAGACTATCATAGTTTCTTCTTGTCAGTAGACCTCCACCTCTGCACGCCAAATGTAATCATCGACGTAGAGACTTGATCCTGCGATACGAAGAGTCCAGAAGGAAGCATTCTCAGGGACCTCTACCAACACTGAGGAGAGGTCTTCTACTCTTCCTGCCCAAAGCACTTCCTCTCCACCGAAAATAGTCTTGGTGGTGATGCTAGCGAAGACTCCAAAGCGTTCAGGAATCTCTAGAGTGACGAGCACCACATGTCCACCAATGCTAGGCAAGACACTGGTGATGTAATCTACGTCACCATAGAAAAGCTTTCCAATGACCTGATACTCTCTACGGTTTCCAGGCTGGATCACATTAGACATCAGGCGTGTGTCGTTGAACTCCTCCTCGCGGAAAGAAAAGATAGGATCAGGCCCATCAGGCTCAACGAACGTTTCTGTAGTCTCGTTGTTCGCACAACCAACCAGGGCAAGAAGAGGGATCAGGATTAGGTTCTTCACTGGCTGCTCCTGATCCGATCCAGGAACTCATCAAGAGGCTCGAAGACTTGAAGGACTTGTCCGTCGTTGAATCTCACCTCAAGGTATTCAGCGGACTCCCTGTCCATTGACAGGACAGCTTCCTCATCGAACTTGGGAGTGATGCGTGTGATGTTAGCTGTGTTCAGCACAGTAGAAATAGCATCACTCGTATGTGATTCCCACATTGGAATATATCCATCGGGGAACCTGACCTTAGCCGAAACTGGTTTGAATCCAAAGCACACTGCGATCAGAATGAATGAAGTGGCGAGTAGAATTGTAGATCTAATTACAGTTTTCATGGCGTGTATCCTTGTTGAATCATATCCTCGTTGAGAGTATCCCAAGCAGCTTGGGCAGCGTCTTTGTCAGCGTATGCAGTCTCGGTGACCACTCCTTCTCGATCCTTGACGATCTTGTATCCAGTCTCCTCATCAGTAGACTCAAGAGTCCACCTCACTGAAGGAGAATCCCAGGTAGCTTCTGCGTGAATCATTTAGCACCTCGCAATAGCATGCCTGTAAGCAGCAGAGTAGGAACCCAGAGACCAATGAAGATACCCAGGCTACGAGTGTCAGCAGAGCACATACCGTCCATGCACATACCTTCCGTCGTGAGCTTACCCATGTAGGTAGCAACAGAAACGGGGATGCTGGCGTATCCAGCGAGATAACAAATTTTTGATAGTAGATTCTTCATAGTGTTTTATAAATGGTGTAGAGCATGGCTGCCATACTCTTGGTTTCTTGATCACTCAATAGGATGTTACATGTCCTCCAGTATTCGTTCGCCATCTCGCGCAAACGAGGAGGGAGACAGGTAGCTGGGTCCGTATTGTTAGCGCGACACCAATCGATCTCAGGCTCAACCTTGGGGTTGTCGAAGAGATAGATATGGAGAAGAGCGTCGGTAAGGTCTGACTTGATCATGAATATGTTTCGTGGTCTCTTGGAGGTCATTTACTTTGTTTTCGGGAAAGGTATAGCTCCTTATCTTCAAGCTTAAGTTGCCTATCCTTGATTTTGTCAGAGGTCTTCAACTCATCCTCGTTTTTGAGGGCCTTGTTAAAGTAGATCACCTCCCATAGTGAGGCAAGGAGAATACCAATAAAGATTCCAATCAGTCCGTAAATCATTGATTGCCCTCCTCATACCAGATCTCAATACCTAGCTCCCAGGCAATCATACGCTCCAGGATTGCTCCTCGGCTATGCTGCCAACCTTTAAGCATCATGATGATGTCACAGTCTACGAGCCAGGATAGGCTGTCTTTCATATACTCCTGCCAACTATCTCGGTCAGGCATCTGGAGAGGGTTGTGGGTTGTGAAGCCATCCTTCTCCAGTTTGAACTGCATTCCATAAAAATGCTTGCGCGCTTCTTCAGTGGGGCGACCAGTGATTTGGCCTGAGATATAAACTTTTGTCATAGTTCGTTGCCGATCTTGCGGCTGATGTCTTTGAGAATGATGTTGACCTCGTTCCAGGACTTGCCAAGCACTTTTGCGAGTGCGCTGACGTTAGCCTTACCAGAGGGTTTGATGTAGGAAGGGTCTTCGAGCACACACTTCACCACGATGGCCTCAGAGGCCGTCAGACGAGGCATAAGCTCTTCGAGGTAGATGTCCGTGTCGGGAGACTGGACGGAGGAGTCCTCGCGCTGTAGGACTTCCTGGTTGTCCGTAACGTCCACGGTGTCACGAGTCACCTTCAGCTTCTTGGTGATCTTTGCACCCTTGCTGTGCTTCATGTTCCAGAGGCAAGTCTTGATATACTTATCGAAACCTTTGGTGCCCCAAAACTCATCGAAGGTCTGATCCTCCTTACGCTCGTAACCACGAATAGCCTCGATAGCAGCCATCCAGATGTCCTGGGTGTTATCTTCGTGAGCCGAGATAGCCGTGTCACCAGAGATAAAGTGACCGATCTTGTGAATGAGGCGACCGTAGGTCTCCTCAATGAGTTCCATTTGATATTGTTCCATGGCTACATTATACCACACTTGGGACGCGATGTCAACCCCTCTGTCCGTTTTTTTCTCAGAGAAATAGCTGAGGGTTGAAGAGGAGGAAGACAAAAGCAACAAAGAGAAACAAAATGAGCCAGCAACCAGTAAAGCAACCTTGAACGCAGCCTACGCTGTTAGCTTTTCGATTGTAGTTCCTGTAGAACTTCATCTCCTCATCGTAGTCCGCCAGCCAGTCTCTATCGTCAACACCCATATCAAGAATTGTTTATAAAAAGGTCTTTGAGAGCTTTTAGCTCCCGCTCAATACGCTTCTCCTCCTCCAATTTCCTGTCATCGTTGATGAAGTTGAACATGGAGAGAATGCATCGAACATCTGTAGGGGTAAGCTGAACCTTACCGTTGACGTTTCCTTTGTGATCATTTAGGATTTTCATGGTTTAGTTTTCGTCGTAAAAGAATCCTTGGTCGTTGGCATACTGAGAAGCCTCAGAATATTTTTTAGGTTCACCGTGAACCTCGTAACACTCCTGGTGCCAGCACTCAGGACGGTCACTCTCGATGTCTTCCCAGCCAACTCGACCGTAACCATCATAGTCACCTTTTAGGGTCTGGCCAAACTCGGTGAGGACGACAACTTTGTTTTGCCACTCCATCTTCTTAGGAAGATCGTAAGGAGCTTTCATGCTTTCGCCGCATCCACGGCAGTTCCAACTGTAGAATCCCATATCAGGTGTCGTGCTGTCCTTTCTTGAAGTCTTCGAATGAGGAGTTGGCAACTTCTTCGCCAAACAGATTCTTTTGTGTGGTCCAGGAAACCATCCAGGAGATCATAACCTCTCGTGCTCTGATCATGTTTTCTTTCAGGAGGTAGTCCAGGTCGCTGTAACGATAACCACTACCGTCGAAGTAGTGCGTGGGGAGATATTTGGTGACGCTCTCCTCACCGTATGCCTCCTTGTAGTCTTTCAGGTGACGAGTCCTGGTCTTGATAGCTTTCGGGTAAGTATCGAGGGCGACCTGCTTGGCGTCGTCCCAATCTAGTGTAATGTTGATCATTGGTTGGCGTAGACTTTTCCGTCAGAAAGAGTAACTCGGCGGGCTTTGTGAATAGGGTTCTGAAGACCTCCAAAGGTGACCATGAAAGAATCACCCTTGTAGGGGTTGTAGGAGACAAGCTCCTGGTAAGCAACAGGGGACTCGAAGTTGACCGTTCCACGAATGAATGCGTGGACGTTTTTCTTCTTCTCGCGAATAACCTTGGCGCGACCAGCAGGCTGGACAGCGAACTTAACGTCAGTGAGCGTCAGCCACTCAGGACCCTCGTGAAGATGCATCACCACCCGACCGTTCTTGCGGATGGAAAAGCAGAGCTTGTGGAGGTTCCAGTAGACTTCGACTCGATCACCGTGCTGTAGTGCGTCTTGCTTCATGTGTGCCATTATACCATGTATATCGGCAATGTCAAGCTTCGTCTTGAGTCTTTTTGAAGAAATCCGCCCCTTCCTTGGCTTTGATCTTGCCCTTGGGGTATTTTTTGTAGGCCCAAACGTGATCCACGAATCGAACAGAAATCTTGGGAAACTCTGTTATATCTGATATACACAAAAGATCAGCAGTAAGTTCTTCGGAGGCTTTTTCAGGATCAGCAGTGCGCCCAGACCCAACCATATAAGAGGGCAGGAAGTTGCAACCAGACTTGGTGAAGCTTTTTAACTCTACCTTTCTAGATCCCCAGTGATGGTCAAACCCAGTAGAGTTACTACTAGAAGCCATCTTTAGTTCTGGGAACCATTGAGTGAGGCAGTTCTCCACGAGTTTGGAGCAAGCGCGACCATCACGGAAGATAGAGTGTAGCGTCTCCCTCCTCAAGGGACCGAAGGCTAGATTTCTAATCTTGAAGTGGTAAACACGACCTATTTGAATATCATATCTGGGGAAGAATAAGGACTTTAAGTTGAACATAGCTTATGATAGTCAGGCATTGTTCTCCCACCAAAAAGGAACTTCAGAACTAGGCCACTCCCACTTGGCGAAGCGAGACTTGTCCCCGTTGTAGTAGTCCCTGTAGGCTCCCAGACAATCCTTGGGGCGCTTGTATTCGTCGGGCATGCACTGAGGGGGATCAGAGAACGGCAGGAGCTTGAGACCCTTGGGAGCGTGGCAGAGAACGTCCTTGAGCTTGGTCCACGAGGCGTGGTGCTTGCCTCGACGGTTGTAGAACTCCTGAGCCAGTGCAGACCACAATTGATACAGCCACAGGTAGTTCTTCTCAGATGCACGAGTCCAGATAGTGCTGGGATGGTTCTTGTGTGCAATCTTGTAGCATTGATCTGCCAGAGGGCTTTCCATCACATGGTGCGCGGTGGACATGAGTTGAGCATACTCGATCATCATCTTGGAGCAGTGTTGATCGCAGTGGTATTTGGCAGCCGTCTCAGGATAGCGAGAGAGAAAGAAAATGTTCATAATAATGTTTCGAGGGAAGGGCGTCCAGGAGCCCTACATAATACACTGAGGAGTGGACATTGTCAATGGATAAGCGAGAAAAACTTATGGACATGCTGGCTGAGAAGTGTTGGCCTGGATACACGAAGAAGGGTATGAAGACCATGTTCGGTAAGAGGTATCCTAACTGTGTAAAGAAAAAGGCTAAGCTCAAGGAGAGTCTTGATAACCTAAGTGAGGAAGGTCTTCGTGCTTGGTTTGGTAACTCAAGATCGAAAGGGGGTAAGCCAGGATGGGTCCAGGTAGTATCTGGTAAGCCTTGTGCTCGTCAACCAGGACAGAAAACTACTCCAAAGTGTGTGTCCTCTGCAAAGAGGGCATCCATGTCTAAGTCTGAAAGAGAATCCGCTCAAAGAAGAAAGCGCAAGGCTGATCCAGGTCAGCCACAAAAATCAGGGGCAGCAAAGCCTACATACGTATCAACAGATAAACCATCTAGGAAATCCAAATGAACATCGAAGAAAAGAAATCAGGCAAGAAGGACGCTTGCTACCACAAAGTAAAGTCTCGCTACAGCGTTTGGCCTTCTGCTTATGCTTCTGGTGCTCTTGTTAAGTGCCGTAAGAAAGGTGCCAAGAACTGGGGCAACAAGAATGAGTCTATTGTCAACACTTATGCTACCATGGCTTTTGCCATCGCTGAAGGGAGAAAGGGCACCATGCCCAAGAAGTTCTCTGTCAAGAGTGGTGACAAGTCTGCTGCTGGTGGTCTGACTGCAAAAGGTGTTGCTCGCTATCGTGCAGCCAACCCTGGTTCTAAGCTCAAGACTGCTGTAACCACAAAGCCCAGCAAATTAAAGAAGGGATCGAAAGCATCCAGTCGTAGAAAATCCTTCTGTGCTCGCATGGGTGGCATGAAAAAAAGACTAACAAGCTCGAAGACTGCTAACGATCCCGATTCACGGATCAATAAGGCACTTCGCAAGTGGAATTGCTGATATGTCGAACCTTATCGCTGGGGAAAGAACTTATTCCTACGCTGTCTCTGCTGTAACTGCTGGGACGGAAGCTTCTGGCTTTCCCTTCGTAGACTCATCAGGTGGAAGAATCAAATGCAACTATGCTAAGGTCATGGTGCATTATGATTACGACTCAAATGGCGATGAACGAGATCATGCTATTGCATGGATCGAACCCAGTGGACCTAATCAGTTAACTAACTTCAGCATGGTGGATGACTCTGATATTTCTCAAGAGTATACCACAACAGATGTTGCAGCAGGGAATGTTTCAGGAGTCCTGGGGCAGTGTGTTTTTGCTGCTGTCAACACTCCAGGGGTTGCTGAGTTTAAATGTGATAACGGGGCGATTATGGACTCTGTAAACATCAAAATTATAGACCATCCCAAGAACGGAGCACATTCGGGTGACATCACCATAGAACTAGTCTACGGCAACATCACCCCATTCAACACATTAAGACAAGATCGTTACGATCGAGGAGCCTAATTGGTTACTAATATTCCCTAATTATTTAAAAAACTAGGGTATTCCCAAATATAAAACAAAATTTCTGAAAACTATATACTTTTGTTAGAGGACGAGGTATTAGTATGTCAGATCACTTATCAGATGAAGATTGGATTGAAAACAAGAAGTTTGTTCTTCACGAACTTGAGCGTTTACACAGCGATCTTCAAACACTAGCAGAAAAGCGTAGCGAAGACAAAGAAGTTATCAGGACCGAGATTCAACAGCTTGGAGAAAAGCTTGCCAGCAGCCAGGAAAGACTCAGCAGAGATATTGCTGTTCTAAAAACCAAAGCTGGTATGTGGGGAGCGGGAGTTGCTTTAGCTATCTCTCTAGCGATCCCCATCCTTAGGGACGTTATGTAATCAATCCTCGTGTCGTGCCATGCCCAGTAGGGCGTAGCCACATAGGTCACGATAAGGGTTTTCTTCGAACGCATCAGGGTTGCTAGCGATGCGGAACAGTTTATCAAGCATTCTAGCGATGGTCAGGAGATCATCATACTGCTCAGGCTTGATACCGTCAGGATACATCTGACGAAGGCATTCTCCACTACGCCCGAAGGAGTCTCCATAGGCAGTCTGCTTCTCGGCTACAAGGCGACCGACCTCTTCTCCAATCTTGCTGAAATCAGACATTCTCTTTCTCCATCTTGAGTAGGTGTGCGGTCATCTCGATGTAAGAAGTAAGACGACCTTGGGCGTAGGACTTGAGGGAAGTGTTAGCGTCAGTGACAGAGTCCTGGTTGTAGATCTTCTGCCATTCACGAGTCTTATCCTTGAGATACTTATGAAGCGTTTCGGAGGTCAAAGAGAAGGATTGCTCGATCTGTGTCGCTTCTGTTGTAGGCTGAGTGGAGTTTTGTGTCATCGAAGTTAAGTAGTTTGCCTGGGAGCCATTGATATTCTTGCCCCGCAATTGTTATAGCGCAGTTCTCTGGAATTTCGAGGCCTAAATGGAATCTTCTGACCTCGCTCGTGAAGCCCGTGTGGGGCTGTATCTCGGCCCCAGGCCTCATGATGGAGAAGGAGGCGTTCACGAGCCCTGGAAGGGCAGAGAGAAGCTCCCAGGTGCGTGGACAGGCCTCCTGATGCTCAGGGAACTCCTGACCAAAGAAGAGGAAAGGGAAGACTTCCCAGGACCCCGTATACAAATCTCTCTCAAAGTAATCTTGAGTGCCTCGAATTGATTTGTATTCCTTGAGAATGTCTTCCCAGTGTTCCTCTAGTTTTTCTATCATAGCTGTTCTACCTGAATGCCACCTTGTCTTAGAAACTCAAGGGGCTGTGTGTTGCTGTAAGCCTTTTTGTAAACGACTCGGACGATTCCTGATTGAAGAATTAGTTTAGCACACTCTAGGCACGGCGAGAGAGTAACGTAGAGAGTCGCACCCAGAGAACTATTGGAACTCTTTGCAAGCTTAGCAATAGCGTTAGACTCTGCGTGTAGAACTTCAGGCTTAGTCTTCGTAATATCATCAGCAGTTGTAATTTCGCATTCGTTGTCGAAGCCACTAGGCATTCCGTTGTAACCCTCTGCAATGATATGGGTGTCTTTTACAACGAGGCAGCCAACCTTGGCTCTGGTAGCATGGGATAGTTGGGCAAGCTGATGTGCCATT
>CAACVD010001789.1_pt1 | contig 10214 bp, 11 predicted proteins | sample 2381771 | NCBI WGS metagenome assembly CAACVD01 (sample SAMEA5211965, study PRJEB30684) | marine metagenome | biome: Marine; feature: Epipelagic; material: Water | collected 2015-10-15 | depth 15 m | reverse complement strand
TAGGAATTAGATAGTATATTTATTAGAGGGAGATAAATACTTCTCCCTCTAGTAATATAGGAATAGATATGGCAGCAGTAAGCACACTTATAGATAGAATTTATAGAGATTTTTTAAACAAACCAGATGATCTTTCTGCGTTTTCTCGTTTAGATGGAGGTATCAATAACTCAGTTACTTCTTTGACTTATGAGTCAGGATTATTTTCATCTGAAGAAGAAAACTTATTAGGTAATGGAGCATTAGTTGAGATAGGACAAGAGCTTATGCTTGTTACAGCAGCTAATACTTCTACTAGAACATTAACTGTATCAAGAGGTTATGCAGGTACAACTGCTGCAACTCACGCAGATGAAACAAACATATTTATTAATCCAACCTTTCCTCGTAAGTCTGTATATGATGCAGTATCAGATAACATATCAAGGTTATATCCAACTTTATACAATGTAACTACAACAAATGTTACATCTAATAGCACATACCAAGAAGTTCCTGCATCAACAGTAGAGGTACTTACTTCTTATGTACAAAATGCTACAGGAAACCAGTACACATCTGCTGGTATAGAACTACTTAGAGATTTTCCACCATCAAGTACAAACACAGCAGTACAGTTTTTTAATACTTCAAATGGTAAAACAGTACATTTAGTTGTTAAAAGAAAATTTGTTAGACCAACAGATGAAACATCAGATATAGAGTCTGTATGTTTAGTTGCTGCTGAGTATGAACAGATAGTTATGGTTGGTGCTGTAGCAGACATTATAGGTGCTACAGATATAGATGCCTCAACACAAGAATTTATAACAGAGAAACTAGCTGCTGACAGTTATCCAGTAGGTTCAGGAGAAAGACTTAGAAATGCACTACTTAGGCTTAGGTCATTGTTGATAGATGAAGCAAGAGGGAACTTGCGTTCTTTATATCCTGCTCCTGTATCAATTATGAACATAAACTATAGTGCATAATGGCTGTATTACCATCACCTGCTAACACAAACGCACCAGAAGCACAAGGCTTTGAAGCTAACTTAGATGATTTATTTCTAAGATTTGCTGTAGGTCCTGGTAGGCAGATGAATATAAATACTGCTCCACTACAGGCACAAGCTATACAGACATCAGAAACACCAGAGGATTTCCAACAGGAGTTTGGTCAGATATTTTCAAGAACAGATTTTGCAGGTGGTAGTGGTTTAGATAAAGCACATAAAAGAAATGCAGGAGAAAATGATTTTCAAAGGTATTGGGATAGTAAGGGTGTTGATGTATTTAGTGGTAAAGCTGTAGGACAAGAATATAACATATCTTTGTTACACGATACAGATGAAGTACAGACAACAACTGGCACTAACTTGTATATGCAAGAACTTGGTGGAGAAATATTTTATGCAGATGGAGCTGTACTTAAAAAAGTAGCAACACCTTTAACTGGTTCTGTAGCTGATGATGGTACACCTAGTGCTGGTAACAATATTACTGGTATGGCTGTGCTTGGAACTAAGTTATATCTAGTTGCTAATGGAGATATTTATGTAAGAAATAGTGCAGGTAGTTATGCTACTTACAATACACACAAAACATTTGATAAGTTATGGTCTATGAAAGGTAGATTAGTTGCTAGTGCTACTAATGGAGAGTTACACGAAGTAGCTGCAACATCAAGTCCTCCAACAATGAAAGCATTACCTAGTGGTAGTTCTTGGACAGATGTAGCAGATGGTGGTGCAGTAGTGTTAGCTTGTGCAGATGATGGTTATATATATTCTTTTGCAGATGAGTCATCAACATTAACACTTAAAGGACAGACATTTGTAGAGGGTGAAGTACCTAATGCAATAGATGCAGCACAGGGTTTAATATTTTATGGTACATATCAGAACACAGCTAGTGGAAAGATAGGTAGATTGTACAGAGCAGAGATTACAAATGCTAACAATCTATATGTACTTGTAAATGCACAGTTAATAAAACAATGGGGAGATGGAACAACAACACTTAATCAAGCACCTTACAGACTAATATCTACGAGAGACAGTATTTTTGTAGGCATAATTGATAGTGCAAGTAAGACAAATCTGTGGCGATATTATCTACCAACAGGTGGTATAGCTAGAGATTTAGAGTTTGCAGAAAGTGGCATAGTAGAAGGTATAGCAGTATTTTCTGACAGATTATTTGCAACTATATCAGGTGGTGGATTGTATAGAGAAAGTACAAACTATGTATCAACAGGTTATGTTATTACACCACTTGCAGATTTCTTTACATCAGAGAAAAAACAATGGGTAGGTGCAAAAGTAAATACTAATGTTGTTAGCTCTGGTTCTATTAAATTATTTACATCTACTATTGCTGCAGATATAAACAATGCAGATGCTGCTACTTGGGCAGAACAAGTATCTATATTTTCTGGTACAGGTGGAGATGAAGAAGTTATGACACTTGTAGATGGTAGATGGATTACAGGTAAGATAGAAATAAATACAGATGATGTAACACAGACACCACAAATGTTATCGTTTGCTATTAGAGGTTTCCAGCTTGTCAATGACTTAGTAGTAGATATGCCTATAAATATATCTGACCAAATAGAAAGACCATTTAGAAAAGCATTAAGAGTACAAGGTCAAGGAGATTTAGTATATCAAGCACTTCGTAATAGAGAAGGTAAGAATGTGCAGTTAGAGATATTCAGACCAGATACATTATTAAGAGGTATAATAGAAAATGTCAGCAGTCCTATAGAGGAAATAAGTCCTAGAGGGTCTGTAACAATGTATTGTTTGGTAAGATTTAGAGGTAGTAAAGTAGTACAAACTTCAACATCTGGAGTAGGATTAGGTATAGAGCTATTAGGAGTAGGACAACTAGGATAGTATGACAGCACAAGAAACAAACTTATTAAATGCGTTTGAAACAACCTTAACAGGTACTATTGGTGCATCAGATTTAACAATAACAGTAAACTCTGTTGTAGATTCAGCTTCTAACACTCTTGCAGCTCCTTGTTATTTAGTATTAAATCCAGATAGTGCAACAAATAGAGAAGTTGTACTTGTTACATCTATAAACTCTGGTACAAAAACACTTACATTAGATAACATAAACAAAAGATATTTAACAGGTTCAGCAGCAACTTCAGGATTATCACACGCTTCAGGTTCTGTAGTTCGTATGTCACCACTTCAACAACATATAGAGGACATAAATGACAGAGTAGATACAGTAATTAACGCAGCAGGTACAGCAGTTAATACAACATTATTTTTAGATGAAGATGATATGTCATCTAACTCTGCTACTAAAGGTGTTACACAGCAATCAGTTAAGGCTTATGTAGATACACAACTTACAGCAGAGGACTTAGATATATCTGCTGATAGTGGTAGCAACATAGCTATAGATTTAGATTCAGAAGTATTAGATTTAGAAGGTGGCACAGGTATAGATACCACCACAGGAACAAACAAAGTTACCTTTGCAATAGATAGCACAGTAGCAACTCTTGCAGGTTCACAAGCATTAACTAACAAAACTATAGATGTAGATAGCAACACAGTATCTAACATAGAAGTAGATAACTTAAAGTCTGGTGTCTTAGATACAGACTTATCATCTACTGCTGGTACAGATACTACATTACCATCTGCAAAAGCAGTTAAAACTTATGTTGATGCCCAGGTAACAGCAGAAGATTTAGATATAACTGATGGTTCAACAACAAGTGCTGTTGATTTAGATAGTCAGACAATGACAATACAAGGTACTTCTAATGAAGTAGAGGTAGCACTATCTAGTCAAACATTCACAATAGGATTACCTTCTAGTATTACAGCTAACCTTGTTGGTAATGTTACAGGTAATGTTTCTGGAACATCAGGTTCTACAACAGGTAATGCAGCAACTGCAACAGCTTTAGAAACTGCAAGAAATATTGGTGGAGTATCTTTTGATGGAACAGGTAACATTGATTTGCCTGGCGTTAATACAGCAGGTAATCAAAATACATCAGGTACAGCAGCAGACTTATCTGCAACTTTAGATGAAACTAAAGGTGGTACTGGACTTACAAGTTTTACAACAGGAGATGTTGTTTATGCTTCTGGTAGCAACACACTTGCTAAATTAGCAATAGGTTCATCAGGTCAAACTTTACAAGTATCATCTGGTGGTATTGTAGAATGGGCAACAGCAACAACAGGTGACATAACAGGAGTAACAGCAGGTACAGGTTTATCTGGTGGAGGTACTTCAGGTACAGTAACTCTTAATGTTGATAGTTTAGCAGTTGCACAAGGTGGTACAGGTGCTACTTCTTTCGCTGACAAATCAGTAATTATTACACAAGATACAGGAACAGATACTTTAGCTGCAGTTGCTATGGATGGAAATGGTGAAATACTTATTGGTGGTACATCTGGTCCAGCAGTAGGAACACTAACAGCAGGTACAGGTGTAACAATAACAAATGCAGATGGTTCTATAACTATTGCTGCTCCTGATGTAGGAGATATTACAGGTGTTACAGCAGGTACAGGTTTATCTGGTGGAGGAACATCTGGTGCAGTTACTTTAAATGTAGAAGCATCACAAGCCATTACAGCTTTAACTGGTGGCGATTTAACAATTTATGAAGATGCAAACAACGCAGATGTCTCTCTTAAAATGGGAACAAGTGCTACTGAATCATTAACCATAGAAGTATTAAATGGTGGTTCAAATAAAACTGCTGAACAAATAAACTTTACAACTGCTACTGCTTCAGGAACTGCTGACCACGGCAAGATGGTATTTAATGTAGATGAAACAACAATAGCAACTATTGATGATGGTGGTATTGACTTAGCATCAGGATTAGAATTTAGTGTTAATGGAACTGCTATAGGTGGTTCTGCTGGTGCATTAATAGATGGAGATTCAGACTTTACACTTACAGATGGTATTGCTAGTGGAATACATTATGAACTAGACAATACAGATATGGCTGACTGGAATCAAGCAGGTGTCGTACTTACAACAGCAGGTGGTATATTTCAACATCATCAGACACAAGCTGCAACATACGCAGTACCAGCAAATACAGGTGCTGTATTAGCAGGACCTATAACAATCACAGGAACAATTACGAATAATGGTACAATGGTCGTTATCTAATGGCTAATGTAAAAGTAAACACAATATCAAAAGTATCTGGCAACAATGTTGCTATGGATTGTTCTTTAAATTTAAAGTCTTATACAACAACACAGAGAAACGCATTAACAAGTGCTGCTGGTGATATGATATATAACACCACAGACAGTAAAGTACAGTTTTACAATGGCTCTGCTTGGGGTGATTTATAATGAGTACACTAGAAACAAACTCAATAGCTAAATACTCTGGCAATAATGTTTCTATTGATGATAGTTTAAATTTAAAGTCATACACTACAACACAAAGAGATGCACTCACATCAGTTGCTGGTGATTTAATATACAACTCTACTCTTAATAAGGTTCAAATACACAATGGTTCAGCTTGGGCAAATGTAGGTATAGAAACTTTTGATATATCTTATTTAGTAATAGCAGGTGGAGGAGGTGGTGGTGCTGAATTTGGTGGTGGTGGAGGTGCTGGAGGTTATCGTAATTCCTACGCATCTGAAAACTCTGGTGGTAACTCATCTACTGAAACAGTAAGTACTGTTATAAAAAATACAGGATTTTATGTAAGTGTTGGTGCAGGAGGTTCTGGAAAGTCTGTTTCTGTACCTGGTGCAACTGCTGAAACTAGAGGAGATTCTGGTAGTGATTCAGCATTTAGTAATATAGTTTCTGATAGTGGTGGAGGTGGTGGTGGTAACCAAAATAATCCTAATGGTAGAGATGGTGGTTCAGGTGGAGGAGCAGGTAGAGGTTCTTCTACAGCAGGAAGTAATACAGCTAATCAAGGATTTTCTGGAGGTACTGCTGCATCTGGTAATGGTGGTGGAGGTGGTGGTGGAGCTTCTGCTGTTGGTGCAAATCAACCTTCTTCTAACAATGGAGGTAATGGAGGTAATGGTTTAGCTTCATCTATTACAGGGTCTGCTGTCACAAGAGCTGCTGGAGGTGGTGGTGGAGCTTATGGAACTGTTGGAGGCTCTGCTGGTACAGGTGGTACTGGTGGTGGAGGTAATGGTACAAATACAAGTAGTACAGCTAGTAATGGAACAGCTAATACAGGTTCTGGTGGTGGTGGTGCAGGTTATAGTGGTGCTGGTACAACAACAGGGGGAAATGGTGGTTCAGGTATTGTTATTTTAAGATATACAACTGCTGATGTATCATCATACACACATACAGGTTTGACAATTTCTTCTAGTACAAGTGGTTCTGATACAATATTACAAATTACAGAAGGAACAGGCTATATTAGTTTTAGTTAGGATAGTATGAGTGAATTAAAAACAAATCAAATTTCAACAAATGATGGCAATAATGTAGCCATAGATAATTCACTTGGATTAAAGTCTTACGATACAACAGCTAGAAATGCTTTAACTTCTGTTGCTGGAGATATAATATACAACACTACTGATGCAGTAACACAATATTACAATGGTACATCTTGGCAATCTATGCAAGACCCAAGATTTAATGTTGATTTTCTTGTTATTGCAGGTGGTGGTGGAGGAGGTAGAGCTGGTGGTGGAGGTGGTGCAGGAGGTTATCGTGCATCTTATAACTCTGAAGCATCTGGTGGTGGTGGTTCATCAGAAACAACATTAAAATTAGATGCTTCAACTAATTATACAGTAACAATAGGTGCTGGTGCATCTGGTGCAACTGGTGGTACATCACAACAAGGTAGTAATTCACAATTTCAAAATGTAACATCAACTGGCGGTGGTGGTGGTGGTTCTGCAGACAATAATGGACAAAATGGTGGTTCTGGCGGTGGCGGTGGACACTCTGGAGGTTCAAGAACAGGAGGAACAGGAACATCTGCTCAAGGTTATGCTGGTGGAACTAATCAAGGTGCAGCCCCTTATGAAACTGGAGGCGGTGGTGGTGCTGGAGCAGTAGGTCAAGATGGTGGAACATTAGGTGAATATGTATCTGGTGGTGGTGGTACTGGTGTAGCTTCTACAATTACTGGTTCTAGTGTAACTAGAGGCGGTGGCGGTGGTGGCGGTGGTTCTCCAGGTAGTAACCACGGTGCAGATGGTGGTCCAGGTGGCACAGGTGGTGGCGGTGTAGGTTCTAGTACAACAGGTCAACCAGCTGGTAATGCTGTTGGTGGTAATGCAACTGCTAATACAGGTGGTGGAGGTGGTGGTGGAACTTATGATGGTCAATCAGCAAATGTAGGAAATGGTGGAGCAGGAGGTTCTGGAATAGTAATTCTTAGATACTCAAACACATTAACAATTTCACAATCTGGATTAACATTATCAACTGCTACAGATGGTTCAGATAAAGTAACTACAATTACAGCAGGAACAGGAACTGTGAGCTTTGCATAATGAAAGATTTAAAATATAACAAGACATTAACAGTTGTGTATAATAGGAGATAGATATGGCACATTACGCATTTATAAACGATAACAACATAGTGACAGAAGTCATTGTTGGTATTGATGAGGATAATAATACAGATTTACCAGAAGGTTTTGCTGATTGGGAAGCCTGGTACGCAGACTTCAGAGGTCAGACTTGTAAAAGAACTTCTTACAACACAAGTGCTAACGCACATAGTGGTGAAGGAACTGCTTTTAGAGGTAACTATGCTGGTATAGGATATACTTATGACTCAACAAATGATGTATTTATAGCACCTAAACCTTACAGTAAATGGGTATTAGATGAAGCTACTTGGTCTTGGAAAGCACCAACTGATATGCCAGATGATGGTAAACAATATGTTTGGAATGACAACACAGGAGCTTGGGAAGAAGTATCTGAATAATGTCTAGCGAGATAAAGGTAGATACAATATCAGAAAAGACTTCAGCTAATGGTGTAGTCATTGATGGTGTTACTGTTAAAGATGGTGCTATAGCTAGTTCTTTTATTAGTGGGTTGTCATCAGGTAAAGTATTACAAGTTGTACAAGCTACTTCTTCTACATCAACAAACACTACTGCAACAACTTATGGTAATACTACATTAACTGGAAGTATTACACCTAGTGCAACAGGCAGTAAAGTATTAGTTTTAATATCACAAATACTAGATGTTTCTAGTAATGCAACACAAAACAATGAAGGAGCTATAAAAGTTGTTCGCACTATATCCTCATCAGATACAGACATTTACGAAAATACTGCTTTTACAAAAATAAATGCTGATTATGGTGCATTTGGATATGCACAAGTAAGAGGTACTTACTCTATACTTATTTTAGATACTCCTAGTACGACATCTGCTACAACATATAAAACACAGATGAAAAATAATTTATCTAATGGTTCTTGTACTGCACAAATATCTAATATGCCTAGTCATATAATATTAATGGAGATAGGTGCATAATGGCTATAAGTAAATTTGAAGCAATACAAAGTTTACAACCTAATGCAGAGTTTAGATGTGAAGATGATGTTATTAAAGAGTGGCTTAGTGATAATATAACACAACCTACTGATTCAGAGATAACAGCAGAACAAACTAGATTACAAACAGAGTATGATGGATTAGCTTGGAAAAGAAATAGACAAGCAGAATATCCAAGTTTAATAGATTGCATACACGCATTACTAGATGGTGGAGATACCCTTACAGATTTACAAGCAGCAAGACAAGTAGTTAAAGACAATAATCCTAAACCTTAATTAAAAATTCTATGATACAATCGTATTATGGATTATCTCGTTGGCTTTATTTTTGGATTTATTGTAAAAGAAATATACAAATTATTACAGTATTTAAGCACATCTGAAACACTTATTATAGACCACGATTGGGATGAGGAATGGGATTGGATTACCAGACCAGAGGACCTACCATAAATGACACACAACAATGGCTATACTCAAAAGGAATTACTCAATATGGTTATTGAACGACTAGATAGATTAGAAGAAAAGCTAGATGCAAAGCTAGATAAAGCAGAGTTTTATAAAGTACTAACATTACTTGTAGCACTTGGTGGAGTAGTTGCAGCGATTGTAATGTAATGCTAAGACTTATCTTAGCTTTATTTTTATTAATACCTATGCCTGTATTGGCAGACCACGTACCAACACAAGAACCTTATGGTTATGAACAATCAATAAATGCAGAAACAGGTGACTTAACTATTAGGTTGTTAGGTTCAGATGGTTTTGAAGATAGTCCACCAGAGAAATACACAATCTTTTTTGGTATGGCTACAGGTATAGATGAGAATAGTTTTTGTATATCTACAAGTTTTGGTCACGTACAAAACCAATGGAGTGACCACGTGTTTAGTATTAGTAATTTAAGAACATACTTTGAGTTACCAGTTGGTACATTTTATTACAGAGTTAGGTCAGACAATGACACAGACAATAGCTACAGTACAATATCTGCAGAAAGAAGTATAGCTTTACCTGACCAAGTACCTTTTAATGAAACACAAACTGATTGGTCTTTACCTACTGAAACATGTAATGACACATCAACTCCACCACCTACACCTAACAATGCTATAAATGTATCTGTAAATTATCAAGGAGAAGATGTTTTTTTTGAGTGGGAATATGCAGATGGTGATGTAGATGCACATTCATTTCATATAAATTACAGCTATGATAATACAAATTTTACAAGAGTAATTATTGATGATACAAGTTTAAGAGAATATACATTAGATAGTGAGTACATAGAAACAGGAACATTCTATTGGAGTTTTTCTGTATGTGGTGATTTAGATAATGGAGAATCATGTACAGAATCAGATGCTAATAACTTTGAAACTACTGAATATACTCCACCTACAACTACTACTACAACTACAACTGTGCCTCCACCACCGCCTCCACCACCGCCTCCACCAACTACAATTCCATTTGTTGAGGTTGTAATGGATGATGGTTCTGTAGCAGAATATGAAGTTTACGAAATAGAAGATGGTACTGTAGAAAGAGATAACGAAAGAAAAAAGAATGAAGAGCTTTATGGTTGTTACATTACTGATATTGCTTTGGAACGCGGTGATTGCGATATACCTGAAGAAATTATAGAAGAAGTAATTATAATTATTGTTGATGAAGAATATG
>CAACVD010001788.1_pt1 | contig 10215 bp, 14 predicted proteins | sample 2381771 | NCBI WGS metagenome assembly CAACVD01 (sample SAMEA5211965, study PRJEB30684) | marine metagenome | biome: Marine; feature: Epipelagic; material: Water | collected 2015-10-15 | depth 15 m | reverse complement strand
CCGCCAGTATTAAACTAGCGGGGGTTTTTTAATGCCCGCCTGACGGCCTTTAAAGCGCGATTAATTCAGTTAATCATGGCGGGCCTTGCCCCGTCCCCATTGCCCCAAACTTACCGGCCCGTGATCCGTGCCTCCTAAACAGCTTACTTTTTTAAAATGTTAGCTGACCGGCAACAATAAACGCCGGGCAAAATGCCGGGCAAATCTGACCGGCGGGCCGGATCCGCGGGCCGTGGTCCATCGTCAGGGGCCCCGCGATATCGGGTCAAAAAACCGCGGAAAACCGCCAAAAAACCAAAATCCACGCGCCACCGCCACCGGTCGCGCTAGCGGGGGCATGGGCCATGTTTCTCTCAAATAATCTTGTGAAAAATGATATGAATGTTTCACGTGAAACAATGCCTAATAAATGAGCAAAATAGAGGGCTTGTTAACTGACTAAAAAATGTGCATATTTATGCCTATAGATTAAGCATTCTAGGGACCCCTATGGAACTCACAGAACAAGAGGCAAAGTTACGTCTTCGATTAGCTCAAATTGAGAGAAACGAAGCATGTCAAAAGGACTTTTTAACTTTTGTAAAATCTATGTGGCCTGAGTTCATTGCCGGAAAACATCACAAGATAATCGCGGAAAAGTTAGAACGGGTCGCGTCAGGCGAACTAAAGCGATTAATAATTAACATGGCCCCGCGTCACACCAAATCGGAGTTTGCATCCTTCTTGTTTCCAGCTTGGATGATGGGCAAGAACCCTAGAATGAAAATCATTCAGGCTACTCACACCACAGAACTAGCAGTTAACTTTGGTCGTAAAACAAAAAACCTTTTGGACAGAGATGAGTTTAAGGAGATTTTTCCAGATGTTAAACTGGCCGCTGATAGTAAAGCTTCTGGTCGTTGGGACACTTCTTCTGGCGGGATGTACTATGCCGTTGGAGTTGGATCAAACCTCGCGGGTCGTGGTGGTGACTTGGTAATCATTGATGACCCGCATTCGGAACAGACTGCAATGTCTGCGAATGGTTTTGATGATGCTTGGGATTGGTACACAGGGGGCCCCCGGCAGAGGCTCCAGCCGGGTGGGTCGATAGTTCTGGTTCAGACTAGGTGGTCCGAGAAGGACATGACGGGTCAGCTTTTAAGGGCGATGGCTAAAGACCCTTTGGCCGACCAATGGGAAGTTGTAGAGCTACCAGCTATTTTTGAAGACGGAAATCCGTGTTGGCCTGAGTTTTGGTCCCTTGAGGATTTGACCGCGGTCCGTGCATCTATACCTCCGAGCAAATGGAACGCGCAGTATCAGCAGAACCCGACGGGTGAGGAGAACGCGATTATCCCACGTAACTGGTGGCGCAAGTGGGAGCGGGACAGCATCCCTAATCTTGAGTATGTTATCCAGAGTTATGATACGGCGTTTAGTAAGAGGGAGACGGCGGACTTTAGTGCCATAACCACGTGGGGTGTTTTTCGGCCAGAGGAGGCAGGGGGCCCTCCGGGACTCATACTTTTGGATAGTCAGAAGGACAGGTGGGATTTTCCGGAGTTGAAGCAGGTAGCTTTGGAGCAGTATAAGTATTGGGAGCCGGACACAATAATTGTTGAGGCAAAGGCTTCTGGTATGCCTTTGACGCACGAATTAAGAAATATGGGAATACCTGTTGTTAACTTTACGCCGAGCAAGGGAAATGATAAGATAACTCGTGTCCACTCTGTTTCGCCTTTATTTGAGGCTGGGATGGTATGGGCCCCCGACACGGTTTTTGCGGATGAGATGATTGAAGAGGTAGCTGCATTTCCAAACGGGGAGTATGACGACTTGGTTGATAGTATGACTCAGGCGTTAATGCGATATAGGCAGGGGAATTTTGTTCAGTTGCCCAGCGATGATTGGGATGACGAGGACGCACAGGTACAGGTAAGGGCGTATTACTAATGGCAGAGAGTGTAGTAAAGTTAGGTTCTGGGGGTTTTCAATCTTTTGAGGAGATGGCTTTTGGCACTAGCGACCCGGTAGAAATAGCCAGATTAACCAAACCCAGCTACGATGAACAAGGCTTGGGTTATTTTTTTACGGATGACGGTCCACGGCCCTTTATTGATGAAGAGGGTTATCGTGTTGATCTCATGTCTGAAGATCGTAAACGTGCTGCTGAAGGAATGTTTCTTGAGCAGAGTGCTGATAGGTTTTCTCCATATGAGGGGATGGCAGAGCCACTGGGTGGGATGGAAGATCCTCAAGCACCGGTAGATGTTCGTGGTTTTAGGGGGGCCCCTGAGTTATACATGGAGGATGGCGGAGAAGTAGACTTGTTGTCTAGAGTCAGTGATGAGGATAAGCGTCGTATTTTACGTGTTGGAAATGAGAACATAGGTGACTTGCGGGACATTGAGTTTGAGATTTTTTCTTTGTTAACGGATAACCAGCGCAAGGGTATTCAGAATTTTGAGGATGGCGGCAGCCCAATGTTTGAAGAGGCCGGTATTTTAACGGGTATCTTTAACGCCCCGAACACAGCGGCTCAAGATATTGTTAGGCAGTCTGGAAGGCAGGGCAGCGAAGGGTCCGCTATGTTTTATCCTGAAGGGACCCCGACATTTGAGCAGATGCTGGAGCAGGAGTATGGGTATCCGGATGTACCAAGGGCTTTTGACGAAGCGGAAGAAGATGTACGCAACGAGCGTCCAAGGTTTGACATGCCTACCTTTCAGGAGTTAGAGGATGCAAGGGCCCATGCGTTGATGTCCGCGGAGCTTGGACGGGAGTTTGGTCCTGAGACAGCTTTGAAGATGGGCGGCATTCAGGAATACATGGATGAGAAGATGTTCTTTCCGATTGGTGGTGCTACTCCGGAAGATTCTGACATGGACCGCAGGAACAATGCGTTTGGTATTAGTTTGTTAAAGAAGGCTGGTATTGAGTCTACCCCGCAGCAGATAGCTCAGATGGTGGACCAAGAGATATTTAATCAGCTTGACCGGATATTGGACCGTAAGTCTGAGGAGAAGAGCTTTAAGTCTCCGGAGGGTGGTATAGATGTTTATTTTCCAAGGGATAACGAGGGTTACTTCGCAACCATGAAGAAACAATATAGATAATGGCAGAAAAAAAGACTGGTTTACCGGTAGACCCCACCTCTTCTATCTTTTCACAGATAGCGGCACCTTTTATTCCGGTTGAATATGAGGAGGTTCGTCCTTATGAGGTAAAGTCTTCTCAGATAGATGACATGGGTGGCTATACTGCTTATCGTGAGATACCCGGTGAATATAAGATAACCGGATTCGGGACTCCGCCCATAGTATCTGGTGGAATTGAGTTGTTTAAACAGTTCATGGACGACCCGAAAGAGACTGCGGGGGGTATTGCTTCTGCTGTTGAGACAGAATTAAAAGAGTATCCGGCTCGTCAGGTCCGCACAGCATTGGCTGGTGGCGAGACATTTAATCCAGAAACAAATCAGGTAGAGCGTTTTGATCCGTTTGCTATTCCAGCTACAACCGCGGTGGGAACAGGTATTAGTATAGCGCGAACCGCGAGTAAAGGCGGCGGCCCTGTCCTTGGCATTATGGGCGGTCGGCTGGCTAAAAGTGGTCCAGATAAATATGAAACGGCAGTCAAGCTATACAAAGAAGGCAAGATGGATCAAGAAATTTTTGATGTTAGTGAAAGTTATTTAGACGTAGATGTGTTAGGCACGAACCGTAATTATGGAGACGCTTTCCGTTTTGAAATACCCACGGCTAATTCTAAATTGAACGAAAAGGAAGTCTTTGATGGTCGGATGGAGGGTTTTCGGTCTGTTAAACTTAATGAATATGGGCCGACCTCTATTAACGATGCACCATATGCGCGGCTTGACCAAATCTTAGATTTTCCGGAGTTGTATGACCAGTATCCTGAGATAAAAGACTTGCGTGTAGCGAGGTTGGATGAGTTTGGCGGCGCGTTCTACCATGACGGAAGAGGAATAATTGGCGTTGGGGATTTTTTGAACAACGAACAGTTTCAATCTGCCCTATTACATGAGGTTCAGCATTGGGTTCAAAACAAGGAAGGGTTTCCTACGGGGGGTGATCCAGCTAGTATCGCAGGCCAGCTAGCTAATCGCATGGAGGGAGCGGACCCTGAGATGTTGAGGGGACCAGCTAGGGATTTGTATCAGTCTTTATATGGGGAAGCCGAAGCACGGGCCGTGCAGCGTCGTTTTTCAAATCCGGAAGAAGCCAAGTTAACCCCACTTGTAAGCAGGCGGGAGGAGGCTTTTGATTCAGATATTTCTATTGATGAATCGGGTGCTGTTGACCGCGGCGAAGAGGCATTGGTAGAGGCTTTGGAGTACGGAGACATTAGTTATTCTGAGCTTTATCCCGGTAAAAAAATAACGATGAAAGCAGAAGGCGGCGTAGTAACTTTGGCCGATATAGCGCGGAACATAAACCGCGGCCCACGGGGCGTGGCTTCTCTTGCACCAATAGCTAGAAATATGAACCGCCCTATGGTAAGCTAGGGCAAAGGAGATAATACATGGCACGTAAACCTATAGCAGGAATTGTGGACAGCAATGTTCCGTCTCAGCTTGACCCAGAGGATTTAGCCGCAGAAGTAGAGCTAGAGGTTCCGGGAAGCATGGACAATGTTGTGTCTTTTGAGGGCATGGCTGAGAACATGGATATTGAGGTGACTCAAGAGGAAGACGGCGGTGTTACAGTAGACTTTGACCCTGAAGACCAGAGAGGTCAGAGCGATGATTTTTATATTAATTTAGCAGAGGAGATGCCTGAACGTGAGTTAGGGCGTATAGCAGGAGAGCTATTAGGGGAGTTTGACGCTAACAAGGCTAGTAGACAGGATTGGGAAGATGCTTATGCTAACGGTTTGGAGTTGTTGGGGTTCAACTATGAAGAGAGGGCCCAGCCTTTTAGAGGGGCTTCTGGGGTTACGCACCCGTTGTTGGCCGAGGCGGCTACGCAGTTTCAGGCGCAGGCATTCAATGAATTGTTGCCAGCCAGCGGGCCTGTGCGAACTGCTATTATGGGATCTGAAACAAGGGAAAAGCAAGCGCAGTCACAGCGCGTAAGGCAGTTTATGAACTACTACGTCACTAGTGTGATGGAAGATTATACGCCTGACATGGACCAGATGCTGTTTTACTTGCCGTTAGCGGGAAGTACTTTCAAGAAAGTTTACTATGACGAGACTTTGGGCCGTGCAGTAAGTAAGTTTATTCCTGCTGAGAACCTTGTTGTACCGTATGAGACGTCAGATTTAGATACGTGCCCTAATATTACGCAGGTTTTGCGTATGTCTTTGAACGATTTACGCAAGAAGCAGGTTGCGGGGTTTTATTTAGACATACCGGTAATACCGGCACAAGAGGAAATGGGGTCTGTTGAGAGTGAGATTGACCGAATTGATGGTGTTTCCCCTTCTCAGATTGATTATGACTGTACAATTCTTGAGTGCCACGTTGATTTAGACCTAGAGGGGTATGAAGAGACGGATGATGATGGTGAGCCGACCGGTATTAAGGTTCCTTATGTTGTTACAATCAGTCAGGACAACGGACAGATACTATCAATTCGCAGAAATTACCGCGAGGACGACGAATTAAAGCGCAAGATACAATATTTTGTGCACTATAAGTTTCTTCCGGGGTTTGGTTTCTATGGATTGGGGCTTATTCACACCATTGGTGGACTTTCGCGCACTGCAACTGCGGCTTTAAGGCAGTTGATTGATGCTGGTACGTTATCTAACCTTCCAGCAGGGTTCAAGGCCCGCGGTCTACGGATCAGGGACGATGATGACCCGCTACAACCGGGTGAATTTAGAGATGTAGATGCTCCGGGCGGTGCTATTCGTGATAGTTTGATGCCATTACCGTTTAAGGGGCCCGACCAGACGTTATTTGCGTTGTTAGGGTTTGTTGTAGATGCGGGGCAGCGGTTTGCGACGATTACTGACATGAAAGTTGGTGATGGTAATCAGCAAGCGGCGGTAGGAACCACTATAGCGATGCTTGAGCAGGGCTCAAGGGTTATGAGTGCGGTTCATAAACGGTTGCATTATGGCATGAAGCAGGAGTTTAAGATACTCGCTCGTGTTATGAGTGAGAGTTTGCCACAAGAGTATCCTTATTCTGTAGAGGGCGCAGATTCGCAGGTCATGCGAAGTGATTTTGATGACCGCGTAGATGTACTGCCAGTTTCTGACCCGAACGTATTTAGTCAGGCGCAGAGAATTGCTTTGGCTCAGACTAAGCTACAGTTGGCGGGGGCCGCTCCGGATATGCACAACATGTATGAGGTGTATCGGGATATGTACGATGCGCTTGGTGTGCGGGATGTAGACAGGATTATGAAGCGTATTCCTGACGATGAGCCGACACCCAAGGATCCTGCTCAGGAGAACATCGATGTAATGGACATGGTTCCTTTGCAGGCTTTTGAGGGTCAGGAGCATGAGGCGCATATAATGGCGCACATGGTTTTTGGTTCTACCCCCTTGGTTGCAGGTATGCCTGCTCTAGCTATGGCTTTACAGAAGCATATAATGGAGCATGTTAGAATAGCAGCGCGAGAAAGAGCGGCGGTTCAGTTTATTCAGAGCCGTCAGCAGGCTGGTGGTGAGGCGGCTACTGAGGAAGAAATGCTACAGATAGAGGGCCTTACGGCTCAGTTTGTGGCAGAGGGTATGCAGATGGTTAAGCAAATGTCACAGCAGGTATCTGGTCAAGGGCCGGATCCTCTTGTACAGCTTAAAGAGCAGGAGCTTCAGATTAAGGCACAAGCTGAACAGAATGACGCTCAGGTAGACCAAGCGAAGCTTAACCTTGATGCACAGAACCAACGGTTGCGGGCGGACCAGTTCCAACAGCGGCTTGCGGCACAAGAGCGGCAGACAGACAAGCGTATTGATTCTGCCATGCAACGTGAAATGCTTAAACAGAGAGGACAATAGAATGAATAGCGTAGTAAAGATTGTAACAAATAAACCGGGGCCTGCGCCAAAGGCTGTAGAGTATGCGGACATTGAAGGTCAGGGTCGTATACCGTATGGCAAGACAGCGGATGTAAAAGTTTCGGTTGGAATGAAAGAAGCCACGGTTCGTGGTATGGGTGCTGCGATTAAAGGTGGCAAGTACATAGGTTGTGAATAAATGCCGTTAAAACGTGGCTCTAGTGACAAGACCATTAGCGATAACATAAGTAAACTACGAGACGAAGGCTACAAGCAGAAGCAGGCTGTAGCCATTGCTTTATCTAACGCGGGTAAGATAAAGAAGATGCGTAAGGGCGGCGTAGTTAGGGGAATATAGAAGCTTGGGGGCTTTACATGGTTGATCCTATTAGCGCAATGGCGATTGCGGGTAGTGCTTTTTCCGCTTTGAAAAAAGGCGTGAGCATCGGACGCGATATAGAATCGATGGGCAAGGATTTGTCACGCTGGATGTCTGCTGTATCTGACATAGATAGAGCTCATCACGAAGCCAAAAACCCACCTATATTCAAGAAACTATTTTCAGGCAAGTCTGTTGAGCAGGAGGCTATGGAATTGTTTACGCAAAAGAAACAGCTTGAGAATCAGAGAGATGAGCTTCGTAAATTAATTAGTTCCATGTGCGGGCCACAGGCTTGGCAAGAATTAATTGCGATGGAAAGGGACATTAGAAAACAACGCAAAGAAACGCTTTATGCCCAACGTGAGGCTCGTAAGCATTTTTTGGAGATTGTAGCAATTATATTATTCACTGCTTTAGGGTCTTTATTTCTATTTGGTATAGTTTGGTTAATTTCTAATAGGGGGTCATTTTGATACAAAAGAGATTAGAAAAAGGGTCTGAGTATAATAAGTATGATTTAGATGGCGACGGTATTGTAGACGATGATGAGTTACTGGCGGCAGAAAAGTTACATGAGATAGAGGCAGCGGAGAAGCAAGAAGCAGCGGAGCTTCGCAAAATGTCTGCACAGAGACGCATGGCTACAGCGGTTTTGTGCTTTATGGCGTTATATACGCTTTTAATGTTCATGCCTTTTGTATCAGACGAAAGGGTTAAGCTTCTTACAGACCTCTCAAATTTGCTTTACTTAACAGGAGGGGGCATAGTGGGAGCATATATGGCAGTATCTGTATGGCCGAAAAAAACGTAAGAAGATACGGTGAAAGAAAGTTTAAAAAGCATGATATCCGTTGGGCAAAGGATCATAAGATACATCAGTCCACAGAGTGCAAGTCTTGTGGTGCTAAAACATCAGGCTTTTCTAAAGATGATGGGGGGACTTGGTACTGTTCAAGTTGTATAACGAATGTTTGAGCATTTGTTTTTATTGTTTGTATTTACAGGTTTAGAGCCTAATAAGAAGTTAGAAAGTCAAGATATGTATTTTAGGGATTTGCATGAATGCACATATTTTGCTAGAGAATTACATAAACAAGGCGAGACAATCACTGCATACTGCTTGCCAAAATATGTAAACATTGAAGCTGTAAAGGTATATTGATATGTTACAAGCATTAATAGGCCCTGTATCAGGGCTTTTAGATAAATTTATTGAAGATAAAGATCAGAAGAATGCCCTCGCCCACGAAATCGCCACGCTCGCAGAAAAACAAGCGCACGAAGCAGCCCTCGCACAAGTCGAAGTCAACAAAGCAGAAGCGCAACACCGTTCCATCTTTGTATCTGGATGGCGTCCCTTCATCGGCTGGACCTGTGGCACAGCGTTGGCATACCACTTTGTCCTTGCTCCGATTATTTTGTTCGCAACAGCGTATGCTGGTGTTGAAGTTCCTGAACTACCTAGTTTTGACATGGAGACGTTGACCACGATTTTACTTGGAATGCTAGGATTGGGCGGATTACGCAGTTTTGAGAAGTACAAAGGTTTAACAAAATGAATTTAGATAAACTTAGAGAAGAATTAGCCGAAGACGAAGGCTGTAAGTACGAAATTTATTTAGACCACCTTGGCCTGCCAACTTTTGGAATAGGGCATTTAATTACTAAAGATGACCCAGAATGCAATATGGAAGTAGGTACAGTAATAGAACAGAGTCGTGTTCAGTCTGCGTTTAATTTAGACATTACAGTTACGCTTGAGGATTGCCAGAGACTTTACAAAGACTTTAATGACCTACCCGAAGAGGCGCAATTAATTATAGCCAACATGATGTTCAATCTTGGCTATCCGCGCCTATCTAAGTTTAAGGGCATGAAAGCAGGAGTTGATGCTAGAAGCTGGGGTTCCGCAGCCGATGAGATGGTTGACTCCAAATGGTATACTCAAGTTCCAAATCGTGCTAGGAGATTAGTAACTAGAATGAGACTGTTAGCGCAGGAATAAATAAGAAACACGTGACTTTGCATTTGAAATGGTATAAGACTATATCAGCGTTAATGCGGAGATATACGAGTGGACGAAATTTATATGGCAGAAGCCGTTTTCCGAATTATACGAGAGCGGCGACAAAGCGTTCAAGACTTGTTGATTTATGACAATGTCAAGAACATAGAGCAATATCGTGAGCTTATGGGAAATTTATCTTCCCTAAATCATGTGGAACAGGAACTCAGAAGCCTGCTACAAAAACAGGAGAAAAGTAATGACTGAAGCAGTAAAAGTTGACCTTAAAGGTGCCTCAGAAGGTGTAGACAGCCTCGCAGAAGCCTATAAGGATGTTACCGACAAAGCACTAGACCCCGAAGCTATTGGGGGAACACTCTTAGAAAGGTTGCCAGACCCTACGGGTTGGCGACTATTAATTCTTCCATATAGAGGGAAAGGTAAAACCGACGGTGGTATTTACTTGCCTGATAAAGTAGTGGAAGAGCAAACAGTATCTACACAAGTTGGCTATGTTTTAAAAGTTGGAAGCCTAGCTTACAAAGACCCTGAAAAATTCCCATCTGGGCCGTGGTGTAAGAAGGGGGATTGGGTGATGTTTGCCCGTTATGCAGGTTCTAGGTTCAAGATTGATGGCGGGGAGGTTCGCATTTTAAATGATGACGAAATCCTAGCTTCTATTAAGGAACCAGAAGATATTTTACATTTCTAGGAGTAACTGATGGCAGAAGAAAAACAACAAATTGAATTAGATTTAGAAGACGAAGGTCAAGAAGTAGAAACAACGGAAGTAGAGGTAGAGGCTTCTTCAGAGTCTACAGAAGACCAAGGCTCAGACGATAATTTTGAAAAAGCTAAAAGCAAG
>CAACVD010001787.1_pt1 | contig 10216 bp, 15 predicted proteins | sample 2381771 | NCBI WGS metagenome assembly CAACVD01 (sample SAMEA5211965, study PRJEB30684) | marine metagenome | biome: Marine; feature: Epipelagic; material: Water | collected 2015-10-15 | depth 15 m | reverse complement strand
CAAAGTATATCAGTGTAAAGTTTTCTTAGCAAAAGAATTGACTTCTCAAGAGATTTCTGTTGTCCCTCTGCAAAGGCTTGAGAGATTAGTTGATTCTCTTGTTTATGTACCTTAGATAGTTCTTCTAAGGCAATGATTTGCTCTTTGAGTTCGGCTTTGTACTGATTAATCGTAGCCTCAACGAGTTCGGCATTGAGCTCTTTTGATTTGATTTCTTTTCCCAAATTGAGGAAAAAGCTATCTAATAGTTTCTTTGTCATTTTTTTAAATAAAAAAGGTAGGGTGTTAACCTACCTATGTTAGTGTTAATTTAAAATGCAAAAGGTTTTATTAATTTTACTATTTCCTTTAGTCTTTTTTCTATTTTCAGATTCGTTCCGTTTTTATGCTTATATTCATTTAAAGCGCTTAGTTCTTTACTTAATTTAGAGAATTGTTGATAAGTCATTGTTTTGTGTTTTAGTTTGTTAATTAATATGAGGCAAATATATATCCTTTTTCTGAATTATCAACAATAAAAGTTAACAAATATCAATAAAAGTTTGATTTACTAGATTAAAAAAAAAGTTGAAAAAGTTTATTTAGGACAAAAAAAAGAGCCTTTTAAAGCCCTTTTTCTCACAATTCAAACTACTAATTAAAACAAATTAGATTACTAAAACGATGCGAATTTAAGAAAAAATATGTGTCAAGTGAGCAATCTGTCCATTTTTTTTGCAATGGATAAAACCCTCAACAGCTTTAGGGCTTCCTAAATACCCTTTTTGATAGTGCCAAGCATCAGTTCCGCTTGGGCTTCTAAGAAATTCTAAAGTCACTCCTATATCATCAAAGCTGGTTAAATACTTATACTTTTGTTTATGATGAATATGATGTAAATACCAATAACGATGCTTTGTTTTTGCCCAGAGTTCTGGTTTCTCTTGAGCCATTAATAAGGGCAAAAGATTACTCTTTGCTCCATCTCCATGAGTCAAGCCAATTAAGCTCAATCCGTAGGTATAAAACTTCCTATGTATTGGATCAGCATCCACCCAGACTGATTCTGTATTTCTAAACCAAGCTTTCAAAGCGTGTGCTAGATGAAAGCCGCTCATATAGTCATGATTGCTCATTGAATGAACACAATCAACTGGAGCAATGTTCATCAACATCTCAACACATTCAACGTAGATTTCAAGAGCAGTTGTAAAATGACGATGCCATCTTCCATCTGTATTCTGAGGAGTACCCCTTGTAGTTGTATCGTTTACATTGTCAACGTGCAAAATATCATTTCCTATACAAAATAAGACTCTATCTATATGAAACCCCTCAGCTTTTGAGATAATGCCTCTAACACCATTTAAAATGCGTTCTCTGGCTATTTTGATATTATAGTTAGAACCAGTTTCCAAAGCGTCAGCATATTTTCCAATATGAACATCGGCTGGATTGATAACTAAAAGATGACCTTCTTTGATTTTAGGATAATCAATTGAAGGGTACTTAGGAGAGTATTTTGAAATCAGATTTTCTATCGTATCAAGAAAATCTTTTTTAGATAGTTCTAGTGGCTTTGCAAAGATTGAGAACTTCTTTGACTTGTACCAATAATGAGAAACCGAATTGACATCAATTCCAGCTTCCTTACACTCTTTTTCTAGTAGTGCCTTTTGTTCTTTTTTGTCTAGTCTGTAATCATCAATCAGCTTCCATTCATCTTCACTCAGACGATAGCGTCTTTCAGTTTTCATTTTTTGATTTTCTCAAATCCTCTAGAGCCAAAATAAGCTCCAATAGTGATAGTTAGAATTGCAGTTAATGTGCTTTTCCATTCATCATCCACAACAAAATCAATCACTCCAGCATCAATGAAAATGAGTAAAGTTGTACTTACTACAAGCCAAGCCAGAACAAGCGGACGGATATTTTTTGGAAGCCATGAATCTTGACTATTATCCGACTCCCAGCGTTTTGTGACTTCTTTTTGGATATTATAGTCATAATCTAGAATTTTCTTTTTGATTTCAGCTTTAACAAGTTCTTTTTCTTCTGATGAGGTGTGAATCTTATCAATAGCATTCCCAACGCTGTCAACTAAGTCTTTTGCGCCAGATTGAAACAATTTGTTTAGTAAACCCATAAAACGTTTTTTGGTTTGGTACTATATCTATCAGCTATGTCAAAATGTAGAAAGTTTGAAGCCACTCCGATCCTTGTCACTCCACATTCTAAAGCTGCATTGATTAGAGCCATCCTTGCAACGCTATTTGAGCAAGCCACATCAACAGCGTAACCGTACAAATGAGCCGAATCTGGAGCTCCTCCGACCTCTTTGTTTTTTTTCTTATTTCTGTAATCGGAAGTGATAATCATTGGCACTCCAGAGATGTGTCTGATTTCATCTAATATATTAAGAAAAGCCTTGTCCATCTTTTCAAAATTGTCAAACTCATCTTTTTCAAAATATCTCATCCTTGTCCTTTTGATTTTTTCTTGTATCCGCTTTGCCCTTTGGAAGCGTTCTTTGAATGTACTCCCTTACGCTTTTTCCTAGCGTTTTGAGTAAATTTAAAAGATAATCCCTTAGCCATTGTTTTTGTCCTTTAGAAGTTTTCTAGTTGTGTATATAATAGACAAAACCAAAAGAACAATCTTCAGCATCATTTCAACTTGAGTGAATGAAATTGCCAATGTCGTTATATTTAAAGTTAGAACGTCAGAGCATTCTTTTAAAATTGTTTTCATTAATCCATTGTTTTTATTTTAATACCTAAATCAGCATACCATTCAACACCGCTTGAAAGACTTCCAGTCCTCTGAATAGAAACGAAAAGAATATCTCCTTTGGCTAAATTAATGTTTGTTGAAGGTGTTGCTGTTAAATCAAAAAGATGGTTTTGATTGTTGACACTTACTAAGCTAAACGAATGGACCAAATCTATTGTCAGATTCGTTGTTGATCCTCCATTTGGAGTTGCAGTAAATAGTTTCAATGTTGCATTATCTCCAACCGCAGCATCAGTTGAACTCCATCCAACCAATTCATCTACTCTGCAAATTGTAGGAGCTACAAATATTGAAAATTGAGCAGCCCATCTGTTTGGTTTTGAATCTCCATCAGCTAAAGTAGTTCCACTATTCACAGAAAAAGATGAAGTTCCAAAAGCTGAGAGATAGTCGTTTCCATTTGTTCCCGTTGTTAAATAAAGAGATTGATGAAAGTATAGGTCGGTTGTATTTATTTTTTTAATTCTTGGAAGTTGAGAGTAGAGAATAACACTTCCAGCTGGAATGTCTGTATCAATCTCTATTGAGTTAAATCTCATCGTTGTAGAGTTTCCAAGATTGCTGCTTAATGTTAAATAAATAAACTTTTGACTTCCTTTAGCATAAACAATGACAGTTTCCCCAGAAAAAGCAACTTCTTTCCCTAAGTTAATCACACTCAAAGTATTGATTGACTGACCTATTCCTTCAACACTGGTTGTGACTATGTTGAGAGCTTCGTTTTGTAGTGTGTTTTCGTATGCGCTGAGATTCATTAGTAATTATTTGTGTTGGAATTTGGGATTCCAAGATTTGGAGTGTCAGCTGAATTGTAGGTTTGTCCAGTTATGTCAATATTGCATTCAATCCATTGACCATCCCAAATGCTTTTTTCAGCATTAAATTTTATTTCTTGAGGAACAAAAATCTTTGATCCAGAGATGTTTGAATAACCTTTGAAAAAGTGGAAATTATCCCTTCTTAATGCTCCGTTAAATACAGAAGCACCTTGTTTTCTACCAGCTAGAATTTCTTTACATAGTATTTTTGTCATTGCTCCAGTAACTCCATCTCCAGTGGTTTGGTCGTATTTTTGCCATGTTGCAGTCGTTCCATTGTCATCACTAGTGAGTCCAGTATCTGAAAAACATATCACTCTTGTGTTGGACATTGCATTTGGACCAGTCCCCAGATTCAAATCATCTAATTCAAGAATGTCTGTTGATACTGTTGAACCTTGAGTTGCTGAGAATATTTGTTCTTGAATTACTGAGTTGTTAACTTGAAATCTTAGAAATTGATTTTGTCCATCTGGAGTACCTAAACCAAGAGCCAAACCTTGTTGAGTTGGTTGGTCTGGATAAACCTCCATTGTTGATACTACATCTGTATATGTTACTGATACCCCAGTAGAAGGTGTTGATTTAAAAGTAAATCTTCCAAGAACCTCTAAAGATAAAGCTCCAGCCTCTGGAACTGCATTATAAGTCCCATCTTGAGAAAATCCAGTTATTGACAAAAGCCCATTTCCAATATTAGATGCAGCTGCACTGTTAGAATATTGTTGAGGTATTAAAGCTTCATAAATCTGCATATTACCAATCCATGTTGAGGATGTTGTCCATTGTTTTCCTACTGCTTGTGGAGAGGCTGTCAAACTTAAATAGTAGGTTGTGCCACTATCTCCAACAAGTTTTAATCTAGCTATTAGGTTTGTGACTATTTTATCTTGAAACACAGTTGAAGGAGCTGAATTATCTATTTGAGCTTGTGTTCCAAAGTAGTTAGGGATGAAATATAAATTCCAAGCTATGTTTGAGTTGGTTTGATTATTTATATTCCCAAGAGAAACAGAGTTGAAATTTGTTGAGCTTCTATAAACAGTATCAGATAAAGTCCCAAATGCACCACTTGAATCTGTAAAAGTATTCCATACAACAACATCTTCAACTAGTAGATTGTAATCATGAAGGAAGTCATAAGGAACTTGCACTTTTTGTAATGGAGGTAATATGTCAAAAGTACCACCTCCTAAGACATTCCCACCACTTGAAAAAATTAAATCGTCAACTGCACTACCATCAATGGTATTAGAGCCTTTTAAATATTCACGTCTAAATTGACCAGATGACATTTGAGCATAAACATTGTTTTGAATGAACCTCCATTTTCCCTCAGATAAAAATAATCGAGCACCCCAAGCTCGACAAATTCTATCAAGCATATCAAACGAACTGATTGTGACAGCTTCTCCTTGAACAATCTCTTTGAAGGCTCTAAAAATGCAGCCGCTTTGTCTTAGTGGATCAACATTTTGAGCGACTGATGGCATTGTGTCAGTTGACCAGTTGCACATTGTATAAAGAAATCTATCTGATGCACCCCAACAGAAGGAAGTTCCAACATCATTTAAAAGGCATTGTCTAATGTAACCAACAAAAGGAGTTATTTGATTGAGAGTATAAGTATTGTTGTCATCAACTTTAACATCTTCTAATTGAGCCAGTCCGTCTGTTGCTGTCAATGTTGCTTTTGTTCCAGCTTCAAATGAAAGGTTTTGCTCGGAACTAACATCAGAAAGAATATTTCCACACCACCAGTTTTCATATCCAGAGCCAACACTCAAAGACTCTAGAATTTCAATTTGAAATCTTTTATAAGTAGCGTTTCTAATATCTTCAATGAAAGTTTCATCGGCTGTGCTTTTAGGTACAATGTCAAAAGTAACAAAAGACGGAATCACTCCAGTAAATCTTGTTCTATCTTTGCATTGATATTCTAAATCAAAACCTCTAGAAGAAACTGTGAACTCTGTTGCTGTTCCAGAGAAGTCAGAGTCGTAGATGTTCAACTTATAAAATCTTCCTAAATCATTCTGAAAGATTGCTTCTTTTCTTAATCCCATTAGTAGCCTCTTGTTCTGTTTCTATTTCCTTGAGCTCTGTCGCTTGAAAGTAAAATGTCAGCACCGCTGATTCTTCCAAAGACTTCAGTTGCTCCACCTCCGCTCTTTGCAATAATATTCTGTAATTTATCCAAAGGAGCAATGACTTCTGGATTGCTCATTGTTGTGCCTCTACCTTCACCAACCATAGCAATTGTTGGACCAGTTGCTAGTCCTCCATTTTCAAGCCCAATCAAATCTTTTATTCCAGAAAATCCTCCAATATTTGAAAAACCTAGCTTTCCACCTAATTTAGTTCCACCAAGCAAAGCATTTAGAACAAGCATTGCAGCAATCTGAGCCATGATTTGTTTTAAAGCTCTTTTTGCAAAATCTATAAAAGAAGTAAAAAATCCCTCTTGACTAACTAAAGCCGAAGAAAAGGCTTGTTCAATAGCTCCTCCAAAGGTTTGATAAGATTGTGTCAAAGAATCATTCAAAGTCAATAGGTTTTGAGTGACAATGATGTTTTCTTGCATTTGCTCAAAGTAGCTTCCATCAGTTGCAAATTGTGGGGCTGCCGATGTTTGTCCTCCCGTAGCTTGTACTGGACCAGCTGCGATAGCTGACATAGATGCAATCTCTCTGAATTTTTTTACTTCTTTAGCAACATCTTTGACTTTTTTCTCAACTTTAGCATAAGTGTTAACATCAAAAAGAGGATTGTTTTTCATTCCGTTCCCAGCTGTGGAAACCATGTTTGTAAAGTTTTTGACTTCGTCTGATGCTCCTTTAAATTTTTCAATTATAAAAGGCAAAGCTACGCTCAATCCAGTAATTGCTAAAGTCACAAGTCTAGCAATTGGATTCAAAGCCAAGAAAGCTTTTGCCATTAATGAAATAGCTGGAGCAATGAATCTAAACAACCTCAACACTTGAAAAGCAACAGAAGATAAGAAACTAAAAGCCTTCATTACTGGTCCAAGAGCAGCCGCCAAAAGTCCGTATTGAATCACATTTTCTCTTGTTTCTGGACTCATTCCAGAAAATAAAGTGCTTATTTTAGTGAATACCTTTACTAGGGATTTAGCCAAAGGAATTAAATCTTTTCCAAATTGTCCTCCTAGCTGTTTCAATGATTCTTGAAGCTGTCTTGTTTGATTTGCTAAACTTCCAGAAGTTTTCTGAACGTTTCCAATAGCTTTTGCACTTTGATTGTAAGCAATGTTAAGATTTGCAATTGCTTTGGCTTGAATTTCAGTAACACCTTGAGACCTCATAATCTGAGAAACCTCGTTTTTGTATTCTGCGGTGTTTTGTCTTATAACGATTCCAAGAGCTTTAGCAGATTCAGTTTCTCCTACAAGAGCCTTCGTTAATGCTTTTGAAGCCACAGTTACTCCTCCCTCAATGTCATTCATTGATGTCAAATCAGCTGCTAAACGATTGACTTTGTCTGCCAAGCTAAGAGCAGCATCTTCAGTAAAACCGAAACCGACTAATAAATCCCCAGTTGATCCCAATAATTTCTTTGATGTTTCTTCAGCTAAGAAAAACTCTTTCTGGAATGCTTCGGATGTTTTAATAGCTTGTTCTTCAATAGATGAAAAAACTATTCTGAATTTAGAGTCAGTTTCTTCTAAATCGCTGGCAAGTTTTACTGATGCTCCACCAATGGCTAAAATTGGAAGCGTTACATTCCTATTTAAATCATCTCCAAGTCTGGACATATTCTTTCCAAACTTCTTGATTGAATTTGCGCTCTTTCTTAGATTAGTCTGAAATTGCTTATCATCTAAAGTTAATACAACGGAGAGCTTTTTTGACATTTTATATTATTTTATAGAGTTTCATTGCGTATTCAGCCGCTTTTCTTTTTTCTTCTAGTTCAATTTTCTCTTGTACTTTCTCCCATTCAAACTTGACTAGATCTTGTGGATTAAGACGTTGGTTTTTCTTTTTGTGTGGTTGCATTAAAACACAAGCCAGCCACCTTGTCCTTTCCCATTCAAATCTTTCTTTAAGTTCCATTTGTTCATTTCTACCTCTTTGAAGTAAAAAGAACTCATGAAGTGTCAAATTCCAAAAATCACTTGGTAAAAGCCCAAAGCCATAAGCAATGGCTTCCAAGTCATCCCAATCTATTTTTTGTTTTGAGGAGTTTTTTTCTCCTCCTTCTCGTTTCCCTTTTGCTCAAATTTAGCTGTAAATTGCTCTGAGAAAACATCAAAACACTTTTGTAAAGCATCCATGTCATCGTCAAGAATATCAGCAACATCTTCAACTGTTAAGCTGAATTGTTTTCCAGCAACTCTAGCTCCGTCTTGAAGTCCAGCTAAAATCAATTGACAAGCATTGTCAAGAGAAAGGTCTTGACCTAGTTTGTCCAAATCTTGAAGGCTTGTATTGGTTTTTTTACAATAAATTCTAAGAGCGTTCATTCCAAATCTTATTGGAAAGTCTTTTTTGTTTAATATTACTATTTCAAACATTTTAGTTGGTTTTAAATATTATGTTGATGGAGAGAGCCGAAGCCCAACTCCACCAACTAAATCATACTATGTTAGTAGTCAAAGTTCCAGTTCCTTGAAGGGATACTGAATACACTGGTGCATCTTCTACACCACCAGAAATTTCAAGTGATGTGATTATTCCACTTCCAGTGTAAGTGACACCCTCAGCTGGATCTTTCTGAAATGTAAAAGATACAGTTGTTCTGTTAATCATTTGAGTGAATATTTCATCGGGATCTGTTGTTGTACCAGCCGAAGTGAAATCCATCAAACCATCAGCCTGCAAACTATGACTTTTCTGCCCTTGAAGTTGTGTTAAAAATCCCGAAGAATCTTTGTCTGTTATATCTATGGTGTCGGATGCCATAGAAATAGTACAACTTGTAGCGTGTAAAAGTTTAAATTCTGAGCCTCCACTTGTGGAACTTAGCTTGAGAATTAAATCTGTTCCGTTAAATACTGCCATCGTTTCTTTTTATTAAAAATTAAATACTTGTTTGAGTCAAAGCTCCAGTTCCAGACATTGAAACACTGTAAGTTGAAGCATCTTCAGTCCCTCCAGTGATTTCGATACTTGTCACTAAAGCACTTCCAGTGTATTTGTAACCAGCTGGAGTGGCTAAAGCAAAAGTAAATGTGACCGCTGTTCCAGCTTGCATCAATTGGTTAAGAGATTGAGGTTTTGTAGTTGAGGTAGCTGCAAATTCCATGAGTCCATCAGCTGAAAGTTCAAAAGATTTCAATCCTCCCAAGACATCAAGTTTCCCTCCAGATTCTTTACTGCTAACGTCAATAGTATCAACATTGATTGAAAGAGTGCAACTTGTAGAATGAGCCAAGATAAACTCAGAACCTCCAGCCTCTGCTATTGTTTTTAAAACTAGGTCTGTTCCGTTAAATACTGCCATTGTTGTAAATTTTATTTATTATTATTTTCTTCTTCCGAAGGTTTTTTTGTGCTTTTTTTAGGAAGAGCCAAAACTCCCATTTCTTTAAGACATCGATATTCTTTCGGTGTCAATTTATATGTTTTGCCTTTTTCAAATTCTCTGTCTCTGAATTTGCAATCATCATTAATTTTATATTTCATTTCTTATCTATTTATATTAAATCTAAAGTCCATTGCAACATAATGGATGCCATCCTCTCCGAAGCTATCGTCAAAAACGTCATTTGCATCTTCAAAGAAACATTTACTTATAATAACTGAAGCCTCTGTTCCCGTTTTATAATCCAAAGCAGCTCTGATTTCTGTTGCTAAATCTTGAGCTTCAGCGTATGTTTTACCAAATGCTGTGATTTGACATCTAACATAGTCGTAAGTTGATGCTCCGTTCTTTGTATTATTTGGAGTCGTATCAATTACAAAATATGTGATTGATGGCATCTGTTGTCCATAGGGAACTTTTTGAGGAAATATCCTTGTCCCAACGAGGTTAGAAATTCCAACAACATTTGATAAAATAGTAAAAATAGCTTTTCCAATGTCGTTCATTACAATCCCCTCTTTTTAAATCGTTTGTCAATTATACTTCTTAGAGATGGAATAATTGAACCCATGACTTTTTGATACTGGTTTCTTTTAACTTTGTCAAGATTCCTTTGTGCTGGAATGTTTGGAGTTCCGTATTCTAAAAATATCATATATCCAGTGGGAAGTAAATCTGTTCCCTTTTGTTTTCCTTTTGCTCTTTTTCTTGGTCCAACTCCCACAACTGGAGGAGCTGTTCTTTTGTTCTTAACATCAAAAACTCCTATTGACTTGACCAAATCTCCAGAATCTTCATTCTTTTTTAAAAGGCTTCTCAGTTCTTTTGTGACTGGTTTCATTGCCTTTCTCATTGCTTGACGAACTATTGTCTTTGTCCCTCTATCAAAAGGAAGTAGCTTATCTAAATCCTTTCGGATTTGTTTGAGTTCTTTTTGGTCAACCTCTAGCTTTATCATGACAAATCAGTTGTTTTTTCTTCAACTCTTAAAATCAAGCCCTCTTTCCTTCCTATCTCCTCAATGGAGCGAATGAACCATTCTTTTGAATTGTAAGCAATAAAATGTTTTGGAGAGATTT
>CAACVD010001786.1_pt1 | contig 10217 bp, 12 predicted proteins | sample 2381771 | NCBI WGS metagenome assembly CAACVD01 (sample SAMEA5211965, study PRJEB30684) | marine metagenome | biome: Marine; feature: Epipelagic; material: Water | collected 2015-10-15 | depth 15 m | reverse complement strand
TTACAAAAGTAAAGGCACACCTACCTCTTAGAATACTTTTGAACTTTACACTTGCTGATAGGTTTGATATTAATGGTAAAAGGTATAAGATAAATAGTATAGATACAAACTTAGCAACAGGAGAATCTAACATAGAATTATTAAATGAGTTATGATTGAAATAATATTAGAAGCATTAAAACTAACAGAACATAATTCTGAAAATATACAAATTGCTAAAGGTAAATATGAACTACCAAAAACAGTGAAAGAAGCATATAAGAAATTTAAAAGAGAATTCAAATGGCAAAAATAGTAACAGTAGAAATAGAAGCAAAAACAGGTAAAGCCATAGATAAAATAGATGATCTTGAACAAGGTATAAAAGGTCTAAATGAAGAATTGGCTGATACTGGTAAAGGCTTGGAAGGTGTAGACGATGGTGCTAAAACAGCTAGTAAAGGAATTAAAGGTGTTGGTGTTGCTTTAAAAGCAGCAGGCGTTGGATTAGTTGTAGCTGCATTAGCAAAACTTAAAGAAATATTTGAGCAAAACCAATCTGTTGCTGACACATTTGCTACAGCATTTGAAACTGTATCTTTAATCTTTAATGACTTTGTTAATTTTGTTATTAATAATAGTGGTGTTGTAGTTGATTTTTTTACATCTATATTTCAAGATCCATTAGGTTCTATTGAAAAACTAGGTGACTTAATTAAAAATAATATCATAGAAAGATTTAACTCTTTATTAGATACTTTAGGACTTGCAGGAAAAGCGGTCTTACAATTTTTTGATGGAGATTTTACAGGTGCAGCAGAAACAGCTAAAGAAGCAGGTAAAGAATTTGTAGATGTTCTTACAGGCGTAGATGGTACAATTGACAAGGTTGGTGAAGGTATAAATAAAGCAACAGAGGCTACAAAAAAATATGTTACTCAAACAGTAACGGCTGCAGCAACTAATGTTCAATTAAGTAAGTCAGCAGAAATTGCAAGAGTAAAACAGCAAGGACTTATTGAAACTTATGATAGACAAGCAGAAAAGCTTAGACAAATAAGAGACGATGATACTAAAAGCATAGAAGAAAGAATAAAAGCTAACGACGAATTAGGTGCAGTATTAGACGAGCAAACTCAAGCAATGCTTGATCAGGTAGATATACAGATTGCAGCTGCACAAGCTCAGTACGATAAAAACCAAAGTCAAGAAAACTATATCGCTTTATTAGAAGCACAGCAAGAAAAAGAAGCTGTATTAGCACAAATAGAAGGTTTTAGATCAGAACAAATTTCAAATAGAATTGCTTTAGAAAAAGAACAAAAAGATTTAACAGACGAAGCAACTGAGGACGCTATTGCAGATAAACAAGAAACACTAGAAAAAGAAGCTGAAATAGAACAGCAAAGAATAGATAATAAAGCTGCAGCAGCGGATGCTATTGTAGGTATATTAGGATCAGAAACAGCGGCTGGTAAAGCAGCATTGGTAGCTAAACAATTAATAGCTGGACAAGAAATGATTCAAAATGCTAAAACAGCTTTACAAAAAATTGCAGTAGATACTGCAGGAGCAGGTGCATCAACAGCAACTGGATTTGCTCAAACATTAAAAGCTGGTTTTCCACAAAACGTTCCTTTATTAATTGCATACGCAGCACAAGCTGTAGGTATTGGAGCAAGTATAAAACAAGCAGTAAGTAAAGCTAAAAGCGGTCTTGGTCCTGAAGCCGGTGGCGTTAATATTCCAAGTATAAGTACACCATCTGCACCTGCTGTGGCTGCACCACAAGCACCAGAATTTAATATAGTAGGAGCAAGTGAAACAAATCAATTAGCAGAAGCAATTGGAGGACAGCAACAACAACCGGTAAAAGCATTCGTAGTATCAAATGATGTTAGTACAGCTCAAGAGTTAGACCGTAATATTGTACAAGGTGCATCAATTGGATAACAAATTAAATAAACTATTATTATATTAATATGGACATCGTAGAGCTTTTTATAGACGACGAGAATGAATACTCAGGTATTGACGCAATATCAGTCGTAGAAAATCCAGCAATAGAAGAAGACTTTGTTGCTTTAAAAAATCAAGAATTTAAGTTAGCAGAAGTAGATGCTGAAAAGCGTATACTAATGGGACCAGCATTAATTCCTAATAAACCTATTTACAGAAAAAACGAAGATAAAGAATACTATATATATTTTTCTAAGAACACTGTAAAGAAAGCTAGTGAATTATTCTTAATGCGTGGTAAACAAAACAATTCTACATTTGAACATCAGACTCCATTACAAGGAATGAGTGTTGTAGAGTCTTGGTTAGTAGAGGATGACAAACAAGATAAATCACGTAAGTATGGATTAGACGTGCCAGTTGGAACTTGGATGGTGTCTATGAAAGTAAACAACGAAGAAGTTTGGCAAGAAGTCAAAGCTGGTAAGATCAAAGGATTTTCAATCGAAGGTTATTTTGCAGATAAAATAGAACGTCCACAAGATAAATCAATAAAAGACGAACTTGCTGAGATAGAAAACGAAGAAGCAGAATACTTACTTGCAACTATTAAAGGTATTATTAAAAAAGATAAACGTTATAAGAGTGGCCAGACGATGGAATTAGAGTCTTATAGTGATTATCCATCTGGTGTAAAAAACAATGCAAAGAGAGGCCTTGAATTAAATGAGAAGGTCAATAATAAATGTGCTACACAAGTAGGTAAAGTAAGAGCACAACAATTAGCACAAGGAAAAGCTATCAGTGTACAAACAATAAAACGTATGCATAGTTACTTATCAAGAGCAGAAACATATTACGATGAAGGTGATACTAAAGCATGTGGTACTATAAGCTACTTACTTTGGGGTGGTAAAGCTGGTAAACGTTGGGCTGAAAGTAAACTAAAAGAACTTGGTGTAATTGATCTTAAAGAACCTTGTTGGGAAGGCTACGAAATGGTTGGCTTTAAAATTAAAAATGGACGTAAAGTACCTAACTGCGTACCAGAGAAATAATGGCAAAAAAGATTATAAATAGTTACAAGCCAGAAAGTAGATCTAAACGACCTGGTGTACATAGCAAAAATGCTAGTAAAGGACAAAACGGATATAAACAAAAATACAAAGGACAAGGAAGATGAGAAAAATGTACGATAGATTTAAAAGATTTTATTCAAGTCCTAAAACAAACAAACGAGCTTGTTTATGTAAAAACAATACTTACTCACGCAAATGCTGTGATGGTAGTGTTCAAGCTCAAGGTATTGGCAAAATATAACAAATAAAAATTAAATTATTATATTATTATGGAACCACAGGTAAAAAAGATATTTAGTAAACTACCAAAGACTGAGTTAGCTACTGAAAAAGTAAAGCTTAATGTTGATAGTGAATTAAATTCTTTATTTAAAAAAGCTAAAAATATAGCAAAAAGTTCTAATGATTTAAATAGTGCAGCTGATAGTGCCGCTAAAAAAATAAAGGAAGCAGAGGATGTATTATCTGATGCTTCTAAATATAGATCAACTATAAAGGAAGAAATTTCTAGAAGTATACGTGCATCAAGGAGTATACAAAATGATATATTAAAGCAACTGCAAAAAATAGAGCAAGCGGCTAAACAATTAGGAATTAAACCTAATGATGTTTTTTCGAAATATAATAGTGCTTTAGATTATGTAAGTAGTTTAGATAAAACTATTGATAAATTAGATATTGCATTTAAATTAATATAATAATATAATGAAAGCGAATGATATGTTAAACCAAGTAAAAGAGCTTCTAGGAATGGAAGCCGAAGCTGAAAATGTTGAGCTTGCTCAAATGAAGCTTGAAAATGGAACAGTTTTAGAAGCAGAGTCTTTTGAAGCTGGAGGAGAAGTATTTATCGTAACAGAAGACGAAAAGGTCGCTGTACCAGTTGGTGAATACGAACTCGAAGATGGTAAAGTTTTAGTAGTAACTGAAGAAGGTGTAATTGCTGAAATTAAAGAAGGTGGAGCTGAAGAAGAAGCTGCTGAAGAAGAAGTGGAAGCAGAAGAAGAAGAAGAAAAAGTTGAAGCTGAATATGCTACTAAAGAAGAACTAGCTGAAATTAAATCAATGGTCGAGGAGATTAAAGCTATGATCACAAAAGAAGAAATGAATGCTGATGAACTTGGTAACGTTGTTACTGAAGAACTTGCAGCACAAGAAAAAACTGAATTATCTGAAGAGCCGGTACAAAAAGTATCACATTCTCCAGAGGCTTCAGTTGAAAAGAAGATGAATTTGTTCTCACAAAAAAGAGCATTTTCAACGATTGATAGAGTATTTAATAATTTAAACAAATAAAAATGAGTAACCACAATGTAAATTTGACTGGCTCAGTTGCCAGTATCACTTCGACTTACGCTGGTGAGTTTGCAGGGAAATATATCTCTGCTGCTTTACTAAGCGGTAAGACATTGGCTGAAGGTGCTATCACTGTAAAGCCTAATGTTAAATTTAAAGAAGTAGTAAAAAAGGTTGCATCTACCAATATCATTGCGGATGGTACTTGCGACTTTACTGAAACTTCTAATGCACTAACACTTACTGAAAGAATTCTACAACCAGAAGAATTTCAAGTAAACTTAGAGCTTTGTAAGAAAGACTTCCGTAGCGATTGGGAAGCAATTCAGATGGGGTATTCTTCATTTGATAATCTACCTCCTTCTTTCTCTGACTTTTTGCTAGGTCATGTTGCAGCTAAAGTAGCTGAAAAAACTGAGCAAAATATTTGGGGTGGAGTTAATGCTACTGCTGGAGAATTTGACGGATTCACTGTTCTTATGGCTGCTGATGGAGACGTTGTAGACGCCGCTAATGGTTCTGAAACTTCTTATACATCTTCAAATATCGTAAGCTTGCTTGGGAATGTTGTTGATGGAGTTCCTTCTGCTGTTTATGGAAAAGAAGATCTTACACTTTACGTACCTACCGTAGCCCTTCAGGCTTATGTACGTGCACTTGGTGGATTTGCTTCTGGTGGACAAGGTGCTGCAGGTACTGACGATAAAGGTCAACAATGGTATAATATGGGTAATGCACTTTCTTTTGAAGGTATCAAAATCCAACATGCACCTGGAATGCCTGCTAACCACATCGTAGCTGGTGAAGCTTCTAACCTTTACTTCGGTACCGGTTTATTGGCTGATCATAATGAGGTTAAAGTTATCGACATGGCTGATCTTGATGGTTCGCAAAATGTTCGTGTAGTAATGCGATTTACTTCTGGTGTCCAGTATGGTATCGGTAGTGATTTGGTACTACAAACTTTAGCATAATAATAACTAACATAAAGGGGTAGGTTAGGTAATATCCTGCCTGCCCTTTTTATTTAAACAAAATAACTATGGCTTGTGCATTAACTAAAGGTAGAATTGAACCTTGCAAGGATAGCGTTGGTGGTCTTAAAGAAATTTACTTCGGTGATTTTGGAGATTTAAATGCCACTGGTGCCAACCTTACAGCTGATGATTCAGTTGACAATTTTGATACTTCTGCCGAAACTGTTTTTAAATATGAATTAAAAGGCAACTCGTCTTTTGAACAGGCAATCACAAGTTCTAGAGAAAATGGTACTACTTACTTTGAGCAAACATTGAATTTAACACTTAAAAAACTATCTGCTGCAGATAATAAAGAAGTGAAATTGTTAGCTTATGGACGTCCTCAAATTATTGTACGTGACTACAATGATAATTATTTTTTAGTTGGACGTGAACACGGAAGTGAAGTAACTGGTGGAACTATTGTAACTGGAGCTGCTATGGCCGATTTGAGTGGGTATACACTTACTTTTTCTGGTCAAGAAACTTTGCCTGCTAACTTTATTAATGTAGATTCGAATGATGGTTCAAGTATGGTTGTAGGTACAACTACATTGACTATCACATCTGGATCTGATTTTTAATAACTGATTTACTTAATTAATCAAGGGGCTTTTTGCCCCTTTTTTATTATAAGAAAATAACAAAAACAACTTTTTTTTATTATTATAATATGATAGTATTAGAAAGTACAACTGATTCTCAAACTTTTCAATTTATACCTAGAGAGTATGAAGCTGCTGATACAGCAATATACAATGTTTCTATTTTTAGTGAGACTCAAAATAAAGAGATTTACACTCAGAATACGGCAACTTTTGGTTCAAACGATTATTATAATACTTATTCTGACGTGTTTACTTTGGTTGAAAAAAATTACTATATTTTAACTATTAAGAAAAATAACGACATTATATTTAAGGATAAGATATTTTGTACAAACGAAGTTGTTGGAGATTATTGGGAGCAATCACTATCATATTGGAATTTGATTGAAGGTGTATGGCAAGCTGGAGACAACAATTATAAAGCACATCAATCTGATAACGAATTTATAATTTATGAATAATTTACATATATTAAACTTAGCGGCTTACAATAGACCTGAGATATCTGAAAACAAAAACAAAGATTGGGTAAATTATGGTACTAATAACAACTATTATCAATATATCATAGACCGCTATAATGGATCTGCTACAAACAATGCTATTATTAATGGTGTTGTTAATATGATCTATGGTAAAGGACTGGACGCCACTAACTCGTCTAAAAAACCTGATGAGTATGCGCAAATGAGATCTATCTTTTCTAATGATTGTGTTAGAAAAACTGTGTTAGATCTTAAGTTACTTGGTGAAGGTTCTATGCAAATCATTTATAAAAACGGAAAAGTATACAAAGCAGAACATTTTCCAAGACAAACTCTAAGGGCAGAAAAGTGTAACGAGGATGGCCAAATTGAAGCTTACTATTATCACCATAACTGGGAAAAAATAAAGCCCTCAGAACAACCTAAAAGGATCCCTGCGTTTGGCTATGGTAATGGCAAAGAGTCAGAAATTAAAATAATCAAAAGATATGTATCTGGATATGACTATTATGCGCCTGTAGATTATCAAGGTGGATTGGCTTATGCAGAACTAGAAGAAGAAATTGCTGACTACTTAATCAATGAAGTACAATGCGGGTTTTCAGGTACAAAAGTAGTTAACTTTAATAACGGTATACCAGATAGAGAAAAGCAAATGCAAGTAAAAGATGATGTACTTGGTAAGCTAACTGGATCACGCGGAGAAAAAGTAATTGTAGCATTTAACAATAATGCAGAGTCTAAAACTACAGTAGACGATATACCACTTAACGACGCACCACAACATTATGAATATCTATCTAATGAATGTGTAAAGAAATTAGTTATTTCACATAGAATTACATCGCCACTTTTAATTGGTGTTAAAGATGGAAATTCTGGTCTTGGTAATAATGCAGACGAGATTAAGACTGCTACTTTATTGTTTGATAATATCGTAATAAAACCGTATCAAGAATTATTAACTGATTGTTTTGATGCTGTCCTTGCTGTAAATGGTATTTCTTTAAATTTATATTTTAGAACATTACAGCCACTTGAATTTACAGAAACAGATGATATTGTTAATGAAGAGCAAAGAGAAGAAGAGACTGGCGTTAAAATGTCTAAAGAGTGTTGTGAATTATCTAAAGAAGATTTAACAGACGAAGAATTTGATCTTGTTCTTGATAGTTTACGTGGCGAAACAATATCCAATCGCTGGGAAGAAGTTGACTCAAGAGAATTCTCAGATGATAATGATGATATTGAGGCATGGGCTAGTAACTTAATAGACTCAAAACAAGAAAACTTAGAGAAGAAAAGTATTGATTCTAAGAAAAGTGGTTTTAGTTATTTAGACAAATCATTATACAAGGTAAGATACCAATATGATTCTAAATACTCATCTGGTAAATCAAGACAATTTTGTCGTATTATGATGAGCAGAAGTGGAAGAGGAATAGTATATAGAGTAGAAGATATCGATAAGGCAAGTAATGCAGGTGTAAATAAATCTTTTGGACATAAAGGAAAACCGTATGATCTGTTTAGGTTTAAAGGCGGAGTAAATTGTGGACACGTATGGCAAGAAGTTCTTTATAGACTAAAATCTAAAACAATGAAAAAAGATATTAGAAACTATAAAGAGGTTGATGATATTCCTAAGACATATAAACCTACACCTAGAGGCTATAAGGATGCACGTAAGGCGCCTAAAGATATGCCTAATAATGGACATCACCCAAATTATAAAGGATAATGGCAACAGCACTATTTATAACCCGTAACGACTTAGTAAGATATACAGCATTAAACGGTAATGTAGATACTGATAAGTTTATTCAGTTTATTAAAATTTCTCAAGATATACACATACAAAATTATCTTGGTTCTGATTTATTTGACAAAATTAGTCAAGACATTATTGATAGTGATTTAACTGGTAATTATTTAACGTTAGTTAATGCTTACGTAAAGCCTATGGTTATACATTGGGCTATGGTTGAGTATTTACCTTTTGCTAGTTATACAATTTCAAATAAAGGTGTATATAAGCATACTTCAGAAAACTCTGATGGTGTACCAAAAAACGAAGTTGATTTTTTAATAGAAAAAGAAAGAGACTTGGCTCAGTATTATACTGAAAGATTTATATCATATATGAGTTTTAACCAAGATCTTTTTCCAGAATATACGTCAAACTCGAACGGTGATGTATATCCTGATAAAGACGCAAGTTTTGAAGGATGGGTATTATAAGATATAAACCAAAACAAGAAAATATAGTTAAACTAAAAAAATACTTAAATGACAATAACAAACGATTGGGGAAAGATTTATTGCGTGACTTGGTTCGGAAATAATTCTAACAAAGCTACAATTCAAGATGTTATTGACGCTGTTTGCTCGTAAATATGGCTACACTACAAAATAAAAGAATAAAAAATACCTACCAAGGTTTACTAAAAACCGAGGACAATGGTAACTTGAATTCTAGCCAAAAAGAAATTACTGATGGCCAGGGTACTGGCTCTGGTGTATACTTAGATACAAACGGAAATTTAAAAGCAAATAGTACTATTGAGTTTGGATCATTAAAAGATACAGGCGAAGATATAACTATAACAAAATTAGTTGATCTAGCTGACGGTATTGAAAACAATGATAACGACACTACAATACCAACTACAGCAGCAATTAAAAGTTATGCTGATTCAAAAACAGCACCTATAGATACTGTAAATGGTCAAACTGGAGATGTTGTTTTAGATACAGATGATATATCTGAAGGAACTACAAATCTATATTACACCGAGAGTAGAGTAAGTGCAAATACATCGGTTGCTGCAAATACTGCTAAAACTGGTATAACAATTCAGCAAGCATCTGATATTGAAACTAATAATGCTAAAATAAGCTTTGATTCTACAAGTAGTACTAAATTAGCAGGAATAGAAACTGGAGCACAAGTAAACACCGTTAACTCAGTAAATTCACAGATAGGCACAATAAGCTTAGATACTGACGATGTATCAGAAGGAACAACAAACTTATATTATACCAATACTCGGGTAGCAGCTAATAGCGCGGTAGCAGCCAATACAGCTAAAAACTCATATCCAAGTGCAGATAGTACAAAACTTGCAAGTATAGAAAGTGGTGCTGAAGTAAATGTACAATCTAATTGGAATGAAACAGATACTAATAGTGATTCGTTTATTCTTAATAAGCCAACTATTCCTACCGCAGCTGTTGATAGTGTTAATACACAAACAGGTAATGTAGTTTTAGATACAGACGATATTGCAGAGGGTACATCTAACTTGTACTTTACTGATGCAAGGGTGTCAGCTAATACCAATGTTACAGCTAACACAGCCAAAGTAGGAATTACTACACAACAATCAAGTGACATTACCGCAAATAATGCTAAGGTCGGAATTACCACACAGCAGGCATCTGATATTACTACTAACAATTCAAAGGTAGGTATCACAACTACCCAAGCTGATGCGATTACAGCAAACACGGCTAAAGTTGGTATAACAACAGACCAATCTAATGCAATAGTATCTAATACCGCAAAGGTTGGCATTACAACACAACAAGCTGCGGACATAGTTACTAATAATTCGAAAGTTGGCATAACAACAACACAAGCCAATGAGATAACTGCCAACACTTCTAAGGTTGGTATTACTACGCAACAGGCGAGCGATATAACAACGAATAATGCCAAAGTAGGTATAACTACACAACAAGCGAGTGATATCACGACAAACAACGCTAAAGTGGGTATTACGACCACAC
>CAACVD010001783.1_pt1 | contig 10229 bp, 6 predicted proteins | sample 2381771 | NCBI WGS metagenome assembly CAACVD01 (sample SAMEA5211965, study PRJEB30684) | marine metagenome | biome: Marine; feature: Epipelagic; material: Water | collected 2015-10-15 | depth 15 m | reverse complement strand
GAGGACATGTGACCGCCGAGAATCACGTTCTCGGAGCCGTCCGTAGCGAGGCCAGTCAGCGTTACCTGATCCGTGCCGCCGTTCGAGACGAAGGCGGTGGACTTGTAGCACTGGAAGCCAGCGATGTTGCCCAGCGACACAAGACCGTTACGCAGCGGGGAAGTCGCATCGCCAGTTACCTGAACTTCTGCGAACTTCGCACCGGCTGAGAAAAGGTGCTTGTAAAATGCTGGGGGTGCAACGAACCAGCGGTTCTCTTCCGGAACCGACTCGTTGTCGAGAGCCTCTGCCATCCTCAACATAGTGTTGATAGCGAGATCGCCGGGGCTAGAATTGCCGCCGATATCGAGGGCAGAACCGAGAGTGCCGATACCGGAGATGGTACGGGTAGCAGCACCCGACTCGCCATTGAGACCGGCGTCGGTTGCCATCGCGTCAAGGACGACAGCGTCGTACTTACGCTTCAGGGAGAAAGCACCCGATGAGGTTGCCAGCGCCTCGAAGTTGACGTGAGACTGACGCTCTTCGATGTCGTCAATCTTGAATGCAAAAGCATTGGCCTGATCGACAACCATAGTGGTTTGGTCATCAGCCAAGTCTTGCGGGTTTACTACAGAACCACGCGCATACGAGGAGACCGTGATTGTCGGTTCCTTGATGATGCGAACGGTGTCGCCAAAGTTCTCAATTTCGCCAGCGTAGTCGGTATTCGTAATATCTTCTGCAACCGAAGCGCGACGGAAGAATTTGAGAACCTTTTGGCTGAAAATTTCCGGAGTAAAGTTACCGGAAGGCAGGTTGTTGTAACCTGATGCACTATTAAAAGCCATTGGTCTTTCCTTCCTATTTTGAGGTTTAGGTTAGTTGTTGTAGTCGATTCGGCCTTCCGAACGAGCCGCTTCGAGTTCTTGTTCGAACTTTTCAAACTCCCACGGTTTCATCTTGCCGATTTCTGAAGCCTTCCAAATCCTATCGTTTCCGGATGTCGTCTTGACTTCCCGGGCAACAGTGCGTGTTACGGCATCCGCTGCAGAATTTTTGGGTTTGGTACGCTTCTTTGTGGTGGTGCCGATATCTGCTTTGTACAGATCGAGTACCCGTGCCGCCCAACGTGCATCTGTATTGTTCTTGTAGATGCCGTCGGAGATGGACTCCGGCTGTTCTCCGAGCCACTCAAGGAACTTATCGTTACCCTTGATGTCATCAAAGTCCGGATGCAATCGTAGCAGTTCCTCGTAGGCTTTCTGCTTTTCGAGTTGCTTTTCCCGCTCTTTGATCGTACCGAGTTCCTCGCGGAGTTCGGATAGCTGGGATTCAGCTTGGAGTGAAGAAACGGTCTGTACGACTTCGAACACTTCGGGGTACTGGTCTTTGAATGCTTGCAGTTCTTCGGGCGTCTTTGGCATATCTACTCCTTGTGGCATCTGTGCTTGGGGAGATTGCATTGCCGTCTTCAAGTCGGCGATTTCCTGCTTGAACTCATTGACCTTTGTGTCGTAGTGTTTCTTTAGGTCGTCGTAGCGTTTCTTGTAGTCGTGGTCCGCTTCTTGTTTTTCTTGTACGAAACTGGTGCTTTCCTGCGGAGTAGCCTCGTCGGGGTCCGCTTGTTGTGCTTCTACAGTCTCTTCCGCTTCGTCGTCTTCGTCTTCGTAGACTTCATCACGGTACTTTCCACGATATAACGACTCGTTGTTGATAGTCCCAAACGAATCGTTTGCTTTGTTGGCACGATGGCCCCTTACTCGCTTTGCCATTTATTTTACCTCACTCGCGGTGCCACTTGGCTGTGGGTGGCCGCTCCGGTTGTGCTGGGGCCGCATGAATGTGCGGGTAGCCAGCGAATCTCTATCTGAAGACCGCAGTGAAGCGGCCCTCTTTAATTTTGCGGAATCCGGGCTGTGCGCCGCCGGGAGCGCGTCCGCCCTGCGCCATCTGACGGCGCGGAGATGGGGTCGGAGTCATCATGCCGGGAGCAGGAGTTCCTTCGGGGTAGACTTCTCCCGATACCTCGTCAATCACTGCAGTTCCGCCTTTGGCTGTAATATCTTGAGCCTCACTCTGTCGTATCAGCGGAGTTTCATTTTTTACGTAGTCTATAGCTCTCTTTTTAAGACCTTTGAGCTGAGTAGGAGCGCCCCCGCCCACTTGTTTTTTTAGAACTTGACCGAGATTTTTTGTTGAGTCTAAGAGGTGTTGAGTGTGGATACGAGCGAGAGTTCCGTAGTGTTTCTCGTGCATCTCTCGCGGGATAGTCCCTATGCCCTCAGAACCAAAACGAGCGTCTTTATCGATTACTCCCTGCTCAATATTTAATTTCTTTCTCTGTTCTTCTTTGAGCATTTCAATGTACTCAAGAAATTCTTCAGACTGACCCTCAAATAAATTGGGTCCAGCCTTTTTGTCCGCTCTGGTTTTAGGATCACCCTCTAGAAATTTTATGCGATTGTGAGTTATTTGTAGCGGCCCAAAAGCAGAGGAACCATCGACTGTTTTAGTCGTCTTCTTACCTGACTTTTTTCTTTGAGCGAGTATCTGTTTATTCTTTTTAATCTGATCGTCAGACAAAGCTTTTGTTGTAAACCTGAAAGGATTCTCCTTAAAAGACGATGTAGTTCCCACTTCTCCGCCCTCTAAAATCTTCATAGTTTCATTGAGAGTGTATTGACGACCTAAGATATCCACGTCAGAGACTTCGCCACCGTTCGCTTTGGAAATAAATCCCCCCGACGCAGCGAGTGCGCGAGGCTGGCCATTCTCTTCGATACGCTCCTTGACTTCTTTCTTTCCACGATTATTGATCTTTTCGAGGCGGTCATAGCCGATGATCTTTGCGATGCGGGGCGGAATAACAACCTCCCCACGTGATACGGCGATATCCACCTCCTCGTCCGTTGGTGTTGCGAAGCCACGACCACCCGCAATCTCGTATGCTTCACGGAGCATCTTTGCGACGTCGGACTCACCCATCTTCTCAACAGCAGGGGCGTTGATGACAAACGTCCCCTCTTGGACGCTCATGGGCTTGTCGTCCGCTACGGTGTCTGCCTCCGAGACTTGCGACGGAGGCCGCTCTACGAAGCCCACAGGGCCGTCAGAGGGCATTCCACCAGCGGCCAAGCCTACGCGACCGCCCCGTGCGAGGTTTTTCTCCGCGTCGAATCCTCCGAGTAACTCACCGCCAAGAACCTTCGCGACGATTTGCATCTCTCTTTTGTCTCGGTTGTTGTACAGAATTTCAGCTTCTTCATCGGAAAGATTACGGAGACGCTTGCTTACTTCTCTCTTGTACGCGCTAAATTTCAAGTCTCGTGCCATAGATTCACTCGCTAATAAACAAACCAGAAAGGAAGAAAGACAGAGTACGGCGATAATAGTTGAAGCCAAGCCTCCAGCCCCTCTTAACACCGCGCCCGTACGCGACAAAATCTTTGAACTCTTGGTAGTATTTTTCTGCATTGCCACTGTCGATTGCTCGCTGACCAGCAGCGCGATACCCCCGGCGGAATGCTTCCCCGTACCACTTTCCGTGATAGGTCTTTTGACACCACAGTTCAGCCTTCGCCTTTTCCATAGGTGTGAAGCCGCCTGTTGAAAGGCCGTGAGTTGCGATTACGCAGCCTGTGTCATCTTTGTCGCCAGAGTCACTGTCGTCTTTTCCAAAACCCTCTGTAAATTGCCCGGAATCGTCGATGAAATCGTCCTCGTCGTACTGACCCTCAAACTCTTTGGCTCTGCTCACATTTTCTGCTGTGATGGTAACACTCTCGCGCTGCCCCCGGCTGTCTCTAAAGGTCGGGCGATCATTATCTCTGTCCGAGTCTTTTGCTGCCGCTTCTGATTGAGGCATAGAGGTTTGCACGAAAGTCTGTGAAGGTTGTGAAGGCTGTGAACCCCCCGGCAAATTGTACTTATTTGCTACGTCCTTGATAGAGGTGTTGCCAAAGTTAATCCTGTCTTTAAGAGCTTGATTGTTCTGCGCGGCAGTCATGTTACTTGTTTTGTGAAAGAACCCGCCGTGATAATCTTGCGCTCTCATGTTCTTATCGACAGACTTTTTGTAATCTACCGCTGCCATAGTGAAGTCCATCCCCTTCAATCCGGAGATGTCAACTCCTTGACGTTTGGCTGCGTCACGGAACTCTTGTTCCCGCAAGGCTTGGGCTTGAGACGCAGAAGTCATCATGTGACCGCCCTCATCTCGTTGTCCGGTGTGAGTTGTTCCGAAGGCATCCATGATAGCGCCGTCGATGCGGGTTACGCCAGCTAAGCCCGTAGCTTGTGGTATGCCCTGTGGTCCGGGACTAATTTTAGGGTCTAGTGGCCCCATCTCAGTCATCGTATCGGGTATGAAACCCTTTGAAATCTCTCGGCTTCGGTACATGTCTCCTTGACTAAGACCGCCCAAGTTACCGCTAAAAATCTTGCTTCCGGGTGCGCGGCTAACGGTTTGACCATTGAAAGTGAACATATCGCCGGTTGCGTTGCCACTGGCAACGATTGCAGCAGCGTTCTTTCGGTGCTCTTTTTTGACGAGGGCGCTCATACCTGCAGCTAAGCCGGAGATAGGCAAGCCCGTAGCTAAAGTGGCTACCGCAGCAGGAACGCCCCCGGCTGCTTCTAGGTTTTCAGCCGAGAACAGGTCACCGCTCTTGTCTTTGTTAGCGGATGCGTTGTAATTGTTTATGTATGTGGCGGCATCTTCAGTCCCGAAGACCGTTCCCAAACCCATTTGTGATGGGTCTGAAGTCGTACGAAACACGTCTAGGACGGTGTTGTCATCACCAACAGGGTCTAAGATGTTCGACGCGGCTGTCGTGTCTTCTTCGTCTTCGCCTTCGTCGATGGTAGCAACTTGAATGCCAGATGTGTCGAGTGTCTGATAGAACGGATTGAAGTATCCGCTTTGATAATCTTCGACACTTACCTTCTCTTGACCAGAGGTGACCCCGCCGTAAAAAGAATCTGTAGTATTGTCGTCGTTTTCAGCCATCGTTCTTTACCACTGCTTCATAATTACTCTTCAATTTGAGGAGCGTTTCCAGTAAAACCAGCTTCCCCTGCGCTTGGCGCAGTTCCGACTCCGATTGTGCCGTTGCCAGACCCCGCACCGTCAGTTCCCGCAGCTCCGCTAGGTACTCCTCCATTCGGGGCCATTCCTTGTTGTTGAGCAGCGGGGCCAGTAGCTGCGCCTGTGGCTTGTTGAGCATTTTGCATCATCCCTTTCAACATTTCGGAGTAGAGCTGCGCCTCGTTAGCGTCGTTGACAAGGCTATCCGGATCGATGTCCTGCGTAATAGCCAGCTCTTTCATCAAGTTTGGAATCTTGACGAACGGCGCGAGCATAGGGTTCGCCACTGTCTGCAGGAGGGCGGTCAGTCTTTGACTGCGTACCTCTTTTTGCATCACCGCTGCTACGCCTCGCGGTTTGATCTCCAAGTCACCTTCGATATCTTCGACGTCTTCGTTGAACTGCATGTTCCACTGGAAATACGCCTCACCGACCGGCTTCAAAAGATAGTCGTCGATATTCTTGATTACCGTCTTCATCGACAAACCGGCAGAGCCGAGCAGCATAGACAGGCCCGAAGCTGTCCGTCCGGTGCCGGTGACACCTGTCTGACCGTGCATAATCGAGGGGATGCCCGTCTCTTCGTCTGCGAGCTGACGGCTGATCTGATACATCTGAATGTTTTCAGGAGCCGTGTTCGGGAACTTGAGGCCGTTGATGGCTGTACCCGTCACACCGGATTGACGACGGAAAATCTTACCGGGGAAGATGTCCATGTTCTGTCCGGGAACGAGGGACGCTTCATCGACATCAAATACTAGGTTACCAGCCAAAGCGAGATTGTCAATAGCCATTCGTACGTGGCCGTTCATTAACATCTGCGCGTCTTCCATGTTCTCAGCGACACCGACACCCCAGAGCTGATAGGGGTTGATCTCGAATGGAAACGCTTGGAAGGGGATGCGAGCCGGAGTGAAGGGGTTTGCTACGCAGCGAATGATTTGGTGTCCACAGACCCAGACGTTGACCTGAACCTGTTCGAAGCCGCCCAACTCCTCTGCACCTTCGAGACCGGCCTCTTGAGCCATCTTAGCGTCGAGAGTACCCCAATATTCAAGCACCTCGAACCTGTTCTCTTGATAGTACGCCTCAGTTTCATCCTCGCGGATGGTGTCTTCGTAGTATTTATCTGAGTAGTTCGGACCTTTTGCGAGGCAGTTCTCGATAGCTTCCGCTTCGAAATACGGTCGGGAGATGAGACCGCGAAGCTGCTGGCGATTCATCCGGTGACGCTGGATGACGTACTCACAGTCTTCGATGCTTGTACCGGAGGGGTCAGGGAAGAAATCCCAAATAGACACTGATTCTATACGCGGGACGGTCTTCTCATATGGAGAATATTGACGACCTTCATCCCCCTTCTCCCACCGGTGAATACGCTTATAGAAGTTGAACGGGCCTTTGACGACACCCGTTCCTAAAAGGGCTGACTCGAAAATTGCTTTTCTGAAAACATTGACAGCGTTCGTATCGAGAAGCTGGTCGTGAATGCACTTTTCCATCCGACGAGCTTGCTCTTTGGCAGGTTCGATCTGCGGCTCACCCACCTTTGCCTTGCCGGGAGCAATTACTCCCTCGAACTGTTTGCCGTAAGCACCCATATTAGGCGCTGTCGCACCCAGTGCACCGGGAAGCATCTCGCGTCCGTCACCTACGAAACCGTAGGGGTCAACAGGCTGATCTTGCTGATCGAGCGGAGTCTTCATGTGAGCGAACTCAGCGATACCTTCTGGCATCGGAGAGGACTCTACAACAATCGGAAACCGCTTGTTAGCGAAGAGGATATCTACAATCTGCCCGTAAGCGGCAAGAACCTTAGTCTTTGTAATTTTAATAAAGACTTTGGACCGCTCAGAGTCACGATATTGCGTAGTCGAATCGTAAATGCCGCGAAAGTTCTTGTACGCTTGCAGCCAGCGTTGTTCGTAGGCGAAACGTCCATTCTCCGCGTCTTCAAAACGTGCCTTCACATACCCTGCGAGACCCGGCATCTGATCCGCTGGATTTAGGAGCGGTACACCAGTATCATCTTCAGGTTGCAGATAGTCTTCAGACATCGTATGCTCTTAGTAGTCGCGTTCGTCGGCCATTTTCATGACGGACGGATCGACAGCAGTTTTAGTCTGCTTCTTCGGCATGTCTTCCGTCAGAACACCAGTTTGGGCGCGAGTGTCGAACTCAAGACCTTCACGATAGGGCTTGTCGGCACCCATCTGATCGTCTACAGAGGTCTGATCAGAGTTCATGATGTATGCGTCACCAAAATTGTAGTTGTTCCCAGCCATTGGTATCTCCCTCTAAGCTAGAGTTGTTTCTTAGTCTCTGTTTCGGGTCATAAACCCTGCATCTTCTGTGGCGATGCGTTCCATCTCTTCTGTACTTTCGTCGAGAGCTGGCTCCATAGCCGTTTCTCTCATCGTACGGAAAGACTGATATTCGGGTTGTCCGGGGTATGGGTCTTCGGCCATTCTAGGAGGAGGTGTGGGCTGAGTCAGTTCTGGTCCCGCACTTCTAGTGGGTGTCAGTGCTACCGACAGCGCAGTGCCAGCACCCACACCTGCGACTTTTTCTAGTCCGACTTCTGCTGCAAGTGCTGCAGTCGTACCGAGAGGATCACCTATAAACTGTCGGGCAGTTTCAACGAGAGCCGCTCCACCGACAATTTTTGCGATCTTTCCGCCGGGTTTAGGCTTAGGCTCAGGTGCTTTTTCTGTGGCTTCCCACGTCGGCTTGAGGCCGAGCCTGTTAAAAAGACTCTTTCCCTCCTCCGAGATTTCGTCACTGACGTCGAGATTGCCCTTTAACTTTGCAGTCTCGTCTTTTTGAATCTGCTGTTTTTCGAAGCGTTTGCGAGCCTTTTCCCGTTCGGCCTCTTCATCGATCTCTTCTAGTTTAGACTCGACAGCTAGTCGCTCTTTCTTCCTTTCAGCAGCAGTGAGAAGAAAGCCCTCTTCACGCGCCCTACTCGCGGCCATCTGCTCTGCGTTGTACTGTGCCGCTGCTTCGGGGTCTGCTTTCGGGACAGCATCCGGGGCGTGTACCCCTGTTCCGAAGTCAGGCTCGACTGCTGAGATGAACCTGTCTTTGTTCGGGAGAGCGGCTACGTATTCCGGTGTAGTGAGAAGATCAGCACTGACAACGACACTTTTTGTCTTGTCACTCAGGGGGAGTCCGATGTCAAGACCAAGCTGAGAGGTGCTTGTGTTCCCCATATATCCGGAGATCATACCGACGATGCGCCTATTTGCATCGTCGATGCGGCGTCTACGAGCAGCCTCTGCGACGTATCCTGCAGCTTCGTCTGCGTTCTTTCTTCCGTTGAGGAAGTTTATGTCGTCTTTAGAAAGACCTAAGTCTGTCAGGAGAGTTTCGTGCATATTACGAAACTTGTAGACTGTAAAATCTTCTGGGGTGATCGATCCGTCGGGGCGGATGAACATCACCTGATCGAAACGCTCGCGAAGAAAGTCGTTTGCGATGCGCTGATTCTTGTCTTTGTTCGGAAAAATTTTACCGTCTTTTCCGATGTTGTCGCCCTGAATGCGGATAGCTTCATCGATGACGTCGATAGCTAGGGGATTTAGGATGACAACCTTGTTCTTTTTAGATTTCGCATCGTAGAAAGTCATCAGGCCGTTCTTGCGGTCGTATCCGCTGACCTTGAAGTTTCCGATGTTTTCTGGGCGAAAGCCTCCGAGAAGATGTCCGCCGACTTGTAAACGAACTTCGTAGGGAATGTCCTTGTCGGTTAAAAATGCTTTAGCTTGCTGATAGACATCCGGCTGAAACTCTGTCGGAATCTTTCTTGCTCGCTTGAAGCGCCAGCCTGACTCTTCGAGGAACGTGTCTTCTCCGAGATACGCAGCCGTCTCGTTTTTGACGTGGCCCTGTCCGTATCCTGCACCGGAGAACATGGTGTTCAAGCGCGTGATGAGATCGGAGGAGCGAGACCGACGAGCAGTAGATTCGAGGTCCGCATCACGGAACGGACCCTCTGAGATGAGGTCTCCGATGACCTGACCGACATCCATATCTTCGACAACAAGATCGAGAATAGGCTGTCCGGTCTGCCTGTCCGTCATTCCGTCGAGCTGACGAAGCATACGAGCTACGTCGTCTTTTACGCTCTTGCCCTTCTGGCTCGCCTCGTACGCAAAAAGCTCACGCAGGGTGAGAGCCTTTCGCTGCTTAGACGTGAGCCTCTGCGGCTTCGGTGTTGCCTCTTCTGCCATTTAATATCCGAATACTTCGTCTTGGACTTTGTGAACGTGGTTCTTGATTGCGCCGAGTTGTTGGTGTATAGATGCGTAACCAGTAATTCGTGTCATCAGCATGTAGCGCAGAGCGTCGTATGCGTGATCCTCTGACTTCGTATCCACGTCTTCGCTGTTCGACTTGGAGAGAGGTATGCCAGCGAGCTGCTTAATAATGTTTTGACAAGAAGAGAAAATGCGCAAACGAGGCTCGCCGCTGTACGGCTCGTCTGCTAGCCGTCGGTGAACCTCCATCTTGCCTTGTAAACGATTGCGGTCTGAGGGAGTCCAACGGACACCTTGACGCATCATGACTTCTGCGATTGACGGGCCGAAACCTGTCTTATTCCAGCACGACGAGTCGAGAACTGTGTAGTGTGGTTGCGGATCGAGTTGTTCCGCTTCCATTATTCTATCGGCTAATTCTTCTGCTGTCAAGTGCTTTTGATATAATTCTCTGTATATCCAGATGTTATTGTCCCAGTCGATAGCACCCCAAAGGACACACGACGGAGCGGCGTACCCGTAGTCCGCTGCACGGATGCGAGGCCAGTTGGTCGGCAAGTCGTACGGTTCGACCACATGACGCACACGTGAGAATTCGGGGAAGGCCGCTCCCTCCGCCACGTCCCAATCCCCTTCGAGAAGTCTCTTCCGCTCGACTTCCGGGAGCGACCTGAGCATCGCCTCGTATTGGCCGTCTGCCATCAGGTAGGGATTGTCGGTCAGCCGTGCCGGTACAAACTTGCGAAGGAACAGGGGCTGACCTGCTTTCTCGTGACCGGGAGGCCACAGGAATTCTTTTTTCGTTTCTATATCGAAGGCAGGAAAAGACTTGTTTGGTTCCAAGCCATCGATGTAAGTCTTCTTGACCCACCAACCACCCACTCCTCCGGGGTTGGCTGTGC
>CAACVD010001359.1_pt2 | contig 10229 bp, 9 predicted proteins | sample 2381771 | NCBI WGS metagenome assembly CAACVD01 (sample SAMEA5211965, study PRJEB30684) | marine metagenome | biome: Marine; feature: Epipelagic; material: Water | collected 2015-10-15 | depth 15 m | reverse complement strand
CAAGCGCGAACGCATCGGAAACTAACTTTGGTGATATCGCCGCTAGTATCAGTGGTGTTGGCACCAGTGTAGAGGGTGTAGGTCAATCCGTAGATGCTGGTAGACAAGACAGTGAATCCGGGTTTGCTGACACAGCCCTAGCCATTGCTAGTGGTCAAGAAACAACAACGGCAGAAGGTGTAGCTGTTCGAGAAGCATTCGTTGATAAACTGAATGACGTAAGAACAATCCTTTCCGAAGAAAACCTAGCTATCGATCAGAGTGTAGAGGCGTCTTACCAGACACTCGTAAACTCCTTCGATGAGCAAGGTAATTTAATTGAAACAAGCGTAGACGCGAATGGTAACCGAGTAACCAGAGCCTTAACAGAAACTGGTGACTTGTTTGTTGCATCTTTCGACGCACAGGGCGTGAGAATTGATCAACAATCACTAAACATCGATACTCTACTCGACAACGTAACAGCCTTCGAACAGAATGTTGAAGGTCAGTTCACTAGTATCTTTGGTGACGCACAAGCCGCTGAAGAGTCTAGAAGCACTATTCTCAACGCATTCGAGGCTACTAATAGCCTTATTGGTAATGTGGGCGGTGCGGTGTCAGAGGAACTTAGCGCGAACTTCACAGCTATTTCCAGCGCGTTTGATGAGCAAGGTAATCTTATTGCTAACGAGATTGATGCGAGTGGTAACAACGTTATCCGTAGTATCGACGAGAACGGTAACTTGTTTGTTCAAACAATCGACGACACTAACAACGTATTGTCAGAGTCTAGATTGGATATCGCTGATATTTCACAACAGCTTAATAACGTCTCTAACGGACTTGGTGATCAGCTTGCTACGGCATTTAGCGCAGTGGTTGCTGGTAACGAAGGGGCTACAGAAAACATTGTATCCACACTTACAGGCATTAGTGGTCAACTGGATACAGTCGGTTCTGGTCTGTCTCAAGAGTTTACGACTGAGATTGATCTACTTAGATCTTCCTTCGATGATCAAGGCGGATTAATTAGGAATGAAGTGGCGGCTAATGGGGAAACGATACAACGTTCACTCGATGCTAACGGCAACCTATTGGTACAACGTTTTGATGCTACAAATAACCTAATTGGTGAAACTTCACTTAGCATTACTGATATTTCAACACAGCTTAACGGCGTACAAAGTGGTCTGGGAGATCAGTTAACTTCAGCATTTAGCGCACTAAGTTCAGGTAGCGAAGATGCTTCTGCAAGTATCATGGGCGTACTGGGTAATATCGGAACCCAGATTGACCAAGTTGGTGGGGGTATTTCACAAGAATTCCAAAACAACTTTAGTGAGCTACAGAATGCATTTGATGAAAACGGTGCCCTTATCAGAAGTGAGATTGATGCTTCAGGTAATGAGATTATCCGTGATCTAGATGCGGCTGGTAACCTAATCACAACCCGTATTGATAACACAGGCGAAGTCTTAGACCAGAGCGTCCTAAACATTGCCGACATATCACAACAACTTAACCAGATCCAAGGTGGTCTAGGGGATCAGATTACAGGAGCCTTCAACGGTATCCAGCAATCATCCGCTGAACTTAAATCTAACCTAGTTGGTAACTTGGCTGGCCTACGAGACATTATGGTTACTCAAGGCGAGACTCTGGGTGGAGATCTACAAGAGAAGTTCTCAACCCTACTCGACTCCTTCGATGAGAATGGTGACCTTATCCGTTCAAGCATTGATCGTAACGGTGACTTTGTAATCCGTCAGATTGATGAGAATGGTCAGTTAGTAGTAAATACTGTCGATGATGCGACAGGTAGATTGATCGAACAAGATCGATTTAATGCAGAGCTTCTCACACAAGACTTTGATGCACGATTCAATTCAACAGAAGACTTCTTACAAGCGGTAGACAGATCTATCACTGAGCTTGGGGATGACTTCCAACAAGGATTACTCGGCGCGGCTTCCGGTCTTGAAGAGGGCTTTATGTCTAGGTTCGATGAACTTAGCGAACAAGAGCGTCAGGGCCGTAATGAGTTCGTTGACCGTCTAACACGAGTGAAAGCACTCCTCGAAGAAGACGTAGCGGATCTCGACGATGGCCTGAAGAACAGAATGACCGCTCTAAGCCAAGCATTTGATGGTGAAGGCCAACTGATTGCAGACGCAATCGACGGAAACGGTAACCTTCTCCGCCGTCAAATAGACGATCAGGGTAACCTGATACTGAGTACTTTTAGTCGTTTGAACGGTGCTATGCTTGATCAACAGACATTGGATATTAACCGTCTAATGAATGAGATACAAAATCGTTCATTTACCTCCGGATCAAACGCTATGATGGGAGGTAGAAGTCCGTCGGCTGGTGCGCCAGTCCCGGCATCTGTCTACAGTGGTTTTGCCTCTCCTTATGCTCAAACTTACTAAGGAGACAACTAAGTGCAAGAAGATCAGAGACTTTCTCGGATTGAAAATAAACTCGATAAACTTTCCGAGGCGGTAGTTCAACTTGCCCGTATGGAAGAGCGTTTAGTTACATTATTCAATCGTATGAACAAGTACGAAGAACGACAGGACGAATTGGAGGACAAGGTAGATGATATCGCGGGTCATGTATCTACTAACGGACAAACTCTGCGATTTGCAGAGCGAGTATTTTGGATCATCGTAACGGGGGCGGTATCCACAGCATTTTGGATTTTTAGAGTATGAACCCTACAACCGTATCACCCTCTGGCGTTGCGCTAGTTAAAAAATTTGAAGGCTTACACAAGCAGACATCCGAAGGTGATGTAAGAGCCTATCGCTGTCCGGCCGGACGTTGGACAATTGGATGGGGCCACTGCAAAGGCGTTAAGTCTGGTATGAGAGCCACCATTGAAGAATGTGAAAAGTTCATTCAAGAAGACCTCGATGAAGCCGGTAAGGTTGTAACTCGTTTGGTACACGTTCCTGTTACCCAACATCAGTTCGACGCTCTGGCTTCTTTTGTATTTAACCTCGGACAAGGTAACTTTGCAGAAAGTACACTTCTCCGTAAGCTGAACCAAGGCTTGTACGACGAAATACCAGAGCAAATCATGCGCTGGAACAAGGCCCGTGTAGATGGTGTCCTAACACCTCTCAAAGGTCTTACAAGACGACGTACGGCAGAAGCGGCATTATTCGCTATGGACTCACCTCTCGCTGACGAAGGTGGTGACATGATGGTTCAGAAGCCCGAACAAGCGGCCACAAAGCCACTCAAGAAGTCTAAGACTTTAGCGGGTGCCGGTGTAGCTGGTGGTGCGGGTATCATGGCTGAAGTAGCCGGGCAATTACAGCCTCTAATTGGTTACTCAGAGTCAATTAAATACATATTCCTAGCGGCATCCTTGGCGGGTGTAGCGTTAGTGACTTACGCAAGATTGAAGGACAATAAAGAAGGGGTAAAATAATGTGGCCTCTTAGTGGAATCTTCACCAAGATTAAGATCGTAGTGGCCGGTATTGTAGCCGCGCTTCTACCCATTCTCTACATCATCGGACGCCGAGACGGAGCTAAAGCCGAAGAGGTTAAGCAAGTCAAAGCCGCACATAAAGCGGCCGAGGATAGAGCCGAATTTTATCAGGAGATGGAGAAAAGTAATAATGAAATTGAAAGTAACAAGCCTACTGATCGGGATGATCTTATTGAGCGGTTGCGCGACAACGGTCTATGAGACTGTCGTAGAGCCCTACTGCCCCCCAATCAAAATTTATAATCAGGCTTTTAACAATCGTCTTGCTGACGAAATTGAAAATCTACCCCAAGATAGTGAAGCTATCGAAGAGGCCATTTCCAACTATATCGTCCTACGAGACAAATTGAGAGCTTGTAAAGAACAGGCAGACAAATTGAAGAGTAAACAAGATAATGGCTGATCCAACAACAGTACAAGGTTTAGTGGCAGGAGATCCTAGCGCAATACCGCCTTCAGGTAATGCCGTTAAACCCGCCCCAACAATCAAAACCAACCAAGGTTCTGGCCCTATACAGCATATGGGCCCCGGATCTATGGGTGGCCCTCCAGCAATGGTTATGCCCGGCGGCCCTTCTGACGGCCCTGTTCCCGGCGGAGGTGTAGTTGGTGGGGGTGCCGCAAGTCCTAATCCTAACCCGGGTGTTGGTACTGTTGTAGCAGGAACAAATGTAACCGGTACTGCTTCAGGTATGGTTAACAACGCAGAAGGCTTTTTAGAAAATAGAGACGCACTGCTAGGAGATCGTACCCCAGAGATTGATGCGGATGCTTCAGGTACTAATTTAGACCCAAATGCTTATCAGGGAGATGCAGACGGGCTGAATGTAGCCGGAGTAACAGCTTCAACTTCTACTGCTTCCCAAGTATCTGGCAACAACCAAGCCAGCACATACGACGCAGAAACAACCTTTGACCGCGTAAATAACAACCTTGCAGACGCGGCGACAATGGAAACTAATCAAGACGCTATTGTGGATCCAGATGATGTCACGATGGACACGCAAGGAATGGCAACCGGTATTAATGAAGATGGTTCAATTAATGCTACAGGTGCCGCATTAAATGATTTTGCTCACCAGAATATCAGTAACGTTATTGATACAAGCACTGTATCCGGTAAGTTACTCGCACAAAGTCTGGGTGAAGGTAACTATGTAGATTCTAAATCTACCGTACAGGGCCAGCTAGAAATCCTAACTAAGGAATTTGTTGACTCTGTAACAGGCGAACCCCGTATTCCAACATGGGCCGCTGGTATCGCAAGAAACGTATCTAGAACCTTTGCATTTAAAGGTATAACAGGTACCGCCGCTACAGCCGCTCTATCACAGGCTATGATCGAGGCTACACTGCCTATCGCTCAAGCCGATAGTAAGTTCTATCAAACGCTTACCATTAAGAACATGGATAATAAGCAACAGATGATCATCAACAAGGCTAACGTCTTGTCTAAGATGGAGCTTGCTAACCTCGATGTAAGAACATCACTAGCAGTCAACAATGCTAAGACATTCATGCAATACGACATGGCTAACTTAGCTAACGAACAACAAGCAGAAATCGTAAATACTCAAGCTAAAGTACAATCAATCTTAGAAGACGGGAAACAGATCAACGTAGCCCGTCGCTTTGGTGCTGACGCACAGAATGAAATGGACATGTTCTACGACAATCTTGGCGCAAGTATCGACATGTACAATGTGGGCCAGAAAAACCAAATGGCTCAGTTTAACACTGGGCAAATGAACGATATGTTCCAGTTTAACGCCAGTCTTGAAAACTCAAGAGAGCAATTTTACACGCAGATGCAATTCGCTGTTGACTCAGCAAACGCTCAATGGCGTCAAAACGTGACTTTAACGAACGCCGAAATGCAATTCCAAGCGGCGGCGACGGATGTCAAGAACATCATAGGTATCACCACTGAAGGTCTGAACCAACTCTGGGATCGTGCTGACTCTCTTCTCGATTATGCGTGGAAAGAGGGAGAAAACGAAAAGGACAGAGAGCTAAAATTAGAATTAGCGAAGATGGAAATGCAGATGGCTCGTATGCAAGCTAAAGCTAAGAAGAAGTCTGGTCTGTTTGGAGCTATCGGAAGCATCGTTGGTACCGCACTCGGTGGGCCATTAGGCGGCGCAATCGGGGGTAAACTATTCGGAGGCGGAGACTAACATGACATTTGAAGAAGCAATCGTGGTTTCAGTGAGAAAATACTACCAAGGGCGAGATCCGGTAGAATTGATGGGATCACAAGATAAAGAGCCAAAGTACACTCGTGCTTATTTTGCAGAATTGGAAGAAGAATTATTCAGTGAGAATAAAGATAAAGATATTGAGGAGGAGTTAGAAGATGAGCTTGACTGACCCGACTCGACCTAGCGCACCTATACCGGGTGCTAATTACACCAGTGATACTCGGAATTGGCCGTGGCATAGACCCCCGGATATTACAGATATCGACGAGTGTTTGGACTACGTTGTGGAAACACTAACGGAGACTGACGCAGGAATGCGGTATATGTCTATGATTGAGGTGGGGATGCCCATCACAGCTATTACGGACATCGTTGTTACCCTTGGTATCGGACGAGGTAAATGGACACCAGACTTTGCCCTAATCGTGGCGGGGCCTGTAGCCAAGGTATTAGAAATAATGGCTAAGTCTTACAATATTGACTACGAAATTGGGATCGATGAAGACCCAGAGTATAGGTCATCTGTTTACTACGAGACGCTTGCCGAGGACACCGGAATTAGTGGTGATACGGAAGAAACCGACGAACTGCCTGAAGTAGAAGCTGAGACAAAAGATGAAGCAGGGTTCATGTCCGCATCTTCGTCAGAAGAACAATTAGCAATGCTGGGGTACGGAGAAGACGAAGAGGTCGAGGAGTTAGACGATGAGTGATGCACTATATGGATTCGCGACGGGTTTTGCTGATGGCTTTACTCGAAGTTACTCTGCCCGTTTAGCTAACGAAGCACAAAAAGAGCGTGAAGAAGAAGCAGATCAACGCGCCAGAGAAAGAGATAAACTACGTTATGGCTTAGATGTTTGGTCTAAGGGTGTGACTGCGTACGAGGAACGAAAGAAAGCCGACGCAGAAAACAAAAAAACAGCGGCGGATATCATATCAAACTCCAATATACCAGAAGATGCTACCGCACGAGTTATGGATCTTCTTAGCTTAGATTATTCCGCGAAAGACATCATACAAATGGATATTGATGGCCGACTAAGTTTTAGTAAGCCTATCGTGCCTGAAGTGGAAGAAGTAACTGGAACACCAGAACCAATCATTGCTGAAGAAGACACACAAACAGACACTATGTTAGCCACAGAGGCAAACACAGACTTGTCTCCGGCCGCTAATGACCAAGGTATTACCTCTAATCCAGATGAACAAAACAAGCCCGACACTTCTACAGCGGTTGACTCACGTTCACCTCTTAGCCAGTTGTCAGAAATTAAAGGACTTCGTGAGACATTAGGCGTTAGTGATGACTACTTTAACGCGGTAGTTGCAGGATACTCAACTACTACGCCCGAGTATAATTATGACCTTAAAATCTCTCCTGAAGTTAAGGCGGCTACATCGTTTGAGCAAGCGGCCCTACAGGCGGCACAAGCGGATGAAAGATACGACGAAGACAACCCGACAACTAACATTACTATACTTGCTGAATACAAAGCCAAATTGAGCCCTAAAGCCAATGAAGTTCCTGATAATCCTAAAGACGCCGCTATGATGATCCTTATGGGAACTAGTGGGTATCAAACGTTAGTAGGTGAAAACGCTACTGAAGAAGACAAGGCTAAAGCAGTACAAATGTTGGCGGATCTTGACGCTAAATTCGATGCTAAGACTGGCTCTATCAGCTACACCCAAGGTAATTATGTCGCTGACGTTGCCAAGTATACGAAGATGCTCAACTCTGAAAACCCAGAAGAAGTTGCGGCGGCGAAAGCGTGGTTTGAAACAGAAAAACCAGCACTTGATGCAGGATTTGAAGCGGTAGGGGCGATGACCAAAGATGGAGATTCCCCAACATACAACGTTATGTACACTGATAACGAAGGTAATCAGCTACAAGGATTGGCAGAAAAGATTACTACGAAAGTGGATGGTAAGGATTCTATTGGTTACAAGTTTGCTGACGGAACTATCCGTAAAGGTGACAGCATCGTTAGTGTTGTGGATGAAGACACTGCGAAACGTAGGCAGACAGCAATACAGGCCGCTTCTACAGAATATAAAGAAGTTGGTGAGCTACAAGCCTCAGTGGTACCAGCGGTACATGGTCTGAGAGAACTAGATAAGATCGCCCTACAGAACGAAGTTATCCTATCAGCTACGGGTGCCGGTATCAGCTTGTTTGAAAGATTCAAGACTGAATTTGGTAACTTGATGGAGCTTGCCGGACAAGGTGCAACTGACGGTGAAATTACTAGAGATACTTTACTTAGCCAGATTAATGATGACTTCGAAAGCATGATCGAAGGTAATCTATTTGGTGGTAATAAGGTTAATAGATCTGATGCTGAAGCCTATAAAGAATTCTCAGCCGCAATGGTTCGAGCCATCTTTAATACAGGTAAGGCTCTCGGGCAAAGTGGTAATGGATTTAGTAACAACGACTACAAAGTTATTTCAGGATCTCTACAGGCGTCTAACAGCTACACAGCATTCTCTAGAAACCTTAGAAGGTTCTCTGGGGAGCTACTAATGGGCTGGAAGACAACGGCCGCTAGAGCTAAGTCTAACCCTGTTGTACAGGCGGCTCTTTCTTACCCGGGTGCTAGAGAGATGATTAGCGTCAACTTACTAGATCCGCGTGAATGGTATCAGAAGATGACACCTGAATATGTCGGTGATTTGGACTGGGCATCTAATACAGTCACAGACCAGAAAAGAATAATTAATGGCGTTACTGACGAAGATATCAGTAATTTAAATCTTCCCAAAGAATTAAAAGGGAAGCGAGTTGTAGTGTTCTTTGAGCTAACTGATCAAGAGCAATCCAACATCTATTTCGAAGAGTTTTAATATGGGCCAAACTACAGTAGATACCAGTGTTCTTCAGGCTCTTCTGGCGCAGGAACAAGAAGAGGACAATAAAAAACTAGAGAATACCAAACCCTTCACGGGGGAAGAAACCGTTGAACAAGGCGGTTACTACCCTAACCCGGGTATGGATAATATCACTGGTAATTTATTCGGCCCGGATAGGATGGAAACTCCTATTCTGGAAGAGGAAAAGACTAACCCGATTATTGTTGGTGTAGTAGAAACGGATGAGTATAAGAATGCTCAATCTAGTACTGCTAGACAGCGTCTAATCGATCAGGCCCTGAACGACGCAAACATGGAAATCTACCGAAGCAAAGGTAGTTCTACTATGTTTGATAACGTACGAACTCAAGAATTTCGTGATGAAGAGGGTAACAAAGAAACATTTATCGTACCAAAGCCCGGGGCGGAGTCTTCTGGCTTTCAACGTGGGGTTGGTGGTGCATTACTTAACATTGTCCAAGGTCTTGGTAAGGGTGTTGAGAAAGGCTTCGATATACCATTTACTGATAAAAGAACGTACGGCACGGATGACTTTTTAACAGATCCCGAAACAAATTATTTCCAAGAAGATTTCCCGACTTACCCGGCTGAAGGTGGCCTTGAGAAGGCGACACAAGATGTCGTCCCTATTATTGTAGGCGCAGTAGTCGGTGGTAAGGGTATAGATAAAATAGATAAACTGGGTGGTGTATCTACCAAGCTATCTAATTGGATTTCAGATCGATGGGACGAGGCTAAGAAAGTAGACCCGGCAAACGCTAAACGTCGTCTGGAAAATATGATTAGATACTTCTTTATAGAAAGAGGTGCAAACCTAGGTGCTACGATAGCAACGCCAGATGATATGGAGCCATTGATTGGCGACAACATGGTAGAAGCTATTGGCCTTGACCCAGAAACAAACCAGCAACTTGGTCACTATATCGATAACGAAGCATTCACTGCATTAGGTAGTGTTGGTATCCGTCTATTAGGTATGGGCTGGGAGGCCGGTAAAAGATTTATTCCTAAGTTCTCTACTAAGCCAGAGAAACGTGCTGTTGAAGTAGGGATGCTTTTAATCAAGCAGATTGATCCGGGCATTACAGATGATCTACCCGGCGAGATACTTGCTGAACGAGCCCGTATGCTTGGTGAAACGGTTATGAACAACCGTGAATTCCAGTTAGGTATACTTGGGCAGAAAGTTATCAAGAATGCAGACGGGACGGAGTCTATAGTAGATGTCTTACCCGGGGGAGCAATCCAACTTGATACAGGTACCGCATTAGGTCTAGGCGCACGAGAGTACGTCGAAAAAGCATACGGCTGGATGAAAGAGACAATGTCTCCAGAAGACTACGCCCGTACTATTGACCAGTACACTGCAACAGTAGTTGATAACATAGTTGGATTAAAGCAAGCCCGTCGTGGTAATACGATGATCCAGCAAGGTGAGGCGTCTATTAACAGAGACGCAATGCAAGTTTTGGACACAGCGGCCGATCAAGCTGTTGAGGGCGGTAAAGCAAATGCAGACACAGCGGGACGACTACTTGGAGAAGATACTCTAGCCCCAGTAAAAGAAGCGTTAGATGCTTCCACCAGTGCCAAAGTAAATAGAGAGCTAGTTGAAGAGACAGCCGACCTAGTACAAGATCGTGATGCTATTATCGGAATGCT
>CAACVD010001782.1_pt1 | contig 10230 bp, 12 predicted proteins | sample 2381771 | NCBI WGS metagenome assembly CAACVD01 (sample SAMEA5211965, study PRJEB30684) | marine metagenome | biome: Marine; feature: Epipelagic; material: Water | collected 2015-10-15 | depth 15 m | reverse complement strand
TTAGCCAAGAAGTATATGGGCAAATACAGCACGACTGACGGTGACAAAAACATTGATAAAATGATGCGTGAGGATATGCAACTTGGTGAAGAGGTTATCAAGGCACGGGTCTCATTTTTTGGCAGACCAAACAAAAATAACTCTGATATGCGAGATGCAAAGAAAAAGAATATGTTCGTTGATGCCAAAGATGTGAGCGCAGCAAAAGGTAAAATGTTTGATGTCACGTTCAACAGTAGGCGACAGTTCAACAGGTTTGAAAGTGAATATGATTTTTTGATGGTGAAAGTGTTTGAGGATGTGCAACTTGATGAGACTAACTTCCGATTCCCACAGCCCGGAGAGGACTATGGCGAGTTTGCAATGTCTATCAATGATCCTGATTCTTTCTCTGGGTCTGGTCCGAGTAGGTCTGAACTAAAAAAGATGAGTGCAGAAGTTGATCGTAAGTTTGCAGCGGTGATGCGTAAACATAAACGCACGAAAGTCGGTGAGGTGCTTGACCTTCTTGACAAGGATGGTGGTACAAGACTTTACAAAGATAGTGACATCAAACAAATCAGCAAATATCTCACCAAACACAAAGACAATGTAAGAAAAGTTGCACATCAAATGATGATCGACTACATGGAGGGCGATGACTATTTGGCAAAGAAAAGGATTCCGATCAGGGAAGAACGAGTCCCGACTTATGTGATTGACCGTCAGTCAAAGAAGATTGTTCACGGTCCCACTGACACTGCGGACGCAAAACTTTACATGAAGAAACAAGTCCAACCACGAAAGTTTATGATTCGACAGATTCGTGGAGAGGCAAAGAAAGTAGGAGATACAGTCTGATGCAACTCGATCCAAAACTATTGAACGAAGACGGACACACAGACGTTGCCTCTGCAAAGACGAAAGTTAACATTGCAGCAAAGGCTTTGATTCGTATGCAAATGGAACTGAACAAACTGCCCAACGAGGCTTCACTGCCGTCATGGTGGACTGATAAAGTTGCCATCGCCGTTGATAAACTTGATGGAATGGCAGACTACTTGGATTCAGTTGTTGAGTCTGAGCATGATGAGGACCGCCCCAAAAAGAAGAAGCAACTTACCTACAAGGATTTGCCAGCACCCGTATACGGCAAAGCAGGGTATTGATGCAACTCGATCCCCGCGATGACGATTTGAATGAACTCGACATGGCTGCTCGTCGAAAGATGGCAAGGGCAGCCCGTCGATCTGCCAAGCGTCGAGCGGTTACTCGCAAGCGTAAAGAAAAGCGTAAAAAGAACACCGAAGAGTTGATGAAAAAGGCTCGACGTATGGCGATCAAACTGATCCGCAAGAAGTTTCTTAAAGATAAGAAATACGAGGATCTGCCGTTTGCACAGCGGGATATGATTGATCAAAAGGTAAAGAAAGTACCATCGTCAAGACTTGACAATCTTGCAAAGAAACTTTTACCAAAGGCAAGAGCGGATGAAAAGGAAAGAATCGAACGTCTTAGAGACAAAGATTAATCTTTTCGCCTGCGTCTAAATGACCACCCGGTGCAAAACCACGCTGCAATAATCACCAATCCGAGGATTCCCGGTTCGGGGATCGGAATACCTGCTATTGGCGGGACGTAGGGCGGCGTGTACGGGTCTTCAAGCGGTGATGAGGGAACTTCTACGATAACTTCTACAACCTCCTCTGAGGCTGTCTCCTCCTCGTCAATGACCACCTGCTGCTCGTTTGTTTCGTAATCACCAATAATCACTTCGCCAGCATCGGGCTTGCGTGATCTCAAAATCAAAGGTAAGTTTTCAAGCAGGTCGGGGGTATCTTGAATGAGTGTATCAATCGCTTCCATTTCTGTAAGGGCGACGGCTTCTTCAAAGTAATCCACAATCTTTGTTTCTTCTGTATTATCAGGGAGACTTGGAATACTTGCAGATTGATCCTGTGAGGGTGGATCGGGTTCGGGCTGATCTTGCTCTGGCTCCTGCTCCGGCTCTTCTTCTTGTTGCTCCTCTTTCTCCTCTTCCTCTGGTTCCTCTTCCTCTTCTTCTTCCTGCTCCTCTTCCTCTTCCTCCTCCTCTTTATCTTCTTCTTCCTCGTCTTCCTCTTCCTCGTCTTCTTCTTCTTCTTCTTCGTCTTCCTCTTCTTCTTCCTCTTCTTCTTCGTCCTCCTCTTCGTCCTCCTCCTCTTCTTCCTCTTCTTCCTCTTCTTCTTCGGCTTCTTCTTCTTCCTCTTCCTTACCTTTTTCCTCGTCCTCTTCGCTCGACTCATCATCGTTAGATGGATTGTCTTTCATTGGGTTTGTACCCATGTTGCCTACACCATTGCCGCCAGCACCACCAGCACCGCCACCCCAGAAGCCAAAGCCACCGGGAAATACAGGGTTGCCATTCGCATCAACAGAGATACCGTAGTCGGACAGATTTACACCAGCATCTCCGGCTGCGTCACTGATAGCACCAACATCGCCGGTCAAGATTGACTCAACAGTTGTGACATAAGTGCCAACTTCTTCGGCTGCTTCTTTACCAATAATGGCAGCACCAGCGGACGAAGCGATGGTCAGTCGAGAGAGTTTCTTTTCGTTTCGGCGGTGACGCTCTTCGCACTCTTGCAAAAGATCGATGGCATTTTTGAACTGCTTGGTTTCGCATTCACGAAGTTGCTCCAGCAGTTTCTTAGGATCGAGAAGATCCTTTAGCACATCGTCGTTTTTGTCTGCCATCAGATCGCCTTTCGTGCAACGCGAGATCTATACGTTCTGCGGAGTGCGCGGTTCACAATCTGGTTTTGTCGAATAATAAAATCTGCGACATCTCCGGCTTCATCTTCACCCTCTACGTCAGAAAACACGGACGGTCGTTCCTCGGCAACGATATCTTTTACCTCTTCGGGCTTTCCACTGATATCCACGATGTGCTGATTGAACGAATCTTTGCGATTGAGTTTCATACTTTACCCTCGACATTGTATGTATGCGTTTATGAAATCACTACATACTTTCACGCACGGAGATGTCTTTTATGTCCACAGATCGATCTGTAAAATGGATTACACCATCGGCGATTGCAACCATCGTAGGATGGGCTTTGACTTTGGTGGTTTTTGTCTGGAACTTTTCTGCTCAGAGTGCAGAGTTTGACTTTAGGATTCAAAACCTTGAAGAAAAGAATGAAATGCTTGAGCAAAGAATGAAAGATGCCGATCAACTTCGAACCACTATTCAAACGCAACTCGCAGAGATCAAGACTGATCTGATTTGGATTCGTAATGAACTTGCCACACGAAAGGATGACTGATGTTCAATCTGCCCAACCCCGGAAGTAACCCTGCCAACCCATTTTACCATCGCACGCTTGAAGAGCAGCGACGAACATTGCAAGAAGCCGTGACGGTTGAACTTCAGTTCAAGAAAGATTCCGATGGTAAGAAATCTGGTGGCAAGAAGGTTCGTGATAAAGTTTACAAAATGACTTTCAAGAACGATGCAGAAATGAACAAGTTCATGGACACAAATGCAAAGATTCTTGACGAAGGCACTGAGGAACTTGAAGAAAGCACGCCCGAGTATCGTGCAATGATGAAGAAATACAAGGGCAGCGATGCCGAGAAGGTCTTCAAGATTCTTGACAAGGAAGGATTCCGCATGGGTGAACAGAGCGACACTCTTGTTCGCAACATGCTCAAGAAGCACAGGGGTAATGTCAAGAAGGCTGCTGACCAGATTATGAAAGACAATCCCGGCATGTTTGATGTCAACAGAATGATGATGGATCATGTTGAGATTGACGAAGCCGAAGTCTACAAGCGACCTGCGAAAGTCTCTGCTCTGGGCGGACAAAAGTTTCACGCGATTGTGGCAAACAACATGATTGTTGCTGCTGGTATGACAGAAAAAGAGGCTAAGAAGATGAGGAAGTTTGGTCAAACGGTATTGGAACTTCCCGGTGCAAAAGTTGGTCAAAAACTCAGAGAGGATGTCGAGCAGGTTGATGAAAGCCGTGACGATTTTGACTACCTTGACGTTGAGGCTGCACGACAAGATGCCAAGTTGGAAGCACCAAAAGTTGTAAAAACAAGACAAGGCTATCAAGTGATGGTTTTCAGTCGTAAGTTGAGAAAACACATTCCACAGGGATCACCCCACAGAACTAAAGCCGCAGCCGAGAAAGATGCGAAGATGTTTGAGGAAGTGACCAGACTCAAAGAGCCTCGTCGTGTTCAGAAGAAGAAGCAAACTCGGAAGGCTAAACCATCCATGCTTCCAGCCTACGACGCTAGATTGTTGAGACAGGCATTGGTGCTTGGGAAAAATGCATTCAAGGCAGGTAAAAAGCGAGAGCCTATCAAAGATCCAAACCTTGTGAAACTGAAAGGTTTCGCAACAGGTGAAGGTAAGAATGAAGTAATGAAGCAATGGCTAAAAGGTTGGGATGAAATGAATCTCAAGGATGATGTGCAGATTGATGAAGCCAGCAAAATGGGACTCAAAAAGTTGAGTCAAGGTGCGAGAACGATTCTTGCATCTGCAATCAACATGTCAATGGACGGTGTTCCGGGCATGGACTCTCCTGCCGCGAATGAAAGGAATCTTGGAAAGTTCTCTGAGGGTGACTATGATAAAGCAATCAAGTATCTCAGAAAGAGTTTTAGCAAGGGTCTTTTACCGAAAGGTCAACAATACGCAAAAGAAGTTATCAAGATGATGGAAGAGTCCGTTGAACTTGATGAGGCAAAGGCTGAGTTTCAGTTTTCAGACAAGGCGACTGCACTAAAATTCATGCGAGAGGTTTTACAAGCAAGACAAGGATCATCGACCGGAACGAGAGATGGTAAAGTCACCACTGATTTTACTGATCTAGGCGATCTTGAACTCAAAAACGTGGCGAAGATTATGAAAAAGTATGGTGGTAAACTTATTAAAATCAGTGAGAGACAAATGGCTAAGGTCTTTGAAGAGTATACAGAACTTGAAGAAGAGCGTGGATCTAAAATTCAAGTGATGGTCAAGGGTGATAGAAATGCCTACGAAAGATTGACAAGAGCCATCACAATGGGCAAAGTCCCCGGCTACGAGGGTGCTATGTTCAAAGGAAACATGACCACACTTACCTTTGATGCCAAGAAGCACACTGGAGCCGTGAGAAGAAAACTAGCAAAAATGATCAAGGACTCTGGTGGTGAGTTTGATCGATCTATCGAGGAGGGCTTCGCTAGTGACGCTCAACGTCGTGCGGCTTTTGCTAGTGGATACAAAGCCAAGGGTAAAAAGAAAAATGAGGAAGAGATGGAAGAAGAGGACATCACTCTACCCAAAAAGCCAAAAAACGCCATCAAAAAGCCAAAAATTGACTCAAGACAAACAACTGGCTATTGAGGACAAAAAATGAAACTTGATCTGCGTGAAGAGTTAAAACGGCGAGATAACACCAAAGGCATTACGGATGTCGATAAGGCAAGCACCGTTGAATTGCAACGCACTGTAGACACAGGATCTCCGAGCGCAGGCAAAGCAAATACGGTTATCAAGAAAAGAAAAGACGCAGCCGCAAAATCAAGTAAGTCAAAAGGAAAAGACTCAGGCACATCTGCCAAAAAGAAAAAAATGCAAAAGGACTTCTCAGAAAATTATAAAACAGAGTCCGACAAAATTAAATCAAAATTGAAAAGCGTCAAACTTAAGGCTGACAATCCCGGTGCTGGAAGAAAGGCACTTTTGGGTATCAACAAATTGCTAAGAGACAAAATTTTACCACAATTACCAAAACTCGTTGGTTTCGGACCAGAACTTGAGGAGCCTTCTCCTCCGGTGATCGGAAAAGCATTGTTTGACTCTGTTGAGGCAACACTCAAACGCTCTAATACTTTAGAGAAACTTGGCAATGCTCAGGCTGCGATGGATGAATTGATTGCAAGGATGGGTGATCCAGAAGAGTTTGCAAAAATCAAAGCGGTTTTTGACGCACAGGGTATTACGCCTGAAAAGTTTAAGAAGATGTCCGAAGAGGAAAGAGCAAAACTTTTGGAAAAAGTCGCCGCGTCCAAGGGCAAAAAAGAAACCAATGAGAGATACGTTGGTATTCACTCTGCCTTGAAAGCAGTCCAAGAGGGTAAAGGTAAAAAAGAGTATCCCTCAATTAGAACAATCCTAAATAAAATGAACGGAGAGTAAAATGACAGACGTTTATGCAGGAAGAACTAGAAACGGTCGCATGAGATTTGCAACACCAACTGCCGTGAGAGATTTTGTCCACGGTGTCCACTCAGTCACCGCCCTTGGTACTACTCTTGGGAACGCTGAACTTTTCTCCGGTGTGAGAGTCAAAGCAGACGCAGCAAACGCTGAGACAGTCTTCATTGGATCTGGATCAGGTGTGACCACGGATAATCGTGCTAATCTTGCCAATGTAGGTTTTAAATTAAACGCAAATGAGGAAGTTTTTATTGACATTGACCAATTGATCAAAGTTAATGTTATGTCCGCCGGTGGTGGAGAAACTTTATCTTTCATTGGCTCATAATTCACTTGACATCAAAACAAAGCCCCGTACAATTTCAATGTCATGATTGAAGGCTTTAAATTTACTCACGTTCAACCACCACAAAATATTCAAGAACTCAAAACAACTGAGTCTGAGGAAGGTCGCTTTTATCTCGCTCCCGGTGAGAAAAGATATCCATCCGTGACCACAGTTTGTGGATTTGAGAAGGCACGTTTCTTTGCAAAATGGAGAGCAGAGAATCCTATTGAGGCAAAGCGAACGACTGATCGTGGTAATGTCATTCATGAAGCCTGTGAAAATTATTTGAATAATGAACCCATTGGAGAACTCGCTTCGAATGAGGCAATGTTGTTTAATAATTTAAAACGAAGCCTTCATCGTATCGATAACATCCGCGCACAAGAGGTTCCTCTCTGGAGCCACACACTGCGTCTAGCAGGGCGTGTGGACTGCGTTGCGGAGTTTGATGGGAAGTTATCCATTATTGACTTCAAAGGCTCTACGAGGCGTAAAAGCCCCTCTAATATCACCAACTATTTCTGCCAAGCGACAGCCTATGCGATCATGTGGCATGAGATGATGAAAGAGGAAATTGAACAGATTGTGATTCTTATCACATCCGAGGACGGTGCGAATCAAGTTTTTGTAAAAAAACCACTCGACTACGTTGCAGAGTTAAAAAGAGCGATTGATATTTACGAAAACTCAAAGTCTTCCAAGATCAGCAAGTCTTGAAAGTGATGATGCACTCGATGGTCTGAATGCAATTTCGAGTCTTGGTTTTTTGACATTTCGATCAATACTAAACATATTCAAACCCATTCTTGCACCACCCATACTCGCACCAGTAATTCCGTATTGTGTTGCGATGGGACGAATCGCAAATCTCAAAATACCGCTTGTGTTTGTGATGGCATCCTGAGCCAATTCCTTAATATCAATATTGAGTTCTTGATTGTGGCTAAGAGGTTGGTCGATTGTGAATCCAACACTTAGTGATGTGTCTACGTCTGTTCCAGATGTTCCGTAAAAACTATCCCAAGCGTAAGTAGCCCCCCACGATACACCGTTGAGATATCTACCAAAATCAGCGTCATACGTCGCAGCAATTTTAATAATTTCACAATCCATCCTCGGTGTGGAAAGCGGTCCTTGCACAAAACTAGTCGTGTCACCAGTGTAGGCAGGTGCGGATGATCTATCCACCATATGATTCTTAATCGACAAAACTAAGTTTGCGTGACCAAGTGTATCCCCCGAGGTCATGCCAGTCGCACCATTATTTTTCGTGAGATCAAACCTAAAGAATTGTTGGGAGAATGCATTCGCACCGCTGACTCCCTCGGCGAGATTAGCAATTGTTCTTGCGGACACGGTGAACCCTGCTGCACTCAAACCAGTGGTAGTCGTTGAAATCAACGGATCTTTATCTTTTCCATCTGGACTTAAACTGTAAATTGATTTCAACATTCTTAAAAATGATCGCCCACCTCTTACATAATTTGCTCCAGACGCACCACCGGGACCAATGAAATCATTGATGTGAAGAGTGTAAACTGATAAATTGTTTTTTATGTAATCATTTACACTTCCACCCAAAACACCGGGATCAAACTGCGGCTCAGTGATAATCGTGGGATCAGTGTTTGTAATGCCGTCTGCCGGAAATCTAATTCTTCCCTCTGAGCCAACTGTTGTGCTTGGTGTTTGTTGCACCGACAAAGGATTAGATAAATTTTTGTTTGTTGTGTCTCTTCTTGGAATCGAACCACCCTCTGCGGGCAAAGCACCACCACCATTATTGATAGGGTCACGCACTGGTGGTCTGATTGGACCGCCATCACCCAAGTTAGGTTCAGTGGTAGTAATCACGGGAGTTGTGCCAACAGGGTTTTCAACCTCTGGCTCAGTGATGATGATAACTGGATCACCGGGACTCACATCAATGTTAACACCGGGACCACCAATGATGGGTCCGCCGAGTGTTGGGTTTCCTGAGTTATCTCCCCCACCACCACCAGAACCGCTGTCTGGATGACCGGGATCACCAGTTAGTCCGGCTCCGGGGTCAATAAGTATATCTTCAACAAACGCAGACGGGACTCTTCTAAGTCTTCCTTCTCCGAACGCTTGAAGTCCAGATTTAAGCCGACCTCTTCCCATAAGTTATGATCCGATGTAAGTGATAGTCGCTCCTGCCGCACTACCCGTTCCGAAAGTAATATTGTCAACATTGTTAATTTCAACAAACAATTCTTCACTAACGGACAAAAGATATGAGTTTGCATCGGTCGGAGTCACACCACCGACACCAACACGAATGTCACCTTGACCACCACTAAAAGTATTTTTAACTTTGATTCCAGACTCACAAGTGAATCCCGGTAGCGAGACAGTGGCATCGGTCGTGAGGTTGAACGTGCCAGAGGTGAATGACGTAGGAGTTGCAACGGAGGAGATTGAAACGGTTCCCTCGACGTTCATCGTGGTTCCGGTGGCATTATCAATTCCTAAAGTAATGCCAGTTTTGAAAGATGTGATATCGGCAGAAATACCACTAACAATCGCATCCAGAGTCGTACCACTGGATAGACTCACTTCTCCAACGGTAATATCTGCAAAAACAGTAATACCCTCACCATTTGTTCCACCGCCAACAGGCAGAGTTTTGAATGTTGGATTAATACTATACAATTGGACAGGGAGTGGGTTTGTTGAAGTTATTTGATTCAACGTGCCATCGCCACCAATTCCGAGTTTTACGAATTGTGCATGACCACCTTCTGTGGTAAGATAATCCGTGGCGACATTAGCACCGCCAGATCCTAAGTTGAGGGTAATGTTATCTGCGTTTGTTATCCCGGCTGACATTTAGGTTCTCCTAATACATACTATGTAGTGAGGTCATTATGTTTGAAGATTTAGAAAAGACTTTTTCCAAAAGAGTAGAGGATCGAGTCTTGAACACTGGTGAAGGTTATATGGAATCGATAAATAACCTTTGTGAAGAGATTGGCGTTGAACCAGAACTCGTCGCTAAGTATTTATCTAAGCCTATAATCGAAAGAATCCGTGTCGAGGCAGAGGAGATTAATCTTATGCCAAAAACACCGAAACTTTTTTCTAATGGGGGTTGACAACGTGTCACTCTCGACTACAATTCCTACAACTGTTTAAAACTGTCTACAACAACTAAAAAAGGAGAAAACAGTATATGTCATTTGAACAACTAAAACAACGAAGTCAAGACAAGGACGCTCTCATCCAAAAACTTACGTCGATGGATGATGGCGAAAAGAAGTCATACAAAGATGATCGCTTTTGGCGACCAACTGTTGATGACGCAGGAACCGCAAGTGCAATCATTCGCTTCCTTCCCGAAGCCGAAGGTGAAGAAGATGCTTGGGTTCTCTACTACAATCATGCATTCCAAGGACCGGGTGGTTGGTTCATCGAGAACTCCCGAACCACTTTTGGTGAAAAAGATCCAGTGTCGGAGCATAACTCACGACTTTGGAACAGTGGTTTGCAATCGAATAAAGATCTCGTTTCTCAAAAGTTTAAGAGAAAGAAGAACTTTGTTTCAAACATCCTTGTGGTTAATGACTCAGGCAATCCAGAAAATAACGGTAAAGTTTTCCTCTATCGTTATGGTGTGAAGATTCACAACAAGATCATGGATGCCATGAAGCCAGAGTTTGCGGATGAAGAGCCAATCATCCCATTCGACTTCT
>CAACVD010001781.1_pt1 | contig 10235 bp, 10 predicted proteins | sample 2381771 | NCBI WGS metagenome assembly CAACVD01 (sample SAMEA5211965, study PRJEB30684) | marine metagenome | biome: Marine; feature: Epipelagic; material: Water | collected 2015-10-15 | depth 15 m | reverse complement strand
CATCATTGTACAAGCCATAATAGTTATTGATGTTGGACTCAATCTTGAAGCGATTAGCTGATTGGTCTGAATCATATGCAATAATTTCTTTAATACTACCATTAAGTCTAGTTGCAGCACTTGAGCCACCTTCTCTATCACCTATAGTAAACTGAGAACTTGTACCAAAATTATAGCTACCAGTTCCTTGCACATAGCCATTGTTATGTGAATTTTTATGAATAGTTGTGGTATTATTATTATTGTAATTAGAACTTATTAGAAAATTACTTCCTTCTGTAGTAGTAATATTATCGTAGGCAGTAAGTGTTCCACTTTTACCATTTGTAAAAAATATTTTATCCGAAGCTGTATCTGAATAAAAAGATGTACCCTCATCAGTACCATTTCCAGCATCACCAAATATATAACCAGAGTCTGTGTTTATTTTACATACTCCATATAAGCTTCTTGCTCCAGTATAATTATTAGTTAATACTTGACCACTTGTTTGTAAAAAATCATTACTCCCATCAAAGTCTAATCCATCAGCAAGCAATGCTCCACTTGATGCAATCTTTGGTTGGTTAGCATCAGTATCTTGAACTGCATTGTTTGACCCAGCTTGGTCGTACCAAGTGTGGACAAAGGCTGATTTTCCTACTACCTTTAGGTTACTTACAGTTATAGTTGCAGAACTTGCAGTAGACAAATTTGTAAAAGCAAAATATCCAGCTGGAGAATTTGCACCAACTGTAAAGGAAACATTTTGTGTTCCATTATCTATATCATTAACCGCTGGAGATATTATATCTGTGTTTGATCCAACAACTCTTATTCTTATTCCAGCTTGTGCATTTAATCCAGATGCAGTAACATCAAATGAAACAGTATCTCCAGTTTCTGCTCCAATGTTTGCTGGCTTTGAATTATCTCTTATAAAACCATTTCCAGTTGCACCACTAAATGTTATACTAGCAGTAGTATTCGTTATTGTTTGTGAATCAAGTGTTACATTACTTACTGCAGAAAAGTTAGGATTGGTAACAAATGTAGTTCTTTCTTCTGAAAGAAACCCAGCTAATGTAGTAGCAGTTGTTCTTCCACTTTCTCCACCTTCTTCTGTTTCATTCTCTACAAGAGAACTATTACTTATTTTATCATCTGAATCAAAAGCTACATTTACCTCTACTTCATCTGAGCTTCTACGGATACGAAGAGGAAACAATGGTGTAGCACTTACAGATATAGCTGAAATATAATATATATCTCCATCGTTGGCAGTCGCTTCAACAAATGGTTTAACATTTGGCGTTGCTTCATTGGTAATAGTTATAAATTCCGATCCGTAAGCATCAGTAAATTTATCAGTACCACCATATTGAGAACCGTAACTTAAAGTAATTGTTGTCCAAGCTCCTCCTACTATTTGAACCCCTATGTTTGTTCTTATTCTAGCACCTCTAGAACCAGAATTTGCTCCAGCATCGTGAGAACCAATCTGCCAAAACTTCCCAATAATAGGATGACCACTAGGAACATAGTAAGTAAATGTTACTTGACCACTTCTTGTTAATTGATAATTATCCCTAACTAATGATAATTGTGGACATACAGTAGCATTATTTTCTATCTTAAGAACATTATCCTTAGATGTACTACCATCTGATATTCCATCAATATTACCAGTAACAGTAACAGCACTATTAGCAGCTGGATTTTCAATACCATCTACACCACTACTATAATCACCAGTATAAACATTAGAATTAGATGATACCTTACGAAGACTGTAAGCAGCTGCGGCTGTTGCTACATCTGCTGGTAGTGTATCCTCTAGTTTACCATTTACCCAATCTTCTAATACACCGCTCTGTACTTGATTAGCTGAGAAGTCTGTTTCATCATCTACACCCGGGTCGTCATCATCGTGAGGTTCTCTACGAACATTGACAACTTTTCTATTCATTGCACCAATGTCTCGCAATGAGTAAGCAGCGGCAGCACCACCGAATCTACGAGCTATTCCTAGATCAGTATAATCAGCGGATGAACCTTCAAGTAAGTTCCAGCCAGCAGCCAGATCACCCTTTAGGATATTAACCGCAGAGGCTGTTTTTTCTGAAGACATTAGTCAGTAAATTGTGAAGCTGCTATAACTGCTGTTACGGATCCAGTGCGAAGAAACTTAGCTTGAACAGCTGCGTTTACGCTCCAAGTGTAAGAACGTCCGGCATATAGCTTGTGTCCTACTGTAGCACTTGGTGTTTCCCCAGTATAAGTTACGTATACATCTGCATCTTGTACATCTAATGTAACGTAACGACTAAGGGTACTGAATGTATAACCACCATCAGTTAGTTGACGAACGCTTCCGTCAACGTCTAGCATTTTCATTGCTGTTACCCCACCGGTAGGTGATGGGTACAAATTAGATACTCTTGAGTTTGCCATAATATTATCGTGATTGTCTATTTAAGTGAGTTGAAAATCTTTTGTTTACAGTGTTTTGGTTCATTATAACATCTACTCTCTCTAATTCTAGGGATAAGTAATTCTGTGCATTCTCTTGCTCTAGTTGAGCTTTCTCGTGCTGGCCATCCATACGCAAGAAATCAGAGTAAGTAGCATATGCTATAAATTGAAAGAACTCTCCCGGTACTTCTTCCGTAGATGTTGTGTAATCAGAGGATGTAGTAAACGGTACGAACTTCTTTTTATAAGTTACAAATGCAGATGTAGAATTAGTACTAGTAATATTTAAAATATTTCCTCCGTTAAAGTCTACGAAAAAATCGTACTCCAAAGATGAATTATTTAAAAACGCTTTAGTTTTGTGTATTCGTATAAACTCACCAATTTGAGGATTAGGTGCTTGGGTATATGGAATTGAAGTAGATTGATTTACGTTAATAGTTTCTGCACTTCCGCTTGTTTCTGTCCATAGTAATACATCCCAAGGTTCATCTATTGTTCCATTTCCAGCTTTATCTTCAGCTCTTAGACTTCCTCCACCGTAACTTACAGTTCCATCATCATTTGGATCAAAAGTAAAAGTTCCTATTTGCCACTCCCAAGTTGTGTTAGCAATATTATTTCCACTATAGGTTCTAGAAATAAACTTAGTGTTATCATTTATAGATTGATATATAGTATTTTGTAATCGTCCGGTTCCTCCGTTTGCACTTCCTCCTTGTTGTTGTGTAAACCCATAAACCTTATAGGAATCATTAAATGCTTGATCTACAGAACTAGTAAAGTCGCTTAATACCAATGCACCTACATCACGTTCTTCAGAAGAAACTAAATACCTTGGCCACATCTGAATTGTGTCATAAGCTACTTGATAATTACGGTTAATTAAATTAGCTATATCATCTTGCTCGTTAGTAGCAAAAGCAGTTACACCCGCAAGGGATTGTATAAGTTTAAATAAATCTCCGTATGTTCTAGTCTGCATTATAATTTATTCGGGCTAAGATCAGAAAAGTTTTTCTGGTAGTATTTTAAAAATTCCTTTGAGTGGACTTGATCGTGTCCATATTTGTTTGTTAATCGAAAGAAGTCACGAGCTGGCATTGTGGCTACACATCTACCTAATGTAGGGTGAACCTTACCTTTATGTTCGCTGGCCTCCTTACGAGCTTGATCAACACGTACGTGTTCCGTCTCTCTTTCTAATTTGAAACCACTTTTAATCTCAGCCATAAATGCAGCATCTATTTCACCAGTGGTAAAACTTTTTGGTATGTCTGTAATAATATCCATAAGTAGTTTTAAATTAAAAAAAGGCGGGGGGCCGAAGCCCCCAACCAAATTTTTAGATTAGTTAAGATCGCAGATCTCGAACTTGAATTTAATTTCACCAGCAGTTAACTCATTTAATGAGTAAGCATTTCCGGTACTTGCGTCCGGGGTGAATAGAATATCAATTGTATCAGCTGTTGTGTATACTTTTCCATTTTCATTGTCAAGTAATGCACCGCTGTTAGCAACATATGTGATTTCTGTTTGGTCAACGTGTACCGCAGCAGATGCTAGGTATCCGTCAGCATCAGCACCGTCACCGACTATTACGTCTAACTCATCTCCAGAACCGCTATCATTGAAAGCAGTAACTAAGTGAGCAGAAGCTTTAGTAACAAGTGATCCGGCTGGGATCGCATATGTGAACGCAAGAGTTGCACGATCAGCAAGGGTTCCAGCTTTAGCTACTGAGAAGTCCTCGAATGAGATTGTAAACTCATCTGTAAAACCTTGTGGGTTTTCGTTAATTGTTAATTTAGGCATAGTGTTATTTCTCCTTGGTTAATTATTAAGTTACGTCTTGGATAACACCGTGTGCACCGGGATGCATCACAAGAGATGTTAAAGCACAGTCAACATAACCACGCTCACCACCACCTAAGTTAGGTAGACGAGTTGATCCCATAGGGATTAATTCAGAGATACCAAAGTATTCTGGGTTAATAAGGTAACCAGAACTATCTGATGTATTACCACCGAAGTTAGGAGTACAATCTGGGTTAGCATTAACGATTGAGATAACACCGTGATCTGATTGATAAAGCTCAACAGATAACTTAATAGTAGAAGAACCACCATCATAGTTAACGTTACGCATTACACCATTAGTCACAGTAGTTGACTCAGATGCAGAACCTAAACGAGCGAAGTCAGAGATAACTCTACGTAGTCCAGTATCAGCAACTAAAGTAAGTGAGTTGCTAGAACCAGTTTCACGATAGATGCTTGTAACTAAATCATTCAAAGAAGTTTCAGTGAATGGGTTAGCATTAGCTTCAGTTGTATCGAAGATGCTTGTAGCTGGTGTACGGAAAGCAGCTGGAACATCGTCTGGGCCAGCTGAATCTAACCAGTCACCAAGTCCACGAAGACCATATGCAGTACCGGCACCGTTTTCTACAGCACGATCTTGAGTACCACTTAGAGTAGCCTCAATATCACGTTTTAGTTCACGGATTGCTTTAGCTTCTGCTTGAGCAATTTTTGCTGGGCCGACTGAGTCAACAGCTTCTTGTAAATCAGAAACCATATAATCTCTACGGAATTTTTGAACGTAGTTACCTAGACGTGCACGACCAGAGAATTTATCTGTAAATGCAGTAACGTCAGCACCTTCTGAAACACCAGCAGTTGATGGTGCAGCAAGGCTGTCAACAGTCCACTCAACGAATGTTGCACTGGATTTGTTTTTGCTGGCGGATGAAAGAATCGGAGTTTCTTCGGGAGCAAGAATAGTTAAGACATCAGTCAAGTCTTCTCTGTTGGAAACGGCCGATCCAGTATTAGTTGTATCAAATGTATTTGAAAATGACATTGTATTTTAATTTTTGGATTATCGAATTTGTAATTGTAGTTTTCTCATTGCAGCGTAATCACTTGCTTGACCAGTTTGCTTAAAGCGAGCTTGAAGATCTTTGAGAGCTTTTGATGTTTTCGAGTTAGGTTTTTCTGACTTTGCAGAAGATGTATTAGCTGTACGTGTAGGTGTAAGAGATGGAGTTTTCCCAGTTACTTTACTAGGTTTACTTTCATTAATTACTTTACGTCCATAGATGCTATTTGCAGCGTGTGCAAACATATACTCAAGTTGTCCCGACACTTGCGGTAATTCTTTATCAAGAATTTTTTTGAGTTTATTGTATTGCGGATCACGAAGTGTTGCAAAGAATTGATCTCTAGTTTCACTAGGATCCTCTGTTGCTAACCATTCTAATTCTTCACGAGCTTTAGTATCGTATTGTTTTTGTAGTTGTTTACCACTAAGCTGCGTTTGAACTTTATTTAATTGATCCGGGATGTATTCCTTTTGGGCTTTACGTGCATTTAATAATAATTTACGTACCTCCTTCTTGGTTAAGTCCTTACCATCTATTTCTGTAACTACGTCTTCAGCTGAGTAATCATCACTCTCAAACAACGTTTCTTCTGCCCATTCTATTGTACTCTCAATTTCGTCTTGTTTATTTTGTATAGCTTGTATACTATCAAGATCCGAAAAAGGGTTATTGGTAATTTCTTTTTTAGATAAGCTTTGTTGTTTTTGTTGTAGTAATGATTCAAGTTCATTAGCTCGTTCCTCGGCCGCTTTACGTCTAGCTGTCATCTCACCGAATCTAGCTACAGCTCTGCTGCCAAGTTTGTCTGCTAACTCTTGTAATTCACCTTCTGATAAGTTATCAATATCTAACTGTGAAAGAACATTTTCTTCTGAAACTTCTTCTGTTGATTCATCAACCTCTTGGGCCTCTTCCTCTACTTCAGAAACTTCTTCAGTATTCTCTTGGGATTCATCGGCTTCAGTCTCTTGACCTTGACCCATAAGTCCCGCTCTTCTATTCGCAAATTGCGAAACTGTCATATTTGTTTGTTCCGTTGTATTTTCAACTGGTTCAACGTCTCCAGTAGTGATTTCTTCTGACATAATGATTTTTTTGTTTCCACTCCTTAACGCCGAGCGATGGCGATAAATGCATTATAACACACGTGTTTCTAATTTATAGATTGAGAATGTCTTTCCCTTAACTTATCCCAATCTGCTAGTTGCAATATTTGGTCATATGTTATTATTCTACCGGATAATTGCTGTAACTTTTCATAGTCAGCATTGTGCATCTCCGATATTGTTTCTTCTCTTAATCTATGTAGAACTTGTATAAAACGAGCAAAGTGCTCGTGGTGTCCTAGTGTTTTTAAATCGTCTTCTAGTGTCATTACTGTTGAGGCATCTCTTGTGTTTGAACTTCACCCATTTCTGCTGGGTTAGTTCCTATTCTTCCTATTTCCGCATTCTGCATTTGTTGCATCTGGAATGTATATTGTCCAGCATATTTTTGCAAACGAGCTGCAAACGCTTGATCTACTTGCATTCTTTGTCCTACATCTGGTTGTGCTGTATATTGCTCAATCATTTGTAATGCAGTCTGACCACCGTTAGGTCGAGCCGGCATTTCAATACCAGCATATATCTTAGCCAAGTCATCAGTAACGTCTTTCATTACTTGTTCTTGTGCTTGTTCTGCTGGCTGTAATATATTGTCAGATAGAACTGGATCAATACTTGCCGCAGCAACTTCTAATAAACTATTAATATTTATACGACCACTGCTATCAAGCTGAGTTAAATTTTTAAATGCCTCTATCTTTTGCTCAATAACTTCTGGATCCGAGTTTAATACATCGTAGTTTACAATAATATCGAACTCTTCATTTGGGTCACCTTTATTTAGTTCTAATGATTCTGGAACACCGGTTACCCTAAAGAATATACTATCGGGCCCAAATCTTTGGAAGCACTTGAATGACATCTTAAGTACCTCTGCAACGTGAGCTAAAAATTTATTTGTAAGGAACTGTAAGCGTACTGTGCTCATCTGTGATCCCTCATCTAATCCTACAAGTTTATCTGCAACTCGCTCTAGTGTTTGTTCTATTTCAACTGAACCACTATTGTAAGCTGGAGTAGGAGCGAAGTCTAAATCACCCTTACGTCTATAAGGAATCATACGTCCCGGCCCCCAATCTGTAGGTGCTTGTCCAACTGGATGAAGGATCGGAGGGATTGTAGCAATGCTGTTTCTGTCAATGCGTGAATCACGCTCTACCTTTACTTGGTTTTGTATACCTCTAAGAAGGTGTGGTATTGTTTGTGCATCATACAATCGTTTGCTATCCTCCGATAACTTAGTTACCACTACTGGATATTCCTCGTAACCATTCATTAATTCAAACTTAGCATAAGATGGAGTACCATTGTCTCCGTCAAAATTCTTATGAAAAATAGTTTGATAAATTCCTTCTGAGCCATCTTCTTCGTCTATTAGTCTTTGATAACCATATACGATTTCAATAAGTTCATCAGCCTCATAGCCACTGTCTGTTAAGCTTGAGCTACGTCTGCCTTCTTGTTCTCTTTCTACTGAGTATACTTGTACGCCACGATAGTGTTCAATAACATAATCAACGAACTCTTCATCCCAGTCATCTGTTACAACCTTGTTCTTTAATTCTTGTGGTGTATAAAATGTTCTCCAGAAACAAAATGGTGCACGTTGTGGATCCGTTACATATGTAGGAAAAAAGAAATCACCATCCGGTGCAAGTGTTTTAACTTCCGGTGCATCTATTTGTCTTTTAACAACTGGTAATTTTGCTTCACCATTTTTACGTAAATCCTTAAGAGCTTGTTTAATTCTTTTAGGTGTAGCTGTAGGAAATGTTTGTTGTAACATAAACCCAATCTCATCATCTTGCTCACCGGATTCAATAGCACGAAATACATCTGGGTTCATTTGACCAATCTGTGCTAGATCTAAATTTTGTAAGAATGTTCTATCTTCTCTATGCCATCCAACGTATGTAATTAACATACCTCTCTCTAGTAAATAGTTAGCACCTAGTTCCATTTCTTGCTTAAAACGTGGTATATACCCGGATGTTGACATCCATTTTAAAAAATTAGAAACTATCTTAGCCTTAGCTGTATCACCAGCTTCTACTGGATATGCACGTATATTAGCTCTATTTAAGCTGGACATAAACATAGAAACAAGACGAGTAATACGCTCATCAATAGTATGGGCTTCTATATCAGATGCACCCTCCCAAGGAAAAGCATCAGCCCCGTGCTTTCGGTGATCCCGACTTTTACCGGGCCAAAAGTTTCTGCGGTCATCATATGATGTTCTACATAAGTCAAAGTAAGCTTCGAGCTCAGTTGTAGTTTGCTCGTATGCGTATCTTAATGTTTCGACATCTGGTTCTTTTTGAACGTATGTCAAGGAGTTTGAAATTGAGTCACTGTCCATTTACTCTATCTTTAATTGATTCTATAGTTTTTCTGATTAAATCTTTAGGCATCGCTATTCTATCACACATATCCCTATTTGACATAGGTACTGTATGATCGTGCTTAATATATCTACAAAGCATCTCCCAAGCAGCTAATCTATCCATATGTTCATTTCGCCATATAGTACTATTAGTTATATCTGTTTTATCCGTTTCTTTTTTTGTGGACGTATCTGAAGGTTTCCCCTTTATCATCTTTGATGCATTCTATTGTTACAAATTTACCAACAAGTTTTCCCCAGAATCTTCTAGGTATTAATACCGGTACCTTCTTTCCTATTTCTTTTATGTGTCCCCAGTTAAACATTTTATTAGGACATTCTCTTAAAATTTTTACCTTATAATGTTTCGGAACTATTTCCGGAATATCAAAAGATTCTTTAAGTATATCACTACCCTCTTCATTTATCCAAGTTCCTTTACCTTTTCCGGTAATCATTTCCTCTGGAAGTTTATCTTGGGCTATCTTTAATGCTTCATCGAACTCAATGTCGCATTCTTTTGCTATTGTTGTTAATCTTGTTTTTGCCATTAGTATCCTCCTTTATCTCTTGATGTTGTTATCATACTATTACTATTAAAATGATCTGGGCCTAAGCCACCGTTACTCATACGTAAGTAACGTATTAAATCAAAAAAATCCTTTAGTGCCTCGTCCATTTTACCATTACTATTATAGTTAATAAGGCTGTCAATCAAATTCTCACAACTTTCGTGTATATAACACATAGGCCTATTAGCCTCATCTATACTGTAATTAGGATTGTAGTTAAACCATTCATCTACAGCTGTAATACCTATCTCTTCCATTTTACCATCACTTGGTACAAAAGACATACCATTGTCATCAAAGCTTGTAAATAGATCTGTATTATTCTCATTCTCTTTAGCAAAGTATCTTGAGTCACCTATTCTTTCCATTACCTCTACTTCTAATTCATCTTCTATATCTTCAAATAGTTCTACATAGCCAGATACATCTAATCCTATTTTCTTAGATGCTGGGCCGTACTTCCACTTTGGATCACCAAACAATGCCCACTCTCCATAAGTAGCCCTATCTGGCCATTCTCTCATTATGTATACTTCTCCTTCTTCATTTACAGCTGCCCATATACTTACATAGTTTCTAGCACCAGCTGGGTCAACCACTTGATAAACCGTAAAGTCCTCGTTGATTTCGGGAAAGGACATTCCGTGTTTGTTCTCCTCATCTCCGAGTACATTGACTTCTGTAGAAAACAATGGTAATAATGAAGTCATTGACTTTACTGGCACACCATATGCTCTAACAAGTATATCTTCTTCGGGCCTACCTATTAAGTCCTTGGCTATACGTTCATATCCACCGAATGGATTTTCATCTGAATGAAGATAAATTA
>CAACVD010001780.1_pt1 | contig 10236 bp, 12 predicted proteins | sample 2381771 | NCBI WGS metagenome assembly CAACVD01 (sample SAMEA5211965, study PRJEB30684) | marine metagenome | biome: Marine; feature: Epipelagic; material: Water | collected 2015-10-15 | depth 15 m | reverse complement strand
AGCAAACTTTGAGCAAAAATCAGATTTTTTAGATAACTTTATAGACTATTATAACCACCTCGATGCTTTCAAACAATTTAAACTCCCTTAGGTCCCTATAGAAAGGTTTTTCTGGTAGGTCTTCATTGTGTTCTGGGTAGTTCTGCATTAACATCAAGCCTCTGGCTGCTTGCTCTGGTGACATGTAGGCATTCCAGCCATTTATCTCGATATTGTCTTGGTGATACATTACCTCTCCACGACCTTCATAGCGGCTCTTACGTAGCCATTTTGCGGCGTTTTCGTCATCAGTGAGTATCATACCACCCTTGCCAATCTTAAGGTGTTTTTTGATGTGAAATGAAAGGCACATGAAAGATCCCGGTATATACATATTGGAAGTAAAGCGCTTAGCAGCATCCCAGATAGGATATGGTTCTAGGTGATATACCCCTTTCCATTTGTAGTCTCTGAACTTGACAGTACCTCCGGCATGCATAATTGACTGTGGTACGGAAAGATATGTTCTAGCTGGTATTATTACTTCTTTCACATTTAGATATTCACAACACAAAAGTATTGCGTCTGTGCAATTGTCTGTTGACACGGCATATTTTGACCCGCAGTAATCAGCGACGGTTTCTTCAAACATTTTAACAATTTTGTATGGGTTATGTCTCACTCTTTCTCCAGTAGATAATATTTCTTTACGAATCCGTTTTTTTCAAACAGTCCCAAGCTAGCTTCATTTTCAATTTTAACTTTAGCTTGTGCTTGTGGGTTTTGCTTCATTACTTCGTTAAGCATAAATGACCCAACTCCTAAACTTTGATAGTCAGGGTGTGTCGCAACACGAATATCATCATCTATAATACCAATATAACCTATTGGAACGGTATTGTCAAGGCAAATCCAAAAAAAAATACTATTTTTTTTCATAAACTCTTCATGATCGTCTTGGGATATATGTTCTTGTTCTATGAACCCTTGACGAACACCATCTAAATTTCTTAGGTTTCTAATAAATTCCCAATAAATATACTTATTTTTAACTAGTTTCATTTAACACGCCCTTAAATATGAAAATAACACATCAAGTGATAAATGCCTTTTTCGTAGATGTTTGGCACTTTACGATAACTTATGTGAGAACCATGATCGGCATTATCCCAATGAGCGTATCTTGGTCCTTTTAATAGACTTTTTAGAAGTCGATAATCCATCTCCATTGTAATGAAGCCGGTTGATAGATTAAAATCACTGGTGATTCTGTAACCCGAGCCATTAAAAGATAATATTAGATAGTGATTCTGGGGTAATGCTATAACTACAACTGTATTGGATGAAAAATTAAACTGTTTACGATGCTTTTCCATCCTACTGTAGCACTCATCAAACAAATGTAAAAACTCTTCGACATCTAATATTGTTTCAAATTCCTCATACGGAAATTTAACACCTCTATTACTCTCAATGAATGCGTTTAATTCGTCACTTGTATAGTGTTGGTATGGTCTAGATTGCTTCTTAGTCTTTAGGCAATAAGACTCTCCATTGTTTAATATTAAACATTTCCTATCTCTCACTAAGGTTGGCATATTTTGCTCATAAAATTTTAGCGCTTCAAAAGGATGTAGATTCGCCTTCTTGTGATTAAGGTGTGACAATCTGCCGCATAACATATAAAAGCCGGCAAATGGCATAAAAGTATCAGGATTTACAAAATTTATTAATTTTTCTGATCTTTTTAGACAATACTGGTTGACACGATCTTTTTCAATAGCCATTTCTTTCTCGGAAAGAGATATGGTGCATTGTGGATAAGAGGAGGCGGATGTGTAACCATGACATAATAAATTAATTTTTGGGTTCTCTTCTTTAATTTTTTTTAATACTTCGCTTCTTAACTCATAAATGTTATCATTGAAGTTTAAGACAACATTCTCATCATCTTTTATCAGCAAACTAGTATCTATAACATCTTGCTTTGCTAGACTATCATGCAATTCAGTTGGTCCATAAATTTTTACCACAGTATTATCATCTATTTTAAATTCTTCACCATTTTTAAGTCTAAATATTTTTGTAAAACCCAAAGACTTTAACTTACTATAGAGAAAAGCACTTTTAAAATCATAAATTAAAATTACAGTTTCTTTGTTGAACCTAGATAACGTCACCAGATCCAGATGATCGCTGTGGATGTGGCTTATATAAATATAGTCTACTTGTTTGTCAAAGTCATAAGTAGGATTTGGAAATGGAACCCAAGAGCCTAAAAACGCCGGAGTATCAAACCAAGGGTCACATAAAATGATTTTCCCTTTTTTTGTCTCTATTGAAATACTTGCGGCACCATAGTAACATAACTTCATCCCCACTTACCTATCATTTTAGTGTACACGGGTGCCTCATTCATCCAATATTCTCTCAGATAAAATCGGCTTCCTTTCCAGCCAGTTAATCCCAATAATGGATTTAAGGTGCTACCTATATCCAAATATGTGTTGTTCGGATAATCTTTGTAAAGATTATAAATTAAATAATTAGACAGGGTTGCGGCTGAGAACAAAAAGAGGTGGTCTTCTATTTTATTTTTTAACACCCAACTATGCATCTTTTCAATTAAATTATAATCATCGGCATGACAGTTAGATCCTATTCTGAAATCCTTGAACACTTCAAAAGGCAAGTTATCTATATTAGCCAATTTATTGCAAACATAGACAATTTTTTTATTAGCTATTTCTGGTATCATTTTTTCAATAAATTCGCAATAATTTCCATTTATCAACAGATTAGCCCAAGTTACACTTTCTATGTCATCCCCCAAGAGATCCCACTGCCACTTGTAGTCTTTTTCGCCAACATCTTCAGAAAAACAAATCCCCTTATAGTACCCACTCTGCTTATGTTTAAAGCACTCAATAAGCTTTTCCCTATAAAATTGATCTTTCAGGGGATCAAACGATTTTAATTCCTCCGGTCCCCAAAACCCTTTGTGTGTTGCTTCTCGCAAATAAACTTTGTCTTTCTCAATAACTACTTTTCTATTCTGCATCATATACAATTCCCCATCAGAGAACCTAGTGAAAGCAAAATTTTCACCTCTTTTAATCATCCCCAGAAATTTATAGAACTCTTTTTTAAAATCTTTCATAGTTTAATATTCCTAACTGTCTTCCATCCTTTTTTAATTCCTGTCTGGACACAGAGGTCTCTTTCTGAGAAGAATCTTTGGTGAGAAACGGCAGAGTTTGTTGACGTTGCTTTGTCATCTATTCCCAACTCATTTCCCAAAATGGAGCCATGAAGGCTTTTATCTTCCGGTGGGTGAGGAGGACAGTATGTCGGAATGTTACCATGTATTTTAGCCATAAATCCGAACTGTATGTCTTCTCCGTTATCCCATGTAACAGGCTTTTCTTGCCATAAGTACCGTAACCACTCTCTCTTAAAAAACCATGAGTGACCAACAAGGTCAACCTCTGTTGTATCTTTATTTTGAGTTGGCCAACCACATCTATCATGTTGCACATATCTATTGCCCTTTAGGATGATCCCAGCAGAGCCCAAAATACCCTCATGTGTTTTCATCGTATTAAGGCAATTTTCATGCCAGCGTTTTCCGGGAATGGTGTCATCGTCATACAAAGCAACATATTCTGTGTCTGCTAGAAGGGCAGCAGCAAACCTGCCGTAAAACTTCCAATTGAAGTCGTTCTTGAATATTCTGTCTACGCCTAAACTAGTTGGATCAAAATCCTTGTTGTCTTCGTGGTAGTTAATCCACAGCCATATTTGGGCTGGTTTCACAGACTGCGATCTTATGGCGTCTACTTGCATCTTGAGATTGTACGGCCTTCGATAACAGTTTAATATTACAGTTATATCACCCTCTTTGGAGTCATTTGTAGTTTTAAATAGGCCGTCTTTAATTGTTGATATAACGTTTTCTCTTTGAGAGTCGACATAATCAATCAACTCGGAGCCTTTTAGTTTTCTAAACCATGTCTCATAGGTACATCCATTTAGGCTATTTGTCATTAGTTTGCAGCCAAGCATTCTTGCTTCAACAACAACTCGACAAAAACTTTCAAGCGTCTTTGGAAAGAAAACTAACTTTTCATACTTGCCGAGAGACGCTAGATACTCTTCATAGGGCATCTTTTCTAATAGATCAAATTCAATATTTTTTGATTTGCATACCTCTATGGCCTCTGTTGTGCCTTTGATAACATTTGAATCATTTAATATCATTGCCTTAGAGTTTTTAACAACAGGGATGTTTCTGATTATGTTTATCTGCTCTTCGGACCACAAAGAACACCCAAGATTAACAACATTGTTAATTTTAAGATTAGCAGCTAGAACCTCAGCATGTTTAACTGATTGGCAAAACACCGCAGACGCAGCAGAATAAAAAGTTTTATTAATTACCATTTGAGGAGGAGCAATAAAATTCTTAAAGTCTGCTGGGTTGCGGTTGGCTAGATACTTGTGGTCATGTTCAAGTATGCAATATCTGCCGGCATATGCTTGCAGTAATTTCTTGACATGTGCGCCCAGATTAACAAAATTTGAAATTAAAAAGTTAAACCCGCACTTTTCATATAATTGAAAGTGCTTGGTGGTGAATTCATGTGACTGAAACTTACAGACCTTTACGCTTCTCTTTTCTAATTCTTTTATCAAAAGGTCATCGTATATTTCAGCGCCACCTCGAACATGTTCTATAAAAAAGTCCGAAATGTATACTAGATTGTTCATTCAAACTCCAGCACCACTTCTTCTGTTTCTTGGTCAATTATAGATGAATCAAAGCCTAAAACGCTATCTACAAAGCCCTTAAAGAGCGTTTGTTCGTTGAATTTATCGTTTATGATAGATGATAGTGCCTCAGCTCTATCTTTGATTTTTGGCCAGTTTTTGAGCGTTTTACGAAGGATCATTTTATACGACCCTTGATCCGCAAATGCCCACATGGAATCTTGTTCTATCACTCCGTCCCACACTGCCTCTTGCTGTACTGGCTGTAAGGTAAAGTCTACTGATTCAAAATAGTCCTTCCCATCGTGATGCAAGAAATCCATTTGTCCTGACCACCCAATTGTAACAATTGGAAGCGCCTCTCTTGCGGCTTCAAAGAGGGGAAGGCCAAAGCCCTCGCCGTGTGCAATATTGACGAGAGCCTTAACCTTGTCATGATTATACAGCCAAGTCATTTGACCCGCTGTTAAATCCCCGTGGAGGACATAGACTTTACACTTTCTATCGGTGTAAGGTTCTAATAAGTTTTTCATTTGAGCTTGTAGGTGTTCCCAATCAATGATAGAATTAGATTTAATATTGGTCTTTACAATAAGGCCAACCTCTTGGTCAACAAATTCTTCAACCCACCATTTGATTGCATTAACAAAGTTCTTTCTTGGTCCCATCTGGGAGATCATTAGAAAATTATTATCGTAGTCCAAGTTAATTTCGTTAATAGGTTCGGGCTCTACTCTTGGGGTTGTTTCCCAAACAACGTCAATTGGAGTATTTATCTTATATGGGATAACTTCGCCGGTTTGACTGTTGGTTGCTTGAGCAGTGGTATTTTCGTAGGTCGTCTTGGCATGACTTGATACAACAAGAATTTTATCTACCTCTTCGTTACCTTTCTGTAGCCACTGGGGTGCTACCTTAGTTGTTTCAATTCCTGCTGTGTATCCAATATTGACCGGACACATCCTTTGAAATTCATTTGGAATTGTAATTTGAAGACTCATATCAGGTTGCAGTTGTTTTTGCTGCATTAGAATTTGAGTAACAGTAATTTTAGAGTCCATCCAAGTTCTAAACTCAGACTCTTCCCAGACCCAACCAGTTTGACCCCAAGGTATTGGTTGAACGTAAATGTCAAAAAGATCTTCTCTTGATTTCAATGCTCTTAATGCAAAGCGTGCTTGTTCACCATAGCCGCTTTGGGACAGAACGGGTCCCCTAACAAATATTTTCTTTTTCATTGCTTTTTAAGCTCCTAATATAAGTGTAACATGTTGGATTACACTTGTCAAGTATTTTTTTTGTTTTTTTCAACTTTTTGTAATGAATAGGGCAAGTAACATGAAACATAGCCGCCTATTAAAACATGATAATAATTGCAGTTATCTGACTCGGGATATTTTATGTGTCGACCGAAGCCTACGATAATTCCATATTCACCCATAATATTAGTTACAAGTTCACCTATTTCAAATTTTAGATGATCTAGGGTGTATGATTCGCCCATTATGTGCGTTATGTTCATGCCACTTCTTTAAATCTTATTCCTGAGCCGTAGTTTCTAGTGTCCCAAGACCCAAGATTTTCATAGACATCAGTCATTAGGTTAACCCACTGGTTGTTGAAGGTTTCAAAATTATAATTTTTCAAGACATGTCCTCTACCCTTCAAGCCCATCTCCCTTCGGCCCTCTTCTCCCAAAGCCATCATCTTGTTCATTGCTGAAAAGAACTGCTCTTTGTTTGTTCTATCTTCATAGATATATGGAACCTCTTGTGAGCCAATAACTGCTTTGGATGTCGGTCTTAGACCAATGCCAAACCACTCGACACCATCTGTTACTTGCTCTTGCAAGCCTCCGGTCATGTTTACAATAATAGGAGTTCCGCAAGAAAGAGATTCCAAAGTCGCAAGACCAAAACCCTCTGCATCTGAAATATTGATGGTACAATCTACCATGCCATATAGCGCTGCCAGTTGCTCTGGAGGAATTTTGTTCATTGATAACAGAACTTGCCGATTGGTATTTAGTTCCAGATGTTTGATTAAGTGATCCAGGTCTTGTCCATGTGGGTCACGTGGATCTGTATGCATAATTAGTTGAGCATTTTCATGGTTGTTTGTTTTATCAAGCCATTCCTTAAACCAATAAATTAAAGTACCGGATTGCTTTCGTCTTGCGTTTCTGTTATTCCAGAAAAATATTGTTTTATTTTGGTCAGACACAGGCAACGTGTCTTTTCTAATATTTTCCTTTTGCTCAGCCGTGAGTGGCTTAAAAATCGCTCCATTGACCGCATGGGGTACATACACACAAGAAACATCAGGAGCTACATTTCGCACGATATCGTCCGTTACTTTTGATATTGTGGCGATCTTATCGTTTGATTCATAAAATTTCTTATTGAAAAATGGTAAAGGATAATTGTCCCAAACGTGATAATAAACCATTGGAACTAATGGTCTAATCTCATTTTCAATTTGCCACAACCAACCATAAAATCTGGGGTCTGTCATCAACCAAAGAATATCTGGTTTTTCTGTTCGCAATATGGAGCGAATCATCTCCGGTGTTCCATATCCATCAATCGGAAGAATTTTCCAATCTTCGCCATAAGGTTCTACTTTTATTGCGTTGTAACTATTGTGTTTGATTGCTCCACCTAGTGAAATAATCTGGAACTTGTTTGAATTTAGCAAGGCTTCGCAAACATATTTTGTTTGTGATCCAACGCCAGAAGGCGACAGTGGATGGTCGCCTAATGTTAATACTTTAATCTTTTTTGTCATTTAATCTCCGTTATGGACAATTTTTCGTTTTATAAAACTCACACCCTTTACACGAGAGCCTGTTTTTAATGTACATCTTTCTATCAATGTTGATAAGGGCTTTATGTAGCAAATCTGTTGCGTTGCTAGTTTTCTTTGGGCCCGATGTGACTCTAAATATTTCAACATTATCCTTCTTTGCTGTGCGCTTTAATAACGCAAAGTGTGTTTCAACTAATTCTGGGTCGATGTTGTGTTTCTGACAGAAAAACTTCTTATAAAGGGTTAATTGATATGTGATCATTTTACTAGATCTTTTTTCTCTATCCCAGCCCCAAGAACAAGTCTTCCAATCAATTACGTGATACTTTCCATCATCAGTTTTAATCACTAAATCAATATAACCTTTAAATATCAGATTGTCAAGAGAAAAATTAATAATTTTTTCATATAATTTTTCTTCAACCGAAACAACCTCGAACTCGCCGAAGGTTTTCTTTAGTTCTGGTATGATTTGAGGACTAATTATTTTTGCTTGATCTCGCATTTGTTCGACCAACTCTTCTCTTGTTTCGGACAATTGCTCTAATTCTTTCTCAAACTTCAAATTGAAGAAATCATCATAGTCTGCTTCCTCTAATAGGTCTTGTACAGCATTTTCGCATAGCGCATGCAAAGAACTACCAAAAGCAGTATATTCATTTCCTGTGAATCCTTTGAGCTTATCAATATATAACAGTTTGTGCTTTCTGGGACATTCGGACCAGATTTTTAATTCAGAATAAGATATGTGTGACATTATTTCTCCAAGTATTCTAAGTTTTCCAATTTTGAATACAAAATGGGACATAGCTTTTTAACAGTGTTTTTTTCACCCATGAAATAATGTTCAAATCCCACTGCAAAGTATTCTCTTAAAGAGGTTGTGGAGTAAGGTGTGAGAAACAACCCATTAACCAAATTCCACATTGCTTCGTAGCCTACACCTTTATAAAAATACATATCTATTTTTTCATCATAATAATATACTGTTTTGATTGAGAGGGGAGGATCATAATTATATGAATTAAGTATCTCATATAATCTTTTTCTTTTTCCCACAAATTCGTTTTTAAGATCATTTTGGTCGTAAATGTACTGTGTAAATTTCTCTTCGACCGAATGAGCTAGTTCATGAACGATATCGTCAATCATATCTTGGTTTGAGTCTTGCTCATTTGTAACATAAATCGCCCCATCTTGAAATACAGCGTTAACCTGCTTTTCTTTAAATACGTCAAACTGTCCAACGTAAACGATATCTACACCAGTAAGAAGGTGATGAGGTATAAGTTTACTAAAGGTAGAAAAAACCAAATTTGGATCAACATGACTTGGTAGCTGATCTTTAATAAAGATATCTATTTCTTGCATTTTATAATGATCCTTTAAATTATTTGATCTTTTAACTGATTCTTGAATCCAGTTCATTTTGATCTCCATTGTTATATATAAGATAACATATTAGAATTCAGTTGTCAAGAAAAAACTATCTGTCAAAGGACGAGAATAAAATAATCAAAGCTTGAGAAACATCTTTTGAGCGCACATGTGGTGGGTGTTTTATCTTTTTGTCTGGCCATTGTTCAAACACGTCTTGCTTCTGTTGTCCCATTAGGCCCTCAGATACAACAACAGTTCTTTTCCATCTTGGTTGAAATTCAATTGTTCCATATATTGGCACAGAGGCGGTACCGATTATTATGCCTCTCTCATCATGTAAATTTAAAATAAACGAAGCTTCCATCTTCTCACGAACGATTTGCGATGTTAAAGACCAATGTCCATTATTTATTGAGCAGCCAACCGCATCTTTTACATAATTGCAATTAGGGTCAAAATACTTTATATTTTTATAATCATATATTTGTATATCTCTTTTTATAAACTTAATGCCTTCCCACATAGCATAGTAATTGTTTATGGTGCTACGGTGAACTCTTGCATTGGCAGAAATCAAATGAGTTAGACTTACCGAATTATCTTTTTCGTTGTCAACATAAATAACAATTCCTCTTGGAGATATTACATCTATGGAATAGTCAGGCTCTTGTGCGTAAACGGTCATAAACAACCAAAAAATCAATCCAAATAACATTAGTGTCTCCTACAATATGCGAGCAGCCAAAGTGGCTAATTTCGACCTTTCTCCTCGTTTAAACGTTATATGTCCAGATAGGTCATAGGTCTTAAACTTTTCAACGGCAAACGCTAATCCGTTTGAAGTTTCGTTTGTGTATATATTATCAATTTGCTCAACGTCACCGGTCAGAACAATCTTGGTGTTGTCTCCAATTCTTGTGATAATGGTCTTGACCTCATGCGCTGTCAGGTTCTGGGCTTCATCAATAATAACAAAAGCATTGGAGATTGAGCGACCACGAATGTATGTCAGCGCTTCGACTTCCAATTTGCCCTTCTCCATGAATCCTTGAAGCATGGTCTTGTCGTGACCAACAACCATCTGAAGGTTGTCTTGAATTGGCTTTAGCCACGGCAGCATCTTTTCTTCCATTGTTCCGGGCAAGAATCCAATATCCTTTCCAAGAGGCTGAACCGGTCTTGATATAATAATTTTTTTGTATTTGTTTTCTCCCATACCTAAACACTGCTCCATCGCGGCGGCAATTGCCCTTTAGGATGATCCCAGCAGAGCCCAAAATACCCTCATGTGTTTTCATC
>CAACVD010001070.1_pt1 | contig 10236 bp, 8 predicted proteins | sample 2381771 | NCBI WGS metagenome assembly CAACVD01 (sample SAMEA5211965, study PRJEB30684) | marine metagenome | biome: Marine; feature: Epipelagic; material: Water | collected 2015-10-15 | depth 15 m | reverse complement strand
CTATTCGACAATAAAGGAACGATATGAAGAAGTAGGGCGCAATCCTTTAGATACAATGACATATGCCGATGGTTTTAATGATTCTTTACTTCTAGAATATGAGAATATGCATGAGTTTATTCAAAGCAAGCGTAAAGAAGTAAAAGAGATTGCAGGGAACTTTACTACTAGATTGATGGAAACATTGATGAAGTTAAGCGTATTATGTTCAATTGCACAAAGTCCTTCAATTAAGGATAAAAGCAAGCGATTCATTGTAACAGGTAATAATGTCCGTCAAGCATCAGCAATTGTCCGACAATGCTATAAGTCATTGGTGGATTGGCTAACTGATAGCCTCCGAGTCCGACGCAAGACTCTTGAGGAAAAGAGCATGATTCCATCTTTTATCAAGGTATTCTTAGAAATGGAAAAAGATGAAGAAGGCTTTATAAGCAAGAAATTATACCTTGATAGGGTTCAAAAGGAAACAAAAAAGAGCCAACCTAGTATTTACAACTATTACAAAACAATCTCTCATAAGTTTGAAGAAGATAAGGTTGGGCGTTCAGTATTTGTAAAATATATAGGAGAGGAAAAAGAATGAAATATGAAAACACATACCTTGTCTTTGAGGTATCAAAAGGCCCAAAAGTAATAATTGAATCATTAGACACCTATGGTGCAGATGGTTGGGAATGTTGTTCTATGCTAACAGTAGCAGGAAACAACATTGTTTGCTTCTTAAAGAGAAGAACAGATGTTGAAGAAGATAAAGGTGATGATGAACAAAAGAAGATTTCCAAACTTTGGCAACAGGAATGATAACTATGTCTGTAATGGCTATTGACTTAGAAACCAAAAATATGTCTTATGACATTGGTGGATTTGGAAATACTCATATGTTTCAAGTATCAACAGTTGCTACATGGGATGGAAATAATGGAACTGTTTATGTTGATGAACCTGTTGATTCTTTTGCTAAATCGGGTCATGTAATTAAATCTATTAGAGAATTAAAATATGACTTAGATGGGCATTTGCAAAAGGGTGGATTATTACTAGGACATAATATTGCTTCATTTGATTTACCAATTCTTAGAGATTCATTAGATATATTCTGCATCAATAAATACCTTGATGAAAAAAAGTATATTGATACAAGTAGAATCTTGAATAAAGAACATGGTGAAAGGTTTCAACTGAGTAATTTAGTTAAATGCACTATGAATGATTCTAAACTCATGGATAGTGCTGATGCACCTAAATTATGGAAGATGGGTAGGTATGATGAAGTAGTGGAGTATTGTATGAAAGATACTCAACTAGTATATGACTTATGGAAGTATGGGCAGGATAATGGTTTAGTTAAAGCATTTTCTGTTGAACAAGAACAATTTGTTGAATTGGGAGTTGATTGGTAATGGAAGGCTGGGATTGGTTCTTTCTTCTTGTTTTCTTAACAGTTCTCTTATTGCTCTTTTTCGCTGCATTTGGTGGAACAAATATCACCGATGATAGCGTTGAAGATTATATGAGAAGATTGATGAGAAACAAGGAAGGCGAACAATGAGTTTAAAACAAACTTGTCGTTATTGTGGCGAAAACACATTAGCGAAGCGTTTAGTCGGATTCTATGTAGGTTCGACTGAACAGGTTAAACTATGGGAATGTAGGACTTGTTATAAGATTTGGTCAGTAAAGACGCATTAAGGGCGAGGTAACTTTAGGGTTGCCTCGCCCTCTTTTTTTTGGCTTTTCAAAAGTCATCTATCGTGGCTAACCATGTTGCAAGAAAGCCACAGATAAAGGCTATTATAGCCAATACGACTAATTTCATATAATCACGAATTATGCCAATTAGTTATTTCTGTTTGAGTTGGCGGAGTTGGATAAGTTGCGCTCGGCCAATTAGCACTAATAAGAGTAACAGTCCTAACTCCATTTACTTTAACTGTTTCAAAAATAAACGGCCCTAAATCTGTCCAATCCACTAAGGGGTAATTTGTTTCCAAAAATTCTTTCATACAACCCATCATGCCACCTTCCTTATTGTAAAACCAGTATATTGTGGAGTAGCGGTTGAATAAGGGTCGTTGGACCCAGTTTTTACTAATTTTCTATTACCTCCAGTCCACACTATGTAACCACTCAAGTTGATTACAGTGTCGGCTGTTGTTTTGATAGTGGCAGTAGTGAACTGTGACATTCTTACAACACTATTCAAGTTTATGATGTTTCTGTAATATGCATATCTATTGCTTTGAGTTCCATCACCTATTGATAAATCGAATTCTAAATTGCTATTCGCTGTATCTGCGGCAAAATAGCCATATAAATTAACTTCAAAAATACCTGCACCCTTTAGTGTTATATCTGCTGAACTTCCAGTCCAAGTTACAACATTTGAATCTTCTGCATATCCTGTAAAAAGATTTCTTGTAAAAGTTTCTCTTGAGCCTGAAGTTAAAGTTAAATCTGAAGTCAAACCATACCTCACTAATGAATTTGTCTGTAAAGCCGAGTCAGCCTTTACTCCTTGAGCCGCAGTAGCGTAATTGGCTGAACGGTCTTTATCTCCATCACTGATAATATAATGACCAGTTACTAAAGGCGGAACACTATCTGTAACTGATTGTAAAGTAACGTGTTCAAATGGTTCAAGCGTAATAGTATTTGGTGCTGTTATTTTAGGATGTGTAGTATTGTTTTCATTGATTAAAGGATTACCAACAATGGTAATTGTATTTGTAAAAAAGTTCTGAATATACAAAATATTTCCAGAAGCAGGTGGAGGTAATTGTAATGTATTACTTAAACTGCTAATATCATGAACATATACAACTGTTTTACCTCCTGATATTGTAGGGTTGCTAGCATCAACTACTTCATATGATATGTTTTGATTTACTGACGAAGTAATAGTATTTACAGTAGCATTACCAACAACAATATCATTTGCGGTTGTTGCGCCTCTTCCAGTAACCGTATCTAATGTATCTGATTCTGCACTTAATGTTCCTGCTCCAATATCACTTCTTACTTCTGTTCCTGTTCTAAAATCTACATTTCCGCCACTATCTAAAACTAAGAATTTATCTGTATCTGTTCCAGCATTGGCTACACTTCCTAAATTAACTGTTCCTGCAATTGAAGTCGCACCTAATCCATTTACTGTAAATAAAGCAGTATCTCCTTCATCTCCATCTGAATCATCATCACTATAAATTTCAAATCTCTCATCGGCTGTATTATCTGCTAATACAAATCTAATGTCAGCATCAGCAACTTTATTCTTAAATAAGGTTCTTGTTCCGCTTCCTTCTATTGACATTGCTTCAGTATATCCTGAAGCATTATAACCAATACTCAAATTATTTTCATCTTTACCTGTTGTTAAAAATTGAATCTGCATACTTCCTAAAGCAGCAGTAGAAGAGTTAAACATAATTACTGCAATAATTGTATCTCCTTCTGTATATTCTGGAACTTTATCCGCAGTTGTCGCATCTGATAGTTTTCTAATTTGTAAAGTATTAGAAGAATCGGCAACTAATAAATGATAAAGGCTACCAACGTCTGCGGTGGTATTAAAAGCACTTGAAGTAAAGTTTGTATCTGCCCCACCAGAAGGAATAGTGTGTAAAGCCCCATTACGGTAAATTTTACCCGATTTTACAACAATAACATTTCCAGATGTTGCTTGAGTAATATCAAAATCTGTTGCTGAACCCTTTACAGCCATATTTCCTTTTGCCATAAGGCTTAATGCTTTAATTAGACCTGTATGTGGAAAGTCAGTATTATCTGTTATCTGTGCAAAAGTTACGCCTGTCGTCTGTGTGCTAAATTGGTGCGGATTTTCGTCTGCCATATCATTCCACCTCTATTGTTAAAAATAGTTCTAAATCTTCTGTTGAAGAAAAAGGGCCAACTCCATCAAAATTAACCCTTGCTAGAAGATTAGAACTAGAATCAAAAATACCAAACTCTCTAATTACTTTACCTGTCATCGAGGAAGCAGAACCGTCAAAAATCGCTTGAACTTCAATTACATTTGTATCGGATTTAACTGCTGCAAATGTAGAAGTTGCGGTAGTTAAGGGAACATCTAATGTTGTAGAGGCTGGACTTGTTGAATTACCACCTTGTCCTATTTTACCACTACCTGTATTAACTGTTGCACTTGCAGAAAAATTAGTGGTTAATGTTCCACCTGCAATAATTTTTTGTAAATATTCTGTTAGTAAATCTTTTGTTTTATCTGTAATCATATCAATTCCTCATCTATTAAAGTAGTAAATGTAATGCCTGTTCCGACCCCATAACCAAGCGTTGTTGTTCCTGTATTTAATGCTGTTCCAAAACCTAACTTGAATGTTCCAGAAGATGTTCTCTTTCTAGCGAATAGTCTTATTTGATTAATTTTAAGTTCTTCTAAGAAATCAAAACTTTCTGAGTCTTTGAAAGATTGGTTCCTTAATTGAGAATTAATCTTTTTGTTTTGTATGATTAAATCAGCAAATCTATCTTCTAAGGCTTTGCTATATTTTCCTAATTCTAATACCATTAATCCAGTAAGAAGATATTCTATTTGTAATACCGTATATTGGGAATTTGGAATATTTTCTCTAGGTATCTCGACATTAACTATGTCTCCCACCTTAATTTGTGAAATTTTAGAATGCCCAACGGTAATTTTTATTTTTTTGTTAGATGACGAATGTAATTTAAGTAATGCTGAGGCTTCTTTATTTACATCTTCTTGTGTTGTAAGTTCAGCATTAAATACTTCAAATGCTTTCAATCCAACATTATTAATACTCCTAATATCTTTTCTGACCTTTTTATGATTTCTTCCATAGACCGTAATTTGATTATAGAAGTTAAACATATTTTTTGATTCCTCAAAATCATATATTTGATATTCTCCTGTTTCATTGAGAACAATGCCTTTAAAGAAATCATCTGATTGTCTATCTTTGATTTTAAATGTGCCATTTTCCTCAAAGAGCGTTAAATCCTTTTGCTCAAGTAAGAAGTTAATTGCCGAAAATAAATCAACGCCTTGATAATTAGGTGCTAAATATAACGGATAGTCTTGCTCTTCTAAGTTAAATGTGATGTTATTTTCTTCCATCAATTCATTGACAAGACGTTCTGCTTCATTTGCAATTGTAGCAGTTGTTCCTATACACGCTCTTGTAGGTTCAATATCTACATTTCCTCTAGTTTGAACTGTGAATGTTTCACTTAGAGATACGATGCCTTTTGAGAAAAACGGCTTAGTAAATGTGCTAGTATTAGAATTAGCCAAATCTTCTTGTTGATTGGTAGCAGTTATAGAAATCTTTTTATTATTATCGCCATCTGAAGCAAAAAAATTATAAGTTTTTTCATCTGTTAGTAGTCCACTATATACCTTTGAAGAGTCTCTAATCACTAAATAGTCGTCTGTTGTTTGTTTATCTGTGTCTAGCGCAACATACATTGATAAAAATGCTTCATTTTCTTTTACGCTTTTAATTCCATTTTGGTAAAAATATGAACTTTTAATATTATAAGTTTTGTTTTCTCCAGATATTTTTGTATATTTGCTAGATAATTTGTTAAAGGTAATTTCTTCGGGGGTGAAATCATACATACATACTTCATTAGGTTGCATAATTCTGTATGCCCTGTTATTTGGTAGTTCTTTATCTGTTATAATATTGTGAGTATTTTCGGTGCTAGGAGTAATTTCGTGAGATACTACATATATTATGTCTTCTGCAATTGTTTCATTTAAATATTCAACTGATGTTTGTGTAGCATTACTATTTTCTGGGACTAAATAGCAACCTGTTATATCAACAAATTTAAGGAATTTATTACCTCCTAAAGAATAATTAATAATGTTTTTGTGTAAAGTACCATTAGAAGAATTTATTGTGTCAGTGCTGGTTCTTGTTGATGTGCTTATCCACAATCTTAATTTCATTCCCATAACAATTCCATCAATGGCAAAAGGAATAGTATTACCATGCGAAGTTGCTTGTGAAGTATCTACTACATCGGTTAATCCTTTAAAATGCTTACCTGTCGTAGTTAATGTAAAAAATTGTTCATAGTTAGTAGTTACATTATTTCTAAGTGCAAATTCTCCAATAGTAGATAAAATATCAGAAGAATTTCCTTTTTCTAATTTAAACAATCCTCCATCTTCAACATCATACCTATCAATGGCTACGGCAATCATTCCTTTATAGTAATCACGACCAGATACAATGTTTGTAACAAAACCACCAAAAAGCCTAAAATTACAATTAGTTGATGTTCTTCCAGTAACAGTTGCGCCTGAATTAAGACTATATGGTAAAACTATTTCAGAATTAGTTGATAAAGATATATCTGCACCATCACCATAAGCATCGCTACTTGTAAATGCATGACCTTTATCTTTTCCATATTCAGAAGCATCGGGTATAGCAACTCCAAAATGTTTTTTTGTTGTATTTTTAACTCTTGCTTCAGCAATAAAAGTATCACTTTCAAAAGAAGTTTTTGGAGAAATAGTGCTAACACTTAGAATATAATAACTACCCCCTTGAATGCTTTGTGCGCCACTTGTATATTTCATATCAAAATCTAATGTATGTGTAAGCCCTGTGCTTGTTCCGTTTTTTACTCCTACAAAATTTCCAAATTTATCTACAATAATATCGTTGTTATTTATTGTTACAGAACCAGCAAATGTTATTTGATTTGTGTTTCCAGCAGTATGATTAAGATTTGTCGCTGCCACATCAACTTCTTCTGGAATTACAGTATTGTTTGCAAATGAAAATTGTGGCGACCAAGTTCCATCATCTATTAAATTTCTTTCAATTTCTTTTTCTGGATTAAACGGATTAAACAGGAAGTCTACACAAAGTTCTGTTAATCTCATCATTCCGAATCTTTTTAAGTTGTTATTAAAATTAGAAGAATTAATGGATAACGTTGAAAAATTGGCATCTTGTAACTTTAACCTAGAACCAGTTTCATCTGAGATTTTATTGTCTGGTATTTTTTTATTTTCTAAAAGAAACAAATTATAATTTTCTATGTTTTTATTACCATTAAAGATACTATCCTTTCTTTTAGAAGAATAAGGTAAAATATCAGAAACTACATAAATAAAGAACCTATGAAATGAATTGTCAATATTTTTCACGCTATTTTTATTAAACATAAATGGTATAGCAGTAGGTAAATAAAAATTTCTAGTTGTTTCTGAATCTGTAAAAAATATTGTGTCTGGATAGGGTGAACCATAAACATCTACTTGTCCTCTTTCATCATAAGGCCAATGTTTATCAGACGAATTTGTTTTGCCTCTTGGAGTAATATTATCTGATGAAGTTTTTGGTTTAAATTGATAAGCCTCGCCTAAGTAATTTATAACTGAGACTCTATTTGTGTAAGTGCTTTGATTAGCAAACTTATAATCCGTAGAACTTATATTTAGATTTATTGATGCCGTAAGTATTGGATAATTAAAATTACCTATCGCTACTGAATTTAACTTGTAGTATGGTTGCCCAAACTTCTTAAAAATATCTTCATTTACATTGTATGGGTTAACGTGATTTAAAGGAACTGCTCCAGTAGAAGTTACTTTAGGGTGAGTAAGTGAAATTATTTTTCCTCCCCATAAATGTTGCCCATTAAGAAAACCTATCTCTTGAAATTTTGAAGAATTGATTTTAAATATGTTATCTGTTGCAGATGCAGATGGATGGGTAAAATCTCTATCTAAATGTATAGTAACATCTCTAGCAGTTCTTGTAACGTCTGATTCTACAAATCTCGCTATGCCTAAAAATGTGTATGTTCCAGAATTTAAAGAATAAATTGCATCTCCTGTTTCTACTACAATTGCAGATGAAGTCCCGCTATTCAAATCCATAAGTAATTCATTTAATGCTGTTAATGCAGAAGTCCTTGCTCTTGTTGCTCCTACCACAGTAAAAGTCATATCGTTTTGATTATCATATTTAGGAATTTTTCTCCCTAAAGTAATAGGAACATAAGGTGCTAGTTCAATTTCAGTAATACTCTCTTTACTGCTAATATTTACTACTTCAAAATCAATTAACGTATTAACAGTATCAAAAGAAGAATCTGATTCACTACCAATTTCATCAGAAAATTTTGTTTGAAATGCATTGTCATTATTAATAGATACAGGATTATTAATTGCATATCCAATTGCTTTTGGATTAGCATTGATACTACTTCCAACTAAATCGCTTCCTTCTGAACCATCAGACATTGTAATTTCTTTACCACTTGTAAAGAAAACTCCTTTACCAGCAGAACCGCTTAATGAGGTAGGATTGACTGATGCAAGATGTGATGAACTTAATGCTTTGTTAAATATATAATTTTTGTCTGTTTCTACATATATCTTTTCAGAATGAACTTTTGTCAAAGCACCCGAAACTAATGTAATTGTTTTAGGGTCGCCAGCACTAACAGTATTAACTTCTCCTATGTAACCATTAACAGTAAATAATCTATCACCTGCTGATGGCAATATATCAAAATCAGCACCATCAACTGTTGTTACTAAAGAGGTTGCGTCTAATGCTAATGTAAAATTAGTTGAATCAATCTGTGATAAAGTATTATATGGACTTAAAGTAGAATAAATAATATCTTCTGAAAACGCAGTATCTTTATTAATAATTGGCCCAAATAATTTACTAATATCGCTTCTTCCAGATAGTTCTACATAGTTTTGTGAATCTTCTTTGTATGAATCAATCTTTTCAATTGTTCCAGAAAATCTTTCTACTTCTATATGGTAAGAACCTAAAGAATACCTAAGCGAAGAATCAGAAGAATAACTTTGAGAATTAGAACTTAGTGTTAATAGTCCGTGAATAGCATCAGAAGCAGTTACAGATGATTCGATAAACTCCATATCTTTTGACATTGTTTTAACATACAATTCAGAACTTCTACCTTCTAGTAAATTAAATGAAGTTAAAATTGTATTGTCTTGATAATTATATGCTCTTCTTTGTAGTGTTCCTGTTAAAGAAGTTAAACTCGTCGAATTAGTAAAAGAAGATTCTGTTTCTAATCTACTATATTCTTCAAATGTAATCGTTGAAGTTGTGATAGCACTACATAGTAAAATTCTAGTTCCTATTCTAACTTCATCTCCAACATTAATAAAGTTTCTAGCATCACTATAATCAGTAATAATATTATATTGCCTATTAGAAATATGAGAATCTAATGTAATTTTCATATCAACGAATTCATTCAAATCTCCTGTAAATACTCTATGTCTGACTCTATACTTATCGAACTCAGTAATTTTGCTTGTAAGTATTCTACTAGGATTCATAATCTTGGTTTCACAAAAACCTCCACGATTTCCAATAGATTGTTCTAATTTATTATCAATTACGTTATCTAATACATTAACCTTAGTTGGAGAATAATCATAATGTAAATATCTGATTGGGCCTGTTGTTACTAATGAAGGGCTTGAACCAATTGAATCATCACTGTCTCTTCTAGCATTAGGGAATACTTCATCATAATCATCAACATCAGGAGGATTAACAACAGTATGGCCTTCATTAGAAGTATTTACGCTTGGATTATCAAGGTCTTTTAATTTATCCACTAAAGTGAGTTGCATTGAATATTTACTGTAATCTAAAATTTTATTAGAATATTCTTGTTCTGTTATGAAAACATAGGCTTCTGAACTAGAATCAAGAGTAGTAGTTCCCCCGCTATCTGTTTTATTTAACCTAACAAAATATTTAGTGTTATGGTCTAATTCATTTTTCTTATCTAAAGAAGATTCCAATAAATGAAATAATGGAGTTGAAACAACAAGAGAACCCTTTAGAACCCCTTTAATACCTGCTGAAAAGGCAATAGCAGTAGTAGTTTTAATTGGGCCTTTAAACAACATAAACTTTGTATCTTTTGGTATTTCTTTACCTAAAGCGGGAGTAAATTCAAAAGCATCCCCAACGACATCTTCTGTAATAATATCTGTTACTCTTGCAAAATGGTGTTTTAAATGGTCATCTGAATGTATTAAAACAAAATAATGAAAGGCACTATCATAATTACCACCTGTTAATTGAACACCTTCTGTTGTAGCGACATCATAGCATTTAATTCTAAATCCCTTTGTAGTTGCTAAATTGTTTCTTTCTGTATTTTCACTAGATGTTCCAACTTCAATAAATGTTTCACTTG
>CAACVD010001779.1_pt1 | contig 10238 bp, 16 predicted proteins | sample 2381771 | NCBI WGS metagenome assembly CAACVD01 (sample SAMEA5211965, study PRJEB30684) | marine metagenome | biome: Marine; feature: Epipelagic; material: Water | collected 2015-10-15 | depth 15 m | reverse complement strand
AAGACGGCGCAGCGTAAGCCGTGGGCTCCCCCGTCTATGTTGGATGCACCACCTGCACCGGATGGTTTTAAGCATCGTTGGATCCGGGCTGAAACCCGTGGTTTTGACGATACTAAAAACGTCAGCGCTAAAATGCGCGAAGGTTGGGAACTGGTTCGTAAGGATGAGTACCCTGACTTTGAGGCCCCGGTAATCGAATCAGGAAAATACGAAGGTGTGTTTGGGGTAGGTGGACTTATTCTTGCTCGTATTCCATTGGAAACGGTAGCAGAACGAGCCGAGTACTTTTCTCAGAGGAACGCGGATCAGATGCAGGCTGTTGACAATGACATGATGAGCACGAATGCACATTCAACCATGACGATCAATAAACCTGATCGTCAATCTCGTGTAACCTTTGGCGGCCCACAGAGATAGGGTCGCTCTGATTAGGAGAAACAAAAATGGCAAATCAAGATACTGCCTTTGGTCTTCGTCCTATCGGGCTTAATGGCGCAGGTGCCAACACTACTGGTGTAACTCAATATGAGATTGCAGCTACCAACACTAATGCGATTTTTCAGAACTCGCCAGTGATCCCACTGGCTGCTGGTGTTATCGACATTGTTGGTGCGGCAAACGGTGGTACGGTTCCCGCACTTGGGGTTCTGATGGGCGTAGAATACGTAGATAGCTCTTCCAAAAAGACTGTCTTCAAGAACTACTGGCCCGGTGCTAACAACGTAAGCGTAGACACGAATTTCCCTGTCAAAGCTTTTGTTGCTGACAACCCAAACCAGTTGTTCATGGTAGCCGCCGATGAGTCTGTGACTAATCGTGCTACTGCTCTGGCCGACATCTTTGCTAACGTCTCGTTGGCAAACGGCACGTCTGGTTCTACTTCAACCGGTCGTTCAACTGCCGAAATCGACATTTCAACTGCCGCAACAACAGCAACACTGTTTATGCGTATCGTAGGTCTTTCTGGCGATGAGGCCAACCTCGATTTTGATGCAGCAGGTGTGAACTTTGTAGTTCGGTTTAATTTCCACCACAATGCTCCATGCTCTAGCTCTGATTCTCAGACTACAGCAGCAAGCACTGGCATTTAAGGAGGGACATAGAAAATGGCTATTTCTCGCGCACAACTAGCGAAAGAGCTTGAGCCCGGACTTAATGCCTTGTTCGGTCTTGAGTATGATCGCTACGAAAATGAACACGCTGAAATCTTCGATGAAGAGTCTTCAGATCGTGCTTTTGAAGAAGAAGTGATGCTCGGGGGCTTCTCAACAGCACCTGTTAAAGGTGAAGGCGCTGCCATCAACTTTGACGATGCTCAAGAGACCTACACAGCACGGTACACACATGAAACAATCGCTCTGGCGTTCTCAATTACTGAGGAAGCTATCGAAGACAACTTGTACGACCGTCTGGCATCACGCTACACTAAGGCTCTGGCCCGTTCAATGGCCCAGACCAAGCAGATCAAAGCTGCTTCCATTCTGAACAATGCGTTCAGCACGGGCAGTCCAGTCGGTGACGGTGCAGCACTTTGTTCTTCAGCACACCCTTCACTTTCAGGCAATCAGCGTAACTTGCTGTCAACCGCCGCTGACCTCAACGAGACTTCTCTTGAGCAGATGCTGATTGACATTGCAGGCTTCACTGATGAGCGTGGTCTGAAGGTTGCGGTTCGTGGCACAAAGTTGATCATTCCAAAAGAACTGCAATTTATTGCAGAGAGAGTGCTTAACTCAAACCTGCGTCCCGGCACAGCCGACAATGACGCAAACGCCATGAAGAACATGGGTATGATTCCAGAAGGGGCCGTGGTAAACCACTTCCTGACCGATACCGATGCTTTCTTCATCAAGACGGATGCACCAAACGGATTCAAGTACTTCAACCGTGCACCAATCAAGACCGCCATGGAAGGCGATTTTGACACTGGTAATATGCGGTTCAAGGCACGTGAGCGTTACAGCTTTGGCGTTTCTGACTGGCGTTGTGTGTTCGGTACACCGGGCGCATAAGGTTCTGAATACCTCGACGAAAAGGGCGGCTTCACAGTCGCCCTTTTTTGTTGTATAGTTTTTATATTCCTGACAGCCGCACGGTGTGGCTGACACTAGCCGAGACAGGAGATTACATTGGCTAATACAACTTTTAACGGTCCCGTCCGTTCAGAAAACGGTTTTAAAAACATTATTAAGAACGCTACAACAGGCGGTCTTACCAACGAAATGACGTTGTCAACGTACAGCACTTCGATCACAATTGCTGCTACAGGAACTTCTCACAAAGAAGCCTCTATCGGCATTCCCTCAAACTTTATTCCAATGGGCGTAGCGATCACAGTAACAGGCGCGGCAGCAAACGCTGTAAACCTTGTGGACATTGGAACAGATGCAGACCCCGATGGGTTTGTTGACGGAATTACCGCAGCAATTAACTCGACCGGCTTTAAGGGTTTCTTCCCTTGCAACGGAGTTTTGGGTATGTCTGGTGGCGCAACAACTGCCGCTACTGAAACAGCCGATGAGGTTGAGGTTGTAATTTCTGGCACAGCAGGTGCGGGTGGCGTTATTGCTTTGAAGTTTTTTGGTATTTCATCTGATTCACCGACAGCTTAATAGGAGGCTATGATGGCTGATTCTGATGTAAAATCAAAACGTGCGACTGCAACAGGTTCGCTTGCTGTAGGCCCTGCTCGGATTCGTCAGATACAGTTGAAGACAGCCGCAGGTACCCCCCGTCTTACCGTCACTGATGGTGACGGCGGGGCCACCGTGCTGGATTTGGACTTCAACCAATCTGACACTCACTCGGTAAACATCCCGTCGAACGGTATTCGTGTGGACGATATCTTTATATCTACTCTGACGAATATAACCGCCGTTACGGTGTTTTTTAATTAAAGCAAGTTACATAACTGCTACAAGCATGACGTTTTTCTTTAAGTGAGGCAGTAATGGCAACCACTAAAGATGTAACTAGAACCCCTTCCGGAAAAATTAAATACAGGGGGGAAACTTTTTCTGGGTATAATAAGCCTAAGCGTACCCCCGGAAAGTCAAAAAAGAGCGCGGTATTAGCCAAAAAAGGGGACCAAATTAAGCTTGTTCGTTTTGGGGATCCTAATATGTCGATTAAAAAAGACCAGCCGGGACGTAGAAAGAATTTCAGGGCGCGGCATAATTGTGACACCGCAAAAGACAAGTTTTCGGCCAGATATTGGTCGTGTAAGGCGTGGTGATAAAAATGCCCAGACCGACGGTTGCAGAACTAGATAAAAAAATTGAGGTGGTCAAGGCGGTTTTGCATCGTCTAGAAAACAACCATCTTGTTCATATGCAAAAAGACATAGATAGGCTTGACATAAAGGTTTGGGCTATTCTTGGTGGGATTGCATTGCAGCTTGCTGCAACAGTTATAGCTTTAGTGGTGGCGATATCATGACACGGGTTAATTTGGGGGCAGGCTCTAGCTCCATTAGAAAAATGGCCAAAGGCGGCGTTGTTCGTATGAAGAAAGGCGGCAAGGTGAAGAGTAAGGGCAAAATTTGTCCTGAAGGTAAGGCTTGGGCTAAACGTACCTTCGATACATACCCTTCTGCATATGCAAATCTTGCGGCATCCAAATACTGTAAGGACCCCAATTATGCCAAAAAGTCTAAGGGTGGCAAAAGAAAGGGCAAGTAATGGGACAGCTAAAGGAATGGTTAGATGAAGATTGGGTTAGAATTGGTTCGGACGGTAGCATCAAAGGTTCGTGCGGCACTTCAAAAAATAAAAAAAGACCTGACCGTTGTTTACCACGAGCAAAGGCTAATAGTCTTAGCAAAGAGGAAAGAGCTAAAACTGCTCGTAAAAAGAAACGTGAGGGCAGCAAGGGAAAAACTGTTGTCTCTAACACTAAGGCGGCAAAAGTAAAAAAGATGGCTATGGGGGGTGTTGCGGGCTACGAAACTAGGTCAAAGCGCCCCTTTCGTGGCAGCAGTATTCCCGGAACGGCTGTGGCACGTGGTTGTGGCGCTGTCATGAACGGGCGGCGCAAACGGACGAAAGGGTCGGTGTCACAAGCATGAACAACATAGCCTTTTATATAGATAAAGAAAGCGAGATATGCCAAGAGATTTTGGCTTGGTCTGCGCATACTTTGCAAAAGCCTAACCCGTATTATAACGGATTACCGCCCTGTCCTTATGCTCAAAAGGCTTGGGAAGAGGGTAAAGTTCTCATTTTGTTTAAGTATGACACTAATATGCAGGTGTTATATAGCACGATATCTCAGTGGGAAGACACTTTTGATTTAGTTATTATCGTAGACATGGCTTTTAAGCAGGATCCTGACGTTTTTCATGAGTATCTGGAACTTATGAATGATGCTATTTCTGGGGGTGTTTTTATAGACAGGGACATCTGGTTAATGGGCTTTCACCCACACGATGAGGCTAATGATTTCATCGACGACCAAAGCTTTATGCACTTAGTTGAAGATGAATATGCGATGATTTTTGTACAACGCTTATCAAAAGTACAGGAATCAGCAGACAAACTGGCCAAAAAAGGCTATTATGACAAGTATCTGGAAGAATATGACGTTAAAGACATCTTTCAGAGACGCAACGATCTTTATAGGAGATTAAAAAATGGCGATGAAACCTCGTAAAATGAAAATGAAAAAGGGCGGCGCGGTAAAGAAGATGCGCGGCGGCGGTATGGCGGCAAAGCCTAAGATGATGAAAAAGGGCGGCGCGGTAAAAAAGATGCGTGGCGGTGGCATGGTTAAAAAAATGCGCGGCGGCGGTATGGTAAAGAAGAAGAAGTAAGATGACTACGTCTGGCAGCACAGATTTTGAGTTAGACGTTTCCGATTACGTTGAGGAGGCGTTTGAGCGTTGTGGTCTTGAGGTTCGTACTGGTTATGACCTCAAGTCTGCTAAACGGTCGCTCAATCTCATGCTGGCGGATTGGGCTAACCGTGGATTGAACCAGTGGACCATTGCCCAACGCAGCCTAACGGTGACGCAGGGTACGGGTAACTACTCTTTGGACCCAGACGTGATTGACATTCTGTCTGTCGTCGTGCGGCGCAACGGCACAGATTTTGCTCTTGAGCGTTTAAGTCGCGACGAATATCTGTCTATTCCAACCAAAACTACGGAGAGCAGAGCTAATCAGTTTTTTCTTGATCGGCAGATTACACCGGAACTAAAGCTTTGGCCTGTCCCGGATAACAGCACCGACGTAGTTATTTATGACGCGCTGACACGTATTCAGGATGCTGATGCTTATATTAACACCATGGAAGTACCGTTTCGGTTCTACCCGTGTTTAGCGGCAGGGTTGGCTTACTACATTGCAGTCAAACGCGCACCAAATCGAGTGCAACTGTTGAAAGCTATTTATGAAGAAGAGTTTGAGCGAGCGGCCACAGAAGACCGGGATCGGGCTTCTTTTAATGTCGTTCCTCAGTATCAGTATTTTAGGACGACCTGATGTCTAAATACGCGACAGGTAAAGACTCATATGCCATATCTGATCGTTCCGGGTTCCGGTATCGGTATAAAGATATGCGTAAAGAGTGGAATGGTTTGCTTGTTGGCAAAGACGAGTGGGAGCCAAAACACCCCCAGCTAGGGCCGTTTCGTAAGGTTGTTGATGCCGAAGCGCTGAAGGAAGCGCGGCCTGATAGAACGGAGCCGTTAGACGTGTTTGTGGGAGTTCCCTTGGTAGAGGCACCTAACTTGCGCCCCGCACAGGGTTTGGGGCAAGTTGGCAGTGTTACGGTGACAGTATGAGTTTCACATATACGGAGCTACAGCAGGCTATTCAGGATTACACTGAAAACGATGAGACGACTTTTGTCAACAATATACCTGTATTTATCCGTAACACCGAAGAGCGTATTCTCAAGAATGTTCAGCTTAGCCTGTTTCGGAAGAACGTGTCCGGCACTATGACGGCCTCGAACAAGTTTTTGGCGTGTCCGACAGACTTTCTTGCGCCGTATTCTTTGGCTTACACAGACGCGGGAAATGACGCAAATTTTCTTGATTTTAAGGATGCTAACTATGTTCAGCAGTTTAACCCGGATCCGACGACAGAGGGTGCACCGCGGTATTATGCTGTCTTTGATTTAACCAACTTTATTATTGGGCCCACACCTAACAGTAGCTATGCGGTAGAACTGCACTACTTTTACCGACCCGTTAGTTTAACTGTCGGATCCGGCACAGGAACAACATGGCTTAGTGAAAACGCTGAACTAGCAATGTTGTATGGTAGTTTGATGGAGGCATACATCTTTATGAAGGGTGAGCCCGATATGCAAGCGCTATATGAAAAGCGGTTCGGGGAGTCAATTATGGGTCTCAAGATGTTTGGTGAGGCTGAAGAAGTAACTGATCAGTACCGCACCGGTCAAATAATTAGGCCAAAACAATGATAAAAGCTTTAGAAATAGACATCCCCTCGGATTACAAAGTTATGGTGGAAACCACGGAAAACCGTGGATTTACGCCAGAAGAAGTTGCAGAACGCTGCGCGGAAAAGATCATTCAGATATCGGACACCGCTCATCCGGGAATCCGCGATCAGGCTCATGCGTTTAGACAACACATTGTCAAGGTTTTAGCTTTTTATATGCGTGAAGCAATAAAAAGTGATAGAACTACAATATATAACGCCCTATCAGAGGCAGGTTATAAAGAACTTGCTGAACAAATAAGGAGACTGTGACATGGCATTTACGGGCAATTTCATGTGTACAAGTTTTAAGAAAGAGCTTCTTGAGGCTGTTCACAACTTTAAAAACTCAGGTGGTAGCACCTTTAATCTTGCGCTTTATACGAATAGCGCATCTTTTACCGCTGCAACAACAGCGTATACCACTTCAAATGAGGTGTCTGGCACTGGTTATACGGCAAAAGGTGCGGCGCTTACGCGAGTGGATCCCACCACAAGCGGCACCACGGCGTTCACCGATTTTGCTGATCTGACATTTAGCACGGCAACGATCACTGCTCGTGGGGCGTTGATTTTTAACGACACAGCTTCTGGTGATCCATCGGTTGTGGTTCTTGATTTTGGTGCGGATAAAACATCCACAGCAGGTGATTTCACCATCGTATTTCCCGCAGCTGACGCGAGTAACGCAATTATTCGGATAGCCTAATGGCTGACGTAATCGTTCCAATAGGCGGCTGGGGTCGCTCTGGTTGGGGCGAAGGCCCGTGGGGACAAAGCGGTTTTCCGTTTGCTACGGCGTCTGTTGGGTCCGTCACAGTCACAGCAGATGCCAATGCTCCGACAACGGGTCTTGAGGCCACCGCGGCAGTTGGTTCGGTTACCGTAACAGCAGATGCTAATACTAGTGTCACTGGTTTGGAAGCTACTGGGTCTGTCGGTAGCGTATCGGTAGTTGCTGAAGCCAATGTTTCCCCGACTGGTCTAGCGGCTACGGGCGGCGTAGGCTCGGTCACAGTCACCGCAGATGCCGATCTATCGGTCACGGGTTTGGAAGCTACCGCGTCTGTTGGGTCCGTCACAGTCACCGCAAATGCAGATGTAGCACCCACTGGGCTGGAAGCCACCGGTGCAGTTGGAGAAGTTGCGGTAGGTATTTTTGTTACGGTTGATGTAACGGGAGTTGCGGGCACTGGAGAAGTTGGGGGGGTTACCACAACTGCGGATGCAAATGTGTCTGCAACTGGTGTTTCGGCTTCTGGCTTAGTAAACCCTGTCCTAGTTTGGGGTACTATTGTGCCAAATCAAAATGCAGGGTATAATAACATCGACCCAAGTCAGACGCCAACTTGGTCGGATGAAGTACCATCCCAGACGCCGGGTTGGGGCCAAATAGCAGCTTAAGGGGTTAAGAGCATGGCAAGTACATATACGGTCAACATTGGCATTGAGAAGCCCGGAACCGGCGATCAGTCGGGTACATGGGGTGTAACGACTAACACCAACTTCGATATTATTGACCAAGCGACTAATGGTGTTGCCACTGTTACGTTATCTTCTGCGGGAAATTCTGGTTCACCCAACACGCTGCTAATTAGCAACGGCGCTCTATCTGACGGGCGCAATCGCTTTATTGAGTTCAATGATGGCGCGGACCTTGGCGCAACGGCATATGTTCAGCTTGACCCCAACGATGCTGAAAAGATTGTACACATCCGCAACAGTTTGTCGGGCTCACGCAGCCTTATCTTGTTTCAAGGTACTTATAACGCTTCCAATGATTTTGAGGTGCCAAACGGCGCGGACGTTTTAGTCAAGTTCGATGGCGGCGGCACTGGTGCAACCGTCACTGACGTAAATGTTAATTTAACCCCAACTAAAGTTACTACAGGCGACCTTGACGTTGACAACATCAACATCAATGGCAACACCATCTCGTCCACCGACACGAACGGCAATATCACCCTAACACCAAATGGTACGGGTGAGGTGAATCTGCTGGATAATGACAAGCTGACGTTTGGTGCTGGGTCTGACTTGCAGATTTTTCACGATGGTAGCCATAGTCGCATTTATGATAACGGCGGTGGCGAATTAAAAATTATGTCTAACGGAACTGCTGTCCGAATACAAAAGGACAACGGTGAAAATATGATACTGGCTAACACCGATGGCGCAGTAAATATTTATCATGATGGTTCTGCCAAACTCGCCACCACCGCCACAGGCGTGGATGTCACTGGCACGGTGACGGCTGATGGGCTGACGGTTGATGGTAACAAGGTTGGCATAAGCAATGCCGCACCAGCATCTGTAAGGTCGTCTGATACGATTATTAATATGCAAGACAGTTTTATTACTGTTGGTTCAACTAATATTAACTTATCTCACAATGTGTTTCACAATGGTACGAACTGGGTAAGAAGCAAAACAGATTCAGTTGGTCATTTGCAAGTTGCCAACAATCAATTAAACTTTTTTAACTCTACAAGCGACACCGCAGGAACAACTGTATCATTTACAAAACGTATGAATATTAATGGCGGCGGCGACATCAGCTTTTTTGCCGACAACGGCACAACACAAGGCTTGTATTGGGATGCGTCTACACAGCGATTAGGGCTGGGGACTACTTCGCCTGCAACTGCTCTTGATTTGGCTGGTGAGATTAATTTTAGTGGCCTTACTTCCTCATTCCCTTCTCCTTCACAACCTAGATTGTATCGTTCTGGAAGCAGTGCAGGGTCATACCCATTTAACAACTTTGGGCATTTGGTGATTCAAGCTAGAGGTGATGGCTCTAATCGTGATATTGTTTTTGCTACAGGCACAGCAGGGGCAAATAAGACAGTCGTCACATCGGACGGTAAATTTGGCATTGGGACGATTTCGCCAGCCACACAATTTCACAGTTTAGCGGCATCTGGCACTGTGCAAACACGCACAAGCGTCACAGGCTCAACCGCAAGTGATGTGGCTGAAGTGGCTGTATCAACTGGAAGCCGTACATATTTAATGCAATCAAAAGGTTCTAGCGGTAATTTTGTCATTCGTGACAGCACAGGTGCGGCTGACAGAGTTACACTGACAGCGGCTGGAAGCGTGGGCATTGGGACGACTTCGCCTAGTGATACACTTCACGTTTCAGGTACTGTGAAGGCTGATTATTTTAGACCTGCATCAAATCAAACAGACCCAGATGACGGTTCAGCGTACATCTACCAGCAATCAGGTGTTGGTTGGGATTTTGCCGCACTAAACTTGAAGTTTAGCACTGGCACATCTGGTAACAGAGCAGAACGTATGCGCATTGACAGCAGTGGCAACGTGGGGATTGGGACTTCGGCCCCATCAACTTTTTTAGATATTGAAGGTGCAAACGCTAGAATCGATATTAACGAAACCAGCACAAACTCACCCCAAATTCAATTTCAAGTAAACGGTACTGAAAAGGCAACTATCTCTGCTGGTTCTGGTGGCACTTTGCAACTTTCAGCAGACGGAGACCAAAGATTTAACGTAGGCGGCTCAGAACGTATGCGGCTGGATTCGTCAGGGCGGCTGGGCATCGGGACAAGCAGTCCCACATCAATAGTGACTTTAGGGGGTGGTCTTTTCGAGTACCGTTCAGGCTCTCAAGCAATGTTCAGGCCATCAAATAATAGTAACGACCATAGGATTCGTGCACTGAGTACCAGTGGTATGGATGTTGTTTGGGGTGGAAACGCTAGTGCATCGATGCAACGGTGGAAGAATGGAGATGCGGTAGTTTTTAACGAAGATAGCGCA